>Ga0265293_10001934_pt1 | contig 43544 bp, 38 predicted proteins | sample Munlanlewell138R_FD_192505 | JGI IMG/M metagenome (GOLD analysis project Ga0265293, IMG submission 192505) | Leachate microbial communities from a municipal landfill in Southern Ontario, Canada - Leachate well 138R | ecosystem: Engineered > Solid waste > Landfill > Unclassified | place: Canada...
ATTTTCTCTGCGCTGGCCGGTTGTGAGGCGATAGATTCCCGGACTCACATCGAGTTCATCACAGAAGTCTTGGTCATTGAAGGCTTCTTCGTCCAGCCCTCGAAAGCGCAAGGATCGAAAGACACCCTCATCCAATCGTGCGAGCGAGAAGTTGTGGAAGTAGACGCCCTTATGATCTTCTGGGTGAACGATGCGAATCGTCCCGATATCTCCACTCACGCCGTGATCGATCCTCACCCAAGTATCTTCGTGTAAGTACTGCGCGCTGCCGTCTATGGGAGAAAGCTGCGCGGGCACACCGAAGCTTCGGGCCATAGCTACAAAAAGGATCTGTTTAGCGATCCCATGCCCCGCCCGTAGCTCAAACGTCCCTTGAGGATTTGGCCAACTCGACACGCGTCCCGTTTCTAAATGCTTAATGTTCTCATCAATCCACAGCTTGAGCAAGATGGGATTGTGACGACAAATTTCCTGGGAGTCCAGTGTAAAGATTTGTTGAAAGAACCCTCTGTATGCTCCTAATGCTTCGTGGGCTACCCTGGGTTGCAGGATGAAGTTGATGAAATCCTCTGGCAGGTAGAGTTCCTCATAGGGAAATGCTCCTTCAAGATGGTCAAGGAGGATCTCCCGAGTTGTATCGGTCAAATCTTTCGCTGAAAGAACACGGAGAAGTTCCAAAGCCATGCCACCGTATTCGGGTACCGCCGCCTTCAAGTACTCGATAATCTCAGGACGATTCCCCCTGGCTTTTTCTAAGACGCTCCACAAAGAATCGAAATCCATCTCAAGTTCAGAGGCAAGTTTTCGTGCTTGCTGGCGACTAACAAAGGTCGCTTCATAGGCAGCCCGAATTGCATCTTCTTCTTGCATGCGGCGATCATTCTCCGCTCTCTCATGTCTGTTCACTTCTGGTCCCTGGCCAGGTAGAACAGGAGGAACATGCATTGTAAACTCCGTAACCCGTGGACTTCCCGTTCCTAGGACTACTTCGACCGTTTGGGCACGACTTGCAGAGCTGACGAAGACAGAACTCCAGACTGCGTCTTTGGATACATGGACTAGAAGATCGCCATGACCTATGGTAAGAGATGCATTTCCGTCTGCATCTGTCTTTAGAATCGCCAAGGATGCAAAACCACCATAGTTGAAGACCTGGAAGTCTACATCGGCTCCTGCCACGGCCTGCCCTCGTATATCTTTAACCGAGACTGTCAGGCGTTGCACAGGAGCATAGCGACTAAGCAGGTTCAGTTCCGTATAGTCATCGGTTACTTGTACTCTTTCTTCTGGACCGGTATAGATGGTACCCGGCACCCTGGTATGGATGAGCATAGCTCTCCTTGCCGGACCATCGAACCAACCCATGTTGAGACGAGGTTCGGGCTCGCAGGCTCCTAAGAAGTACCATTCACCGTCAGCCCAAGCCTCGACCCAGGCATGGTTACTATCGGTATGCGCCCAGCGCGGTGCGTAGACTTGCCTGGCTGGAATACCCAGACTGCGTAATGCAGCAACCAAGAGTGCTGATTCTTCGCCGCAGCGGCCCCTGGCGGTACGCACCATGTTCAAGGGAGATAGGGTCCTAGGGTCTGAGGCGATGTATGTAGCTTTTTCATGGCACCAGTGGTTGACCTCCAAAATCGCATCAGCCATGGACAGATCCTTCACTCTGGCAAAGAGTTCGTTCCAGAAGCAAGGACGATAGTCTTCGATATTTTCGTTGCTGATGCGATAGGGCAAGACGTAGTGTAGGAACAACTCACCTGTGATCGTCTGACCCCAGGGAGTTTCGCGGAGAGAGCGCAAACTATGGCGCACGTGACTAAGAAAGAGTTCCCCGTTGCCATCGGCCAAGTCAACCAAGGGCATGAAGGCGTATAAGAACTCGAGGGCAACGCGGGCATCCACATCTAAGTCCTGTTCAAGAATACTGAAGAGTGCCTTTTGTCTACCTTGAGCCAACTCTTCCTTTTCAGCTAATCTATCTTTAATTACAGCATATTGATCGCTTGTGAGGCCAAACGGGTACATTAGGCCAACTCCTTCCATGATTGAGCCATACAAGGGGAGTCTTTCACCCACAAGAGCAGAATACCTGCAAAAAGAAAACCAGCCAGCAGGTTAAGTGCCTGGTGGCTGGTTCTTAAATAACACATCTCAAGCGAATCTCTATCGCGCTATACGCCCTGGAGTACTCGACGGTCCGGAATAGCGCATGCTACGACCATAGACCATGATGACAGGACCCTGGAAGTATTCATCACGCCAGCTTGAACCATCTGTCCTGCGAATACCAAAAGTCAGTGTTGTCACCAGGGACGTTTGTGGTGTCTTCATACTCAAGACCATAGAAGGTCTTACATACTCAATGGTATTGGAATTACCACGTACTTGGCTAAGTCCACCACGCAGCGACTCGATGCGAATACGGTCCTGGTTATAACCATCCTCAGTCTGGTAGTAATCATCAACGATCAATCTTGTTCTTCCTGCGTCTTGCAGTAAGAAATCGAGGTCAACTCCTGCGGTCCAATTGGTGTTCGCTGGTACAACATAGCTGTCAACGCTCATGATTCCCGTAGTCTGAGCGGGAACATCTATAGAACGATAACCCTCAGCTACCCTTACAATGATCTCCTCGTTACGGCGAGGCGCGGAAGGATAGAACCTCTCTTCTACCACGGTTTGACCAGGAACATCTATCCGTTGACTGGAAAAGACCGCCCGTCCTCGGGAATCCAGTGTCGGTGTGGAAACAGTAACCGTTGTCCGAGCTGTTCCGGTGTTCGCAATGGCAACACTGAGCTCTGTACCGTCGTACCAAGCAATTACTTTCAGATTTGTGGTCAGATTACTATCCCTCGGCGAAAAGGCCGATACAGGTAATACAGCAACCAATAACAACAGTGTAATAATGGTCAATTTTCGCATCATATCACCTCTCTATGGAAGTTTACTTTTCGTACCGAAATACAACTGCATCTGCATACTTACCTTCTTTAAGAAACGGTGTCTGCCTCTCATCGGAAGGCTTATCCTGATTTTCTTTCTCCATAATCTTGAAAGTGTAATCATACAATTCTTGAGCAGTGATCTCCCCATTACCATAACCACCATCTGCTGCCCGTGTCCGAATACCCTCCAGGAGATTGAAGGTAAACCAGCTGAGTCCCGACTCAGTTGTTCCGGATTCTTCATCTACTAGGGAACCTCCCAGTACAGTATAGTCGCCTTTGAGAAAAGCCTGCGGAGAAGAGCCATCGACAAAAGTCACAGATTCATCTCCATCGAGAATCAGAGTAACAGGACCCGGGAAGGGCTCAACCCAATCCCGTAGTTCACCATCCGTAATGCTCTCGCCATCACTATCCCATAGAATATTCCTTCGTGAGTCTCCAGAAAAATAGATCACTAGATAATCGAGGCGATTACTCGTTCTGGCGAGTTCAATAGCTTCATCAATCGCGTCCTTGATCTCGTCTTTTGTTGGAGATCCCCACACATTACTACCCATTTCAGAACCCTCTTCAGAAATCAACAATCTGCCCAATCCTGCAAGCTGGTTTTCGTCAAACAAATACTTATAAACAGCCTTTGCGTCTTCGATAGGACTTGTGCGTGACTCACCCGTGAAGTGTTCAACTCCAATCACAACATAATATCCTATTCCACCGCGCAGGCCTTCCCTTCCGGGATCTTCTACCCAATTCAATCCCCCATAGACTTTGATGGTCATCTTAATTGGGTCTCGTAGAGAAGCATGGGTCACAGTCAACAGGTGAGATCCTGTCGAAACACTAGAAAAGCGAAAGAGTCCGTCATTGTCAGTCCAGGTTTTCAGACTCCCTATACGCACTTCTGCCCCTACCACAGGCTCATAACCCGAAGGCGCATAGGACTGAGCTGAGATCACAAAATCCTCACTCTCCAGAGACGCTGCACGCATTTGAGAGTCTTCAGGAACATAGACAAACCCTCTCACATCACCAGTGGTACCCACACTCACCGAACAACCTGTAAAGACTACTGCTAACAACACCAAGAAGATCAGATATTTATATCGCCTCATCGCTCAAACCTTCCTTCTAGGTTATCCTATACATACATATCGAATGGAGTAACGATTTTCTGGCTTTTTCCTCCATCCTTCCTCTCTTTTATTATCGTCCTACATCCCTCATTAGTAAAGGAAAAAAAGGAATAACCTTCGGTTTCAAGGAATATCCGTTAGGAGTATGAAGGGGGTTGGGATGAATGACTAAGGAAAAACTCTTGATTGGCTATGTCTGGAGCCATGCTCTGCCTGCTGTTGGGCCCGAAGATGCCCAAAAGATGACGCACATCAATATAGCCTTCGGACACGTCAAAGACGCACAGGTTACCTTGCCCCCAGACCATAGACTAGATGAACTGAACAGACTGCGCGAGTACAATCCTAGGCTTGGCATCTTGCTTTCCCTAGGAGGATGGGGTTCTGGGGGGTTTTCTGAGGCAGCAGCAACGGAAGAAGGTCGCAGGCTCCTGGCGAAAAGCGCCGTTCAAGTCCTCAAGGAGTGTGGGCTCGATGGCATTGACGTTGACTGGGAATACCCCTGTTACAGCGTCGCTGGCATAGCAAGCCAAGCAGCGGACAAACAGAACTTTACTCTGCTCCTTAAAGAAATGCGCAGAGCACTCGATGAGCAAAGAAAAAAAGATGGAAGGCACTACCTGCTAACCATCGCCGCAGGAGCCGATCAATATTTCATTGACGGTACCGAAATGGACCAAGTGGAGCAATACCTAGACTGGGTGCAGCTGATGACCTATGACATGCGAGGCGGTTTTAACACCTTTACAGGTCACCACACCAATCTATTCACATCAACCGGCGATCTCTTCCGCATCAGCGTAGATGCATCGGTGAACATGTTTGCCAAAGCGGGGGTTCCCAAAGACAAGATCGTCATCGGTGCCGCCTTTTACTCTCGTCTGTGGCAGAACGTACCGAATGTCAATAATGGACTCCATCAAATGACAGCTGCTTCAGGTGGGTATGGTCCCATGTATACAGAACTTGTGGCCGAATACATCAACAAGAATGGGTTTGTGCGTTACTTCGATCAAGAAGCCCAAGCCCCCTATCTCTTTGATGGTCAAACATTCATCACCTATGACGATGAGGAATCGATTCGCGCCAAGTGTGCGTATCTAAAAGAGCAAGGACTAAAAGGGATCATGTTCTGGGAATACAGCTGTGATCAGACCAGAACCCTCCTCGATACCATGTATACATCCCTTTTCTAGCTTTTGACCTCATCTCGCACCTCCAGTTTTCTGGAGGCTTTTTTGTTTTCAAAAACAGTTGACAGCTATATCGTCAGGTGATATAGTTTATTACGGAAGCCGATATAACAACAACCGTTACAACCCTTCCCGATATATTGAGAGGAGTGAACCCATGGCTGCAGAAGAAAAAGGGGCTCTCACCGAAGCTGTTTTCTACATCCTTCTGGCCCTCCATGAGCCTAGACACGGCTATGCAATCATGCAAGGGGTGCAAGAGCTCACAAGCGACAGAGTCACCTTAGGACCTGGTACCTTGTACGGTGCCCTCAGCACACTTGTCGAGAAAGGATGGATCACCGCCCACGCCGATGATCAGAATTCTCGCCGTAAAGACTATGTAATCACCGACCTGGGTAGATCCGTCTTCCAGGCAGAGCTGGAGCGTCTCGAAGAATTATTGACCCACGCAAAACTCGTTCAGGGGAGTGAAAAAGTATGAGAAGACGAGTATTTAAGATGTATGTAAACTACGAAAAAGAGGAAAAGTGGCTGAATCAAATGGCCGCCGAAGGCTGGCACTGCGTTGACTACTTCTTTGGACGATATATCTTTGAAAAGGGCGAACCTGGTGAGTACACCTACCGCATCCAGCTTTTAGAGAATCATCTCAAACACCCGGATAGCGTAGCCTATCTGCAGTTCTTGGAAGATGCAGGCATCGAAATGATTGCCACTTACGTACGTTGGATATATCTTCGGAAGAAGACCGCCTCTGGTTCTTTTGAGCTCTTCTCCGATCGAGAATCGCGCATCACCCATTACAAGCGCATCATGTCAATGCTTCTTCCAATCGCCATCGTCAACTTCGTCTTTGGCGTAGGACTCTTAGGAAATCCACGACCCATCAATCTTTTGAACCTTGCGGCTGCTTGCGTGCTTGCGATCCCCATCCTCAGCTACTACAGGCGGATGCAAGCGCTAGAAAAGGACGGCATTATTCGAGAATGAAGACAGAAAACATAGGAGGAATCCAGATGTCTCGGCGTCACTCAGTTTTCACTGTGAACCTTCTGTTCTTGATCATACTGCTTCTTCAATTGCTCAACTTCTTTCTAGCGGACATCCCGCAATATGTGCGCTTGATTCTAAACGAAGCCTTCTTCATCTTATTGCCCTCCCTCCTTTATTTACGCTGGGCCGGGCTACCTTTCAAGGATACAATGCGCCTGCGAAAACCGGGTTCACGAACGGCTCTAGGGAGCTTTTTGATCGGGGCAGGCTTCTACCCCATCTCGGTCATCTTGGGTGCCATTATGCAAGTGTTACTTAAATTCCCCGCGGCTGGGGCAGAAGACATACTGCCTAAGACTCCTTTCGAGGGAGTGCTCGCCATCATTGCCTACGCTGTGATGGCACCGCTTTGCGAAGAGGTCTTTGCCCGGGGAATCATCCAGCGAACCTATGAGGAGTACTTTAGCCCACGCAAGGCTATCGTCTTTTCAGGTGTACTCTTCATCGTGTTTCATCTCTCCTTCCTACAAGGTCTGACGATCATTCCCCTAACCTTGGCACTTGGCTATGTCTACTGGCGTAGCGGTTCCTTGGTAGCCAGCATCTTGACGCACTTTGGAGCCAACCTTATGGCCTCTCTTGTGGTTTCAAGCACCGTCTTCTGGCAAGGAGCACCCTCTGTCCTGCTATCTCCCCTAGGTGCAGCCGTAGGCCTCCTCTTGGTCGTTATCGGGTTCCAACTGGTAAAACGTAGCGAGAACCCCTCGATCGTTGAACAGAAAGAAGTACAGCCCAGAAGACCCAAACAAGGATGGCCCTTGCTCCTGGCCGGCCTCTTGTACCTAGGAGTCGTCCTATTCGAGTTTGGCATTTTTGAGCTCCCAGGACAACACGATGAGCCGATCCAGTTGGGAATGGCCCAAGTGGAGATGGTGGAAGTAACGGAGTATGCTCTCCACAACAAAGCTGGTGAACCCTTCGCCGAGGGAGTGGCCCGTCTCGAATCAGAAGGAGATGCCATCGTGTGGCACTGGGAATCTGTGCACGAGGCCTATGACGTGCAAGTAGGCGGAGGACGCTACATAAGTAGCGATGTCACAACAAAAAAAGAAGTGTCCTGGCAAAAAGCCGATGGTACACTCCTTTATGGTACAGCCCTAGCAGATTATGGACATGATCAAACCGAAACGCGGTGGTCCTTAGATGGTGAGCGGATCCGTGTTGAATTCAAGAGTTCCCAAGAACCCTCTGAGAACTTTGAGTTATTGCTGGAAAACCCACACGAAAGCCTTGTCCTCGAAAGTAATAGCTGGCCTTGGGTACTGCGCTCCCTACCTTTTGCTTCAGGTTATTCAGGAACGGCCTATGTCCTTAGACCCTACACCTGGCGCCAGGAGACGCAAGATAGCGGACCCGTCTTGGAGCCCGTCACCGTTGCTGTAACAGGTCCCGAAACCATCGCTACACCCAGTGGCCCAATGCCAGCCTGGAAGGTGAAAGTCGGGTACGAAACCGCATGGTACGCGACGGAAGCACCACACACTCTATTGATGCACGACAACGGATTGGAGACTATGGTGTTGGTAGCAGACTAGGCGGGAGCGTTATTCATGAGTCGCGCCTTGAAGTTTGTGTTAGGAGCAGGCTACCCCGGAAGCCTGCTCCTAACGAGCTCAACATGTCCTCAAATTCTTGTCTGATTAATCGTGCTAACAAGGGAGGGATGGGTTTCTAGCAAGAAAAGGTAGTAATCGACGAAATCTCGCAGATTCGTTGTCGAACCCTCTCGCTCACGATACTCATTGAGTGACTGCACAAAAGAATCAAATTCCACCACGTGTTCTTCATATTCTTGCCGAGAAGCAGACCCACAACGTTGCGATATCTCTAGGATTTCTGCTATTTCACCGATTACCCCAACGACCTCAGACTTATCTGCCGCCATTCCAAGGTCTTCTAGCAACTCTCTCTTCTTATGCAGGTCTTTCATTCTACGTTTTTCTTCATCCGAAACTTCCTGGAAATCACCAATACTCATATATGCGATTTTTAACGCACTGGCTAAAGCCTCGTCCCTTCTTACACTATGGTAGCCATAGAGTATGGTTAGGGCGGCACGAATTGTGTGTTTAGAAAAAGGCAAGAGTGAGACATCTTCATATAACTGAGACTTGCTCTCCAAGACTTGCGCATAGGAGCTTTTTATATGATTCAGCTTTTTCTCAAATAGGTATGCTTGTTTGTTGATTGAAAGAGGCTCCGACAGTTCCTTGGTTTTTGACTTCTTCAGTCTACCCCACCAGTTTTTCAACAATATCCCCCTTTAAGCAGTACGAAACATGTATTACTTGGACGATGCAAGAAGCATAACGAAAGCTATGAACATCCCCATCTCGAATCCTTTGTCTATAGTTGTTCGGATGTAATACGGCTTGTGCCTTCTGTAAATGTCAGTTGAACCGCTTCCATTTTATGGGGACACACGCTTTGCCCTCCCCTACCAAACGTTTTCGAGGTCGATCCCCGCGTATGCGGGGTAGCCGCACTTGTGCACAAGCTCTGGGTAGCAGACAAAGGTCGATCCCCGCGTATGCGGGGTAGCCGGCCAAAGTACCACCCGGCTACCGGTATGATAAGGTCGATCCCCGCGTATGCGGGGTAGCCTCTATTGAGCCTCGGCTGTTGCTTCGCCCATCAGGTCGATCCCCGCGTATGCGGGGTAGCCTCTCTGAGTCGCAAAAGGGATAAAACAGACAACGGTCGATCCCCGCGTATGCGGGGTAGCCGGCCAAAGTACCACCCGGCTACCGGTATGATAAGGTCGATCCCCGCGTATGCGGGGTAGCCATTTCTGATCCGACATACCCACCCTCCGTGGTGGGTCGATCCCCGCGTATGCGGGGTAGCCTCTCTGAGTCGCAAAAGGGATAAAACAGACAACGGTCGATCCCCGCGTATGCGGGGTAGCCGGCCAAAGTACCACCCGGCTACCGGTATGATAAGGTCGATCCCCGCGTATGCGGGGTAGCCATTTCTGATCCGACATACCCACCCTCCGTGGTGGGTCGATCCCCGCGTATGCGGGGTAGCCTCTATTGAGCCTCGGCTGTTGCTTCGCCCATCAGGTCGATCCCCGCGTATGCGGGGTAGCCAATGTGATCACCTCATAAGGATATAGCCTGTCGGGTCGATCCCCGCGTATGCGGGGTAGCCTCTATTGAGCCTCGGCTGTTGCTTCGCCCATCAGGTCGATCCCCGCGTATGCGGGGTAGCCTGGCCGACCAAGACTCGCTCTTCCTGCAAAGCGGGTCGATCCCCGCGTATGCGGGGTAGCCCCTTAGGAACAATTCTGTCAATTCGGTTCTGGCTCTAACACAAATCCGTGTTCAACCTCTTGATCCAGTGATTTGCATGCCAAGACAGTTCCATCTACCTCAACCAAATCGATGGGCGGTGCGCCTAAGATTCGAACAGACTGTCCACCGGGAACGCTAGCATCACTCCAAACCATAACAATACTCCCGTCTCTCCCGGAAAACCAGTCCTCCAACACACTCCAAATCCGCTTTCGCACTGCTACTGTCACTCTAGCCCCTGTGTAAATTCCTGGGCCAATCTCCAATAGCGAGGATGCTAGAAAGCCTCGAATGCGATCTGGAACGTTACGGGTCACTATCACGGTCATCGACACATAACAACTCCTTTATGCAATCAATCATTCTTGGAATTACGGAGTACCTCTTGAACCAACGAGCGGCTTCATACCGCAATCTGCTCTCTAACAATCCCTCAGGTATTCCCCCTTCTTGTCCAACAACTGAAAAAGCCAAAGGTAAAGTGAGCTCTGCTCTCCATAGATCGGCGATGTCTAGAGTAAAGGCATTACTAGAATCCTCATGAATAAACCCCAGCGGAGGCAGAGCTCCCACTGCTGCAACAGCAATGTCTGCCGCTGCTTCCACGAACGTTGCCGCATGGTTTATCGCTTGGTTAGGCAAGTCCGCTGCCCCTGGGTCACTTCTGTCATATCTACGCCCTTCCCACTTTACGCCGTACTGATGAGCAATGATCTTGTACGTCTGCTTCAACCGAGCCCCTTCCATGCAGCGCAGAACACTAATGTCATCATCAGGAAAGACACTTTGGAACCTTAAGGCGTACATCCTCCTAGCCACCTTGACTCGACTCGATTGGTCTGCCCAAAGGAGTGCATGTGCTCTGGCCACCTTGGAGCGCCCTGCTCCCATAGGTGGAGCAGTATAGAACTTGACGCCTCCATCACCAACCGCGGCTAACAGTGTACCATGGCGAGCTACTATCCTTAGTGCATCATGAGTGACACTTGTTCCTGGAGCCAACAAAATCATTGAGATAGTCTGGTAAGGAATTGCGTAGTCTCCGGGCTCCAGTTCTTGGCTACCTGCAGTCCGGAAACGCAAGGTGCCGTCCTTGACGTAGAGATTTCCTCTGCTGAGCCATAACAGGCCATGCCGATCTGCGTGGGGAATACGAGTCTTAGCCAACCCTAACCTCCCTGCAAACATTCCAGTACTCATCGGATCGGCCTCAAGAGTACCATGCCATAGCCGAAGGCTCTGTGGCGACCAACACCGTGCGCGAGCAGAGCCGAAAAACGGTCTGGACATTCGATTGTTAGTTCTCCCTCCAATAGAGCTTGGGGTCGCATAATCTGCCTTTGCTCTCGACCGGCTCTAGAATGCTGAGTTTGGCGGAACTGTTTCACTACGCGAAACCCTGTCAGCTCAACTGTCTCTGCAATAACGCCATATTCCTCAAATTTCCTTTCAATCCATTCTCCATATACTGTTTCACGAGAGACGATGGTTTCACGATCTACCTCATCAGCCTTTATTAGGAACAAATCCTTCTCCACTCCATTTCTTGCCTTGCGTCCGACAGGACAAGTCAGAACTTGATAACCCAACCTCCGCCCCTTCCTCCAGGATGGCATCTGACGGCTCGCAATCTTCGATGGATCCGGGCATACTTGCACGACACTAGGATCCCCAAATCCTAACAAATACTCTTTTAGTGCTTGTGCATCGTGGGAGGAGTATCCTAGGATCCTAGGCGGTCTGTTCTTGTCCATAAGTAAGCGCCACGGTTTTGGTGCTCTCTCTCCAAAGGCAGCCTGTAGCCACGCGTGAACTCCATAGCCCAACTCTGTTTCTACCTCTTTACCTGCATACCCCTGCAAATACAGGAAGTGATGCAAGGCTCCAATGTCAATGTGCAATTCAAGCATATTAAGAGTACTCATTGCCCACCTCCAATCATGCCTCGCACTCGCCACCGGGAGCCCGCTAACAACTGGTTCTGCCAATCCCGCAGGTCGTAAACCAACTGTTGTTCACCTCTATCTTCACTGACTGTGTCAGAAGAACTCCAACAAGCCAACAATGGCTCCTTTACCTCACTCAAGCTACCATTACGATTCCAAACAGGAACAGAGAAAAGCACTGAAAGAGTATCCGTACCTTCCACTATTGGACTCACTGGATCGAGGAGGGGACGCGCTGGTAGGCAAGACTTTCGTCCAAGAAAGAGTGGCCGCGCTGGATTCTCCAACGCTTCTTTGAGACGATCAATGGTGGGCTTCCCAGGAGCAAGACTCACAACTACCGTCATCACTCCATCCATCCAAAAATGCCTATAGCGTTGGTGTGTGCCGAATTTCGCATCTTGACCACCAGTTCGGTGTTCCGGATCCCCATGCGTTGTCCATCCAGGTGCCCTCATCTTCGGTGAACCAAGATCAACAGTTTGATAGTCAACGAGTTTTTCTGGACTCACATCCCAGCGAGCAGCAAAGTCCAATCTCTCCTGTAGATCATTAAGCAGCTCCCAGTCGGAATGGTTCCATCCCAAAGCGTTGGCAAATAAGCCGGTGAGCGTAGAAAGACCCGGAAAGTCATCGATAAACCCATGGTGATCCACTATTACTGTTCCAAAACTCATTAGTGGCGCATCCAAGCGCAAGACTAACGCTTTCATGATAACTTACCAAACACTGCATTAAGACTACCTTCAATAGCCGTCTGCAGAGGCACATTTTGGTCCGAGCCTTTCCATGTGTAAAGTGGCAGCACCGAAACAAACCTTTCTTCGCAACAAGCACCGTACATCTCGTCCAATGCATCCCCATATTCCTGCAGTGCATTGATCGAAAGTTCCATAACCTGGGCATCTCTTCGATTACTATGAACAGGTTTCAGAAACGCATTAGCGAGGCTTCGTGGTTGCTTGGTTCCAACTTCAATCAATACGCATTCAGCTTTGGCGTACGGAGCAGTTGCACCTAGTTTGGCACCAGGGCTAACTTGGGTGATAGCATCAATCAGTAAATTGAGGATCTCGCGGGCGTCTTCAGAACCATGTTGTCTCCACTCTAGACGATCACACCCCGTTAGGTTCGAGACGAGAAGCGGTATATCAACGACAACATATCCATAATAGATTCCGCCACCCAACTCTGCATCGTTTGCGTGGGCTGCTCCCGTTTCATCCTCCGCAAGATCATCAACGACAGTGAAGTAATCCACCTCTGTGTCCAGAGCATGAGTTGTAAAAGCATGCGCCACATGTACCGGAGCATCCACTCGTGTCATAATATCAGAAGTGACAAAGCGTCCAAAAAGAGCCCCTTCAAACCCAGCAACTGGATTTTCAAGTCCAGCTTGTTCTAACATAACTTTATAGTTGCCTTTACTTGCCTTGACCTCCTTTTGAATGAAGGAAATAGCACTCTCTTCATTGTCCTGCCTTGCAGCCTTCTGGATCAGATCGACGAAAAAGTCCGCCTCTGGTTTCCCGAACAAGACAGGTTGCTTCATGTAGAGCGCCCCACCATCACTTTTGGACAACAGGCCCAGAGCGCTTCCCAGAGTAAATGCAAGGGATGTTGCCAGGGCTTCATCCATTCCACCATTGACCAAGCGGCGCTGAACAATACGACTAAAGAAATGTCTAGTGCGATAACCCCGAGGCAACTCCGTTTGCTCCAACATCCATTCCCGCCAGTGGCGCTTCTGACACTGACTTGACACACGCAATCGCTGGTGCCCTCCGAAACTAATCCTTTTTGCCAAGCCAACATCATCGCGGTTCAACAATGTTGCATGGTAACTTGTGAGAAAATGGATCTGCACGAACATAGATTTCACTCCTTATCTATCCTTCTGTAGTAATCTCGCGCAATTCTAGAATTGATCAACTCTCTCCTTATTTGATCCTCAGTAAGGATAAAACTCGCACCTTCCACCCAGTTGAATGGCACTGATTTCTGCGCCAAGAACCTTACCGATCTCAAAAAGAGAGTTCTCTGCACCTGACCTTCTGATTGCAGAAGACGCTCTAATCGTAAATTCGAATAACCACTCTCAGCTAAAGCCTGACCATATGGGATGTGCGAATCATGGGCAGAAGGGCTCATCAAGGATATGCCCGCGACAATTGTAGCCCACGAATCCTCGTTTCTGTCCCAACCATTGGGTAAGTAACGATAGGCGAATGAATAAAACTCGATTGGTAGAGCCTGTCCCGGTGAAAACCGTTTCAGAGCCGCCCTAGTGCCTGTTGGAAAAGTATCACTGGAGAGAATCGTAGCTACTCGCGGGACCTGAACGCTGAGAGTCTCTTCAATTGGCAGATTGCTCAATCTTATCCCCCCTCATGTTTGGAAATTCTCTGTAATATGCGCTCCAAAACCGACTTCTGATTGTCGTCTTAACTCGATACTGGCGCCCCATACGCCCTGGTGACTGAAGTTCCACTTTTTTTACGGCGTCTAGAGCATGTTTGAGAAGAGTCGATACCCATCGATGTAGCGCTTCCTCTGGATCTTCATCCTCTTCTACTGAAAACAGCCAAGGGAAATAGTCGTCCGACCAAAGCGACTCATAATGCCCATCAATTGACTCCCAGATTGATGTCGAATATTTGTGATCCCACTTAATCTCATTAGGGGCACCTTGGAGACATGAGAACACTGCCGGTTTGAGCACTCTGTTTTTCATCAATGCAGCTGCCATAATCCCCTGTTTACTAATCTCTCCTAGCCAATCACGTTGTTGTCTACTACCGAAGAGGATGGGCACTCTCTTCTTAGGAATCGCAACTTGGGCCTCATGAAATCCATCTGTCGTACCTTGTCCTCTCACTAACACTGAAACAGATAACCAAACGCCACCTTGCCACGATCGTAGCGGACGTTGCAGACTGTGTATCTGATACTCTCCTAGAAGGATCTTCCGCAAGTGCTCTATTGTTATGCCCGTCGGTGGAAATGTAAGAGCTTTGAATCCCTCGTATCCTTCAAGACCCGATTTTGCCCCCTTATTGCAGTCAACAGGCAACCATGGATCTCCTACCACTCCAGCAAGATGTTTGGCAGCAATCCTCTGGTTTTTTGCAGAGTACAGCATCGCCGAAAGATTACCCCGCTCACCTATCACACGAACGCGACGGCAAATCTCAATATAAAACGGATCCAAGTTGTCCAGGGCAAGTTGCGTTTCTCCATCCCAAGGAGAAAGCCAAACTAACACCATGCCATCGGGATTAAAGCCGAAGGGTTTTTGCAGCACTTCTTGACGGTGCTCCACGAGCCTTGAGACAGCATCAAGCCACCGCCGTCCAAGATTGTGTGTGCGTAGTACTTCAACTATCGGTCGGTTTCCGAAACCACTGTTCATCCGCGATATGCCTTGGTTTCCCCGTCCCAAGAACCCACTCATGGTTTGCAGGCTTATTAGACTATAGATCCATGTGTCGACGTCAGCGGAACTGGCCCGGGATTGCTTTACATCATGATTTTTGGCAGTCTGCAGGATATCCAGTTTATCAGGGGTGGTCACCACAGACGTAGGTTCTTGATCTGCTGGCACCAAAGGTGCTTGCATGAAACCCGGCTTACTTGCATCGTCAACAACCAACTTCCATGCATCCATTCCTGCCTTACCGGCGAGGGATAGCAGTTTCTCTCGCCAATACTCTTCATCTTGGATTGGATCGGAATGGTTATCTCTCGCTAAAACCGCACCTGCTAGATAGCACATGAACACATGAAACGCATCATGCTGGTGTCTCTGCAAACCGATCAACTGGCGAACCCTCATTTTTCCGTAGTTCTCCAATAACGCGGGTAAACTCAACAACTCTGTTTTTTGCTCAATGTGCGTGCGAAAAATGGGATCAGTGAGTAGATTCACCTCATCACCTCCAATCCATATCTGCTATAACGATATCGACGTTCTCCATGGCGCATAATGATTGCCTCGCCCTCCTTTCCTTCCACTACCATCGTCAAATCACCGCCAACTTCTGGGGCTAAGTAATCAGGCACGAATATGTCAGATAGTATCTGCCCGAAGGGACTCACTACAGTTGAGTTTAGCTCAAACCGAAACGTGTTGGATCCTAGCCTGGTGCTAACCATCCTACCATGATCACGAAAAGCCACATAGTCGTCTCCAAAATACTTGTTGAAGTCGAAAACCATGTGGCTGGCTGTGATTTTCTTTGCGGTATTTCTGCCCTCAATGTTGTGTCTGTGTCTCATCCATCGATCTCCAACAAAGGATTGCAGTTTGTCTGGGTGGGTTGCCATCTCCACGAACAAACGATTATCCTTTGGAATGTTCAATAGAGACTGTTGTTCCAAAAATCTTAGTGTCAGAGCTAGTATACGCAGATCTTCATATACACTTCCAAATCCCATCTTCATGAACTCTCCTGACACTTCACCGTTCGATGCTAACCCCTCTTCAAACTCCTTGTTCGGAGCTAACACAATGCACCTCGGATCTCCATAGAATCGAGGTCGTTCACGTTCGTGACGGTGTAGACGGCCAACCCGCTGCAGTAGAATGTCAGCTGGAGCCAAGTCAGTAATAAGAAGATCACCATCAATGTCCAAACTCTGTTCAAGCGTCTGAGTACCCACGACGACGACAGGTGCCTTTGAACTGTTCTTTCCCATACAACTACGAATGGAGGCATCCAACACTAAGCGATCTTGAGGAGAAAAACGTCCATGATGTGGGCAGGCTTGCCCATTGCAGTTAAACAAGACCTCTTTATGGACAGAAGGATTGTTCTCCAGAGCCTTAAACAGCCTTACGGCGCGCTCGACTGTGTTCATGACGATAAGGATTCGGGCTCCTGCTTTAAGGGCTGGAATTACCTCTTTGTCTAGCACTTGATCGAGGGAATTGGCAAGAGGAAGTACGTCAAATTCCACTTCTTTGGTCTTGCCACTATGTACCGTTGGCATCTGTCTCCCGCCCCTTACAGTGACCAAAGGATAGGGGTCGGAAATCGCTTCACTCAACACTGGGTGCCGAAGATTTCTCCGGCCAGGGTCAACGAGACTGGTCCTAGCACTTGATCCCAAGGTAGCTGACAACAACATGGCATAGCCCCCTGAACCCAAGTGGTTTTGTAGCAGCCTCTCCAGCAGATGGGCCATGTAAACATCGGAAGCATGAACTTCGTCTACAACAAGCAAACTGCGTTCAAGGCACACCGTGCGCAAGTTGGCGTGTGAGCTCTGAACGGTACCCAACAGGGCTTGATCAATGGTGCCGACACCGATCGTGGCTGCAAGAAAACGTTTTGGCCGTTCGGCAGCCCAATATCTTTCTAAGAACGCAATTTCCGGACTTTCCTGCGACATATTACCTTCCTCTGGCGTGGGTAAGACGGCACTTATATGGCGCCCATCGACCTGGGTATATCCTGGTACCGCCAGTAAAGTCACTGGTCGTTCCTGAGGATTTGGGAACCATGTGGTAACGTAAGACTCAATTCTCGAATACAGATCTCGTGCAGCTACTCTAGTGGGCAATGCAAAATAAAGACCATCGACCTTTCCAGCAGCAAAGAGCCTTACAAACCAATTTAGGGCTGCTTCTGTCTTACCCGAACCTGTTTCTGACTCTGCCACAATCAGACTATTGGAATCATCGTCAACGGACAACTTATCTACTATTTCCTGTAGTGGTCGAGGCGGAAACTTAAATCTGTCCTCAAAAGTAGCGTGCTTCCATTGTAGTGACGGCCGCAATGACCGAACATCAAGACCAATAGACTTTAGTAGTTCTTGAATTATGGGACTATTTCGTTTCAATCGATTTTCCGCATCGGTCGATTCAATGGGAAACCAGTACTCATGGGAGCCTATCCAATCTGCGAGCATGACTAAGCCCGCGAAACGATGATGAAAACGAGGTTCTGATGGAAGTGGATCATCTGAACTCACCCAAGCTTCTGGAAAGGCCTTCTCTGCCAAAGCAGAAATCTCGCGTATTGCACTCATTGGATCGCGGGATCCCTCCGGATACCACCAGTTCTTCGCGTTCCAGTAGTTGCCGAGTTGATCATCGTTGATAGAAAAAGGTTTGCCGTGATGGGAGAAAATAGCAAAGAAGTAACTATCGGCCGATGTTGGGTCTGAAAACCACTCATCCATGCCTCTAGGAAGGTTGTGCAGGAATTTTTGGACAAGTTCTTTCTCACAAAGAAGTGGTGCAAGCTCCCTAATATGCCCCGCTCGAGGAACCTGCTTTCCCAATACCTTGTTCTGGAATCCCAAGTTAGCCTTCCCTACATCATGATACATGGCCATAACAGAGAGACGAGCCAAGTGGACTTCATTCAAATCTTGCCGAGTACTGCAAAGCAACATTCTTCGAAAACCTGGCAAGTCACACAATGCCCTAAAAACCATAGCCACATCCAGGCAATGTGCAGCAAGGGGCAAAAAACTACGTTTCTCTCTACTGTACTTCCCCCAGAACCGAACCTGCTGCATAAAAGCGCCTCCGTTTCGAATCCCGCACCTAAAGTTGTCCGAATATAATACAATTTATGTCTTCTGTAAACATCTATTGAACACCTCCCATTTTACGGAAAAAGTTCTTTACGCCGCCGACCACCATACGCTCTGTTGATTCACGGACAACGATCTCGCGACTACGGTGCAGGTAACAGAATAGACTAGGGTCTTATCAAAAAAGCGACCAGCCGTCTTTGGTTGGTCGCTTCTCGCGTTATGGGATTAGTGCGCTTTGACTTCTGTCCAGATTCGATCATAGATGCTCAGAGTTTGCCCGAGGTTGACAAAGATCTCTGCATCCACGAGGTCTTCCTCTTCAGGATAAATACTGCGATCTTCTGCTATCTCACGGGGCAGCATGTCTCTGGCTGCTTTGTTGGGCGTCGCATAACCCGTGTATTCTGCATTCCTCAAAGCAATTTCGGGGTCGTTCATAAAGTTGATGAACCGCATGGCCCCATCCTTGTTCTTAGCATCCTTCGGCACAGCCATCACATCAAACCAGACATTGGTGCCTTCCTTGGGAATGGCAAAGGCCAGATCAGGATTTTCCATGCGAGCATTGGTGGCCTCACCAGACCAAACAACGGCAAGGGCTGCTTCACCGGCGATCATCTTATCCTGTCCCTCGTCCACCACATAGGCGAGAACCAAGGGTTTTTGCTCCTTCAAGAGCTCACCCGCTTCCTCGAGTTCATGAGGATCCAGGGTATTAATGCTGTAACCGAGTTTCAAAAGAGCGACGGCAATCGAATCGCGCTGGCTATCCAGCATAAGGATTTCCTTGGCATACTTGGGATCCCAGAGGATATCCCAGCTATCAACGACTTCATCCACCATGGTCGTGTTATACAAGATCCCCACCGTTCCCCATGTATACGGTACGGAGTAAGCGTTGTCCGGATCATAATCAAGTCCGCGAAAACGCTCTTCGATGTGCTGGGCATTGGGAATCTTCAAGAGATCGAGCTTGGCGAGCATATCTTCCTCAAGCATCCTGGTGAGCATATAGTCTGAGGGAAAGATCACGTCATAGGTGCTGCCACCAGACTTCATCTTCACATACATGTCTTCATTCGTGGCATAGGTATCATAAACAACCTTCATCTTTGTCTCGGCCTCGAACTCAGCGATGAGGCTTTCGTCAATGTAATCGCCCCAATTATAAACATAGAGCGTTGGTCGATCCCTGCACCCACTCAGACCCAGACTTAGTAGAATGAGGGCGGCAAGGATCAGGATCGTTTTATGGCGGTTTGTCAACCATATCACTCCTTCCATACAAGGTCCCTTCTCGGATCGTCCTCAAAACCCTTCAACAAAAAGAGGGACATCCCCGCGGGTGCCCCTCTGTACTTAACTTACAGCAATAACTTAGTGTGCCTTGACTTCTGTCCACACCCGGTCATAATGACGCAATGTGTCGCCAAGATGAATGAAGAACTCTGCATCATCGATGTCTTCATCATTTGGATACGCCTGCCTGTCGTTGCGGACTTCCTCAGGAAGCATAGCACGAGCCGCCAGATTCGGCGTGGAGTATCCAACGTATTCGGTGTTGCGCAGGGCGATCTCAGGCCGGTTCAAGAAGTCCATAAACTGCATGGCACCTTCCAGATTCTTCGAGCCCTTGGGAATCGCCATCACGTCAAACCAAATGTTGGTCCCTTCTTTGGGAATAACGTAGGCCAGATCCTCATTTTCCCCAATAGCATACATCGCCTCGCCAGACCAGGTCAGAGCCAGGACTGCTTCACCAGCAACCATTTTGTCCTTTCCTTCATCCACAACATAGGCCAGGACTAAAGGCTTTTGCTGTTTGAGAAGTTCACCAGCCTCGGCCAGTTCCCCGAGATCAGAGGTGTTGATGGAGTAGCCCAACCTGAGTAGGGCTGCCCCAATCGAGTCGCGCTGGCTGTCGAGCATAAGAATCTCCTTGGAGTACTTGGGATCCCAGAGCACATCCCAACTGTCGATTTCCTCGTCCACCATGGTCGTGTTGTAGAGAATTCCCAGCGTTCCCCATAGATAAGGCAGAGAGTACTCGTTGTTGGGGTCATATTTCGTGCCCATCAGGCGTTTATCCAGATGCTTGTGGTTGGGAATCTTGTTTAGGTCAATCTTCTCCAGCATGTCTTCTTCCAGCATCCTAGTGAGCATGTACTCCGACGGAAAGATCACATCATAGCTGCTTCCACCGGATTTGATCTTCACATACATGTCTTCGTTGGTGGAATAGGTGTCATAAACAACCTTCATATTGAACTCTTTTTCAAACTCCCCAAGGACGTCTTCGTCAATATAGTCTCCCCAGTTATAGACATAGAGCGTTGGTTTTTCCTGTCCGCACCCGGTCAAAACGAGACTAAGCGTCACCAAACTTAGCATCAAAAGAACGAATCTGCTTTTTTGAACCATGTCTACCATTCCTTCCCTTCTTTTCTTCCCGGGCTTGCCGGACATTGACGACAATCAAGAGCAAAAGCACAAACGTAAACATAATCGTCGACAAGGCATTGATCTTGGGGTTAATTCCCCGGCGGGCCATGGAGTAAATCGTGATGGAAAGGGTGGATACTCCCGAGCCTGTTGTGAAGAAACTGATCACAAAATCATCAATCGAAAGGGTAAACGCTAAGAGCAATCCGGTGATAATTCCCGGCATGATCTCTGGAATGATCACCTTCCACAGAGCCTGAACCGGCGTCGACCCAAGATCCAAAGCCGCTTCATAGAGGTGCTTGTTGAGCTGCCGCAACTTTGGCAAAACCGACAAGATCACATACGGAATGTTAAACGTGATATGAGCCAAGAGCAGTGTCAGGTAGCCCAGTCGCACGTTGGCAAAGACAAAAAGAATCATCAGCGAAATGGCGGTCACAATTTCCGGATTGAGCACAGGCAGATACGTGATGTTCATAATCAGCCTCTTTTGGATGCCCCTGGAGTTGTGAATACCAATGGCCGCCAGTGTTCCAATAATGGTGGCAATGATGGCCGAGGTGACACCAATGAACATGGTCGAGTAGAGCGAGCTCATAATCGTGCGATCCTGAAAGAGTTCCACGTACCAGCGCAGAGTGAAGCCTCCCCAGACACCGCGGGAGCGAGAGTCGTTAAAGGAGTACACCATCAAGACTGCGATGGGCATGTAGAGAAAGGCAAAGACGAGGTAGATGTAGCTTCTCTTTAGGAACCTTACCATAGCGCCACACTCTTTTCTTCCCCTTCAAAGAAGGACATTATGGCCATACTGAGCAGAATCAGAACAATCATCACAACAGAAATTGCCGACCCAAACCCCCAGTCGCCTACAACAAGAAATTGCTGTTCAATCAGGTTACCAATCAGGGTAAACTGTCCACCGCCCAAGAGCCTTGAGATGACAAACGTCGTCAGAGCCGGCATAAAGACCATGGTCACACCCGAGACAACCCCAGGAAGACTAAGGGGAAAGACCACCTTGGTGAAGACTCGAAAAGAGTTGGCCCCAAGATCGCCTGCGGCTTCGATGACCCCCTTGTCAATCTTGCTCAGCACGGAGTAAATGGGTAGAACCATAAAGGGCAAGAAATTATACACCATACCCAAGACAACGGCCGACTCGGTATAAAGAATGTTGAGCCGCGGAAGCCTGAGACTCGTGAGGAGTACATTGATGACGCCATTGCGCTCCAAAAGGGTCAGCCAGGCATAGGTTCGCAGAAGGAAGTTCATCCACATGGGAACCACGAAAAGCAACAAGATCACATTCTTACGGCTAAAGGCATTACCCGCCATCACCATGGCAGCCGGATAGCCGATAACAAAGCAAATAACTGTACTAATCACCGCAAGACGCAGAGAACGTCCCAGTACACGCAAGTAGATGGGCTCGAAAAAGCGATGAAAATTCTCCAAAGACCAGGTAGCTCCCGTATCTGTAGGAACAGTAAAGGCATAGTAGAGCACGAGGAACATGGGTACAACGATAAACAAGGTCATCCAGATCACATAAGGAAAGAGTGATGAGCGTTTCATCCTGCGCTCACCTTCCTCATGATGTGAATGTCCATAGGTTCAAGACCTAAACCGACCCTGGTTCCTACCGGTTCCATCAAGGTGGAGTGGACCAGCCAGGAGATTCCATCATCGGCTTCCACAAGCATCTCATAATGCACTCCCAAGAACGTCACCGAGCTCACGGTTCCGGTGAGTTTCGCATTCTCTGCCGGTATGAGCACCAAGTCTTCTGGACGAATCACGACATCAACAGGCTCGTCGGCTCCAAACCCCTTATCCACGCAGTCAAAGCTCGAGCCACCGAAGTCCACAAGAAAGTCTTTCCGCATGATTCCATCGACGATATTACTCTCTCCAATGAAATCGGCCACAAACGAGTTGGTGGGCTCGTTGTAAATGTCCACCGGTGTACCGATTTGTTGGATTCTTCCATCCTTCATCACAACCACAGTGTCAGACATGGAGAGCGCTTCTTCCTGATCATGGGTCACAAAGACAAACGTAATTCCCAGCTGCTTTTGCATGCTCTTTAGTTCATGCTGCATTTCGCGGCGCAGTTTCAGATCAAGAGCAGCAAGCGGCTCGTCAAGAAGCAGGACTTCCGGCTCGTTAACCAGAGCTCTGGCAATAGCCACTCTCTGCTGCTGTCCGCCGCTGAGCGAGTTCACATCACGTTTTTCAAAACCCGTGAGATTCACCTGCTCCAACATCTTGCCAACTTTTTCCTGAATGACCTTTTCGCTTAGTTTTTTGATGCGCAGGCCAAAGGCGATATTTTCAAATACGTCGAGATGGGAGAACAAAGCGTACCGCTGAAACACGGTGTTCACACGACGTTTATAAGGCGGAAGGGTACTAATATCCTTACCTTCAAAAAGAATTTTGCCCTCTGTAGGCTGTTCAAAGCCGCCGATCAAGCGTAAGGTGGTCGTCTTTCCACAGCCGCTCGGACCCAAGAGGGTGACAAACTCATTCTTTCTAATATACAAGTTGATGCCGTCGAGTGCCACGGTTTCGTCATAAACCTTGGACACCGATTTCAGGTCTACAATTATTTCGGACAACTCCAGTCCCCCTTCCGTAAACTAGAAACTTGGTGGGGTAGAAACCCACAGTACACTAGCAGGCCGTTTGCTGCGGTTAGAAAGGTAGTGACCTTCCTGGGCCGGAAAATAAAACGCCTCTCCTGTGCGAACTTTGAACTTCTTTGACCCAATGTGCAAAAGCACTTGTCCTTTCAGCACATATCCGAACTCTTCCCCATCATGGGGATCGTCGTAGGGGGTTTCGCCCCCGGGCTCAATGTGCACTAAAATGGGTTCCATAGCGTTCTTCTGGGCATTTGGTACCAGCCAGCTCATCTCACTTTTCAATTCCGGATCGCTTTTCACGGCGACATCATCCTTGGTGAACACAACTTTCTCCGGTACTTCATGGTTGAAGAAATCCTGCAAGTTGGTACCCAGAGATTCCAGAATATCGACCAGGGTAGCAATGGAAGGTGAAGTGAGTTCACGTTCTACCTGCGATATGAAACCCTTGGTCAGCTCTGCACGGTCCGCCAACTCTTCTTGCGTCAAGTTGTGCTGCATTCGCAAGAGCCTGATTTTCTCACCGATTTTCACACATGCTCCCCCGTTCCAGAGTTTTGTAACACTAAACCGTTAGTTTAGAACCACTAAACAAATGTATTGTAACGAGTGGGGGCTAGCATGTCAATAGTCTTGACGAACATTTTGGCGCGAAAAAGCAAGATATTTTTGGAACGGGAAAAATAGGCTGTCAAGAGAGGCTATGAAGGGGTGAGATGAGGTGTGGGAACTAGGAAGGGTTGTGTTCTTAGGAGCCATGGCCGGCATACTGGGCACGGGTGCAGGAGGTCTCCTTCTATCGGTCGTGCGGCGTCCGAAGGGCTGGTTATTGAGCTTTCTACTCGCCTTCTCGGCTGGAATCATGCTGGCCGTGGTCTTTCAGGATCTGATCTTGGAGGCTCTGGCCCTCGGGGGACTCACAATCACCCTGCTCGGAGTGGCGTTGGGCGTGGCAGCACTCTTCTTTATGACTCTGACCGTCGGGGAGAAGCGCCTTTCTTCCACTGGACTGATCAAGACAGGTCTCCTACTTGGGTTTGGCATTGCCCTGCACAATCTCCCCGAAGGCCTTGCTATCGGTGCAGGTTACTTCGCATCACAGGATCTCGGCCTTTCCCTGGCTCTGGCCCTCTGCGTCCACAATATCCCTGAAGGCATGGCTATGGCTGCACCGCTCTTAGCAGGAGGTTATGACCGAACGCAAGCGGTGCTTTTGACAATCCTGGCGGGAGTTCCCATGGGAATCGGAGCCTTGGCGGGAGGACTCTTGGGCACGCTCTCCCAGCGAACCTTGGCCGGTGTCTTGGGCTTTGCCGCGGGAGCCATGCTTTTTTTGGTCTTCCACGAACTCTTGCCCGAAGCGCAGGATGGAACGCACCATATAGCCGCTACTTTTGGGGCTATCACAGGCACCTTCGTTGGACTTATTTTCTTGGTACTTGTCTAAAGATGAGGATTAAAAAACCGATACAGTAGTATGGGGGAGGTGGCAAAATGTGAACGTGTTCTACCTAGCGGGGCTAAGAGCAGTAGGTGCTTTTCGAGCAGCGCAAGCGGATTACGTCCGAGCGATGGAACGCATTTCTACTGGCCTGCGCATTAACCGAGCCGCCGACGATCCTTCGGGTCTAGCTATCTCCGAGCGCATGCGAGCCCAAATCCGTGGTTTAAGGCAAGCGTCGAGAAATGCCCAAGACGCTATTTCCATGCTAAATGTGGCCGATGGTGCACTCAATGAGACACATGCCATCTTGCACCGTCTCAGAGAAATCGCCGTCTACTCCTCCACTGGCACCCTCACGGAAGCGGAACGCAACGCGCTGCAACTGGAGTTTGACGAGTTGGTCAAAGCCATCGATGACATTGGGGGCAACACGCAGTTCAATACCATTCCACTTCTGAATGGCAGCCATGGTGAAGATGACCCCCTGATAATCCAGATCGGAGCCAACGCGGGGCAAAACATGGACATCAGCTTCGGTGATATGACAGCTTCGGGTTTAGGTCTCAGGGATGAAGAGGGTAACATTGTCTCTGTCAGTTCTCCGGAAGATGCCAGTGCAGCCATTGACATCGTCGATGAAGCCATCAACAGGGTTTCCACGCAACGATCGTATATCGGTGCCAAGACAAGGCGTCTGGAGCATACCATCAACAATCTGGATAATACCGCTGTTAACCTTGCGGATGCCGAATCTAGAATCCGGGATGCAGACATTGCCGAAGAAATGATGAACCTTGTCAAGGCGCAAATCCGAATGCAAGCCTCTCTGGCCATGATCGCCCAGGCGAATGTAAGCCAGCAAATGCTCCTCCAACTCCTCTGGCCACGCTAAATGTTAGACTATTGTTAATGGGGTCTGTCCCCGTTAACAATAGTCTTCCTTTTTTGGTGGCGAACGCGGAAAGGATTGGCGCCTGCCAGAAGCGAATATCTAGGGACAAGATTGCGAAAGGTGTGAGCGTTATGGTGAAGTTTGGTACGGGTGGTTGGCGGGCTGTCATTGCTGAGGAGTTTACCTTTAATAATGTGCGCCGAGTAGCGCAGGCTGTAGCCCTTTACCTGGAAGAAATCGGACAGGCCCACAAGCCAGTGGTTGTCGGGCATGACTTGCGTTTCTTGTCGGGCCGTTTTTCGCGATCCCTTGCCGAGATCCTGGTCCATAATGGCATACAGGTCTGGTTCATCGAACAAGTGGTGCCCACACCCATGCTCATGTACGCCGTAGACCAAGAAGGCCTGGCAATGGGAATCATGGTTACCGCATCGCACAACCCGTCTGAATATAATGGCCTCAAGATCATTGTGGAAGGCGGAAAGGACGCCCCCGTAGAGGTCACCAATCGCCTCGAGGAGATCTGCAGCACCATTCCAGACCTTCAGGCACCCCCCCTCTCCTTCACCGATGCCCTCGCACAGGGAAAAATCGTGGAGTACTCCAACAAAAACGAATACATCGACTCGCTGTTGGCACAAATAGACACACAAGCTGTACAGGCCCTAAACTTCAGGGTGCTTTTTAACCCCATGTTTGGCGTAGCCAAGGACATCATGGCCATGTGCCTGGCCTCACTGCGCTGTTCGGTCGATCTCATCAACGCTGGACGCGACACCATGTTCGGACAAAGGGCCCCAACCCCTTCCCGCGAATCGCTGCAGGACATGGAGTACATGATGAAGCAGGGACGTTACCATATTGGAATCGCCACCGACGGCGATTCAGACCGTATTGGCCTTTATGACGAGAAAGGAAACTACATCGAAGCTAACGAGATCCTCAAGCTTCTTTACTACTACCTCAAGGCCTACCGGGGCGAAAATGGTGGCCTTGTACGCAACGTAACGACAAGCCACGTCCTGGATCGCATCGCCCACTCCTTTGGAGAACCTGCCTACGAAGTGCCTGTAGGTTTCAAACACATCTCATCCAAGATGGACGAAGAAAACCTGCTCCTTGGAGGAGAAAGCAGTGGCGGTTTGAAGATCCGCGGTCATGTGAATGGAAAGGACGGAATCTTGGCAGCCCTTTTGGCCGTAGAAATGCTGGCCAAGACAGGTAAGAGCCTAAGCCAGCTTTTGGACGAAATTAACAAGCGCTATGGCACCCTGCACTTTGGCGAGGTCAATCTCCACTACCATCCCCAGGACAGAACGCGTCTTGATCAAATCCTGATCAAAGACAAGTACACACCGACTCTACCCTGGAAGGTGGAAAAGACGTCATACCAGGATGGAGTGAAGTTCTACTTTAACAATGACACCTGGTTTTCCATCCGCTTCTCAGGAACCGAACCCATTTTGAGGCTGGCCTACGAGACCAACACGCCCCAAGAGGCAGAACAGCTCAAGGCCTCTGTCTTTAGCGACAGCTATCTCAATCTACCACCGCAAGAAGGAGCGATCTAATTGCTTGGAGTCATTCTAGCAGCCGGGAAAGGTACCCGCCTAAAGGAACTAGGCCGAGATATACCTAAGGCGCTTTTGCCCATTGGCAAGAAAACATGTCTGGAACACATCATTTTGGGAATGAAAGAGGCTGGCATACGCCGCTTTGGTATCGTGATCGGTCATTTAGGGGAGATGATCGAGGAGAGATACGGCTCAGGCGAATCACTCGGCGTGGAAATCAACTACCTCAAGCAAGACCTGAGTGTCTATGGAACAGGCAGGGCTGTGCTCTTGGCCAAAGAACTTGCCGGTGACAGTCCCCTGATGGTGTCTTATGGAGACATCATCATTGAGCCTAGCAACTACCAAGCGATGCTCGAACTTGCCCGCCTGGAGCAAACCTGTGTAAGCTCGGTGAACTGGATGGACGATCCTTCTGCGGGTGCAGCCGTCTACTTTAATGAAGAGGGATTTCTGGAAGACATCATAGAAAAGCCTCCCAAAGGTTCTTCCACAACCAATTGGAACAACGCCGGAGTCTATGTCTTTCAGCCCATCATCTTTGATTATCTAGCCCAGCTCGGTGCGTCCAAAAGAGGCGAATATGAACTTTCAGGAGCCCTGCGTATGATGGTTCAAGCAAAGGTGCCGGTTAAGGCACACAAGATCACCGGGTACTGGAAGGATATCGGCACTCCAGAAGACGTCATCGCTATACGGCATTTGCTCGGCGATAAGTAAGAAAAAAGTCCGCCATCAGGTGGACTTTTTGCGTAGGTACTTAAAAATCGAAATAATGGTCTTGGCATCATTGATGCCTCCGTTATCGATCATTTCTTCCACTTCACTTAGGGGCATCCAGCGTACCTTAATGTCCTCGCCATCATCGAGATTCTGTTCACCTTTCGTGATCTCACTGGCTAAGAACAGATACAAGATCTCATTGGTATAACCTGGCGTGGGATAAATATGCCCCAGAGTCTCCCAATGCTTGGCCGAATAACCCGTCTCTTCCTGCAGTTCCCGCTGAGCACATTCGATGGGTGGTTCAGAGCGATCAATAGTTCCTGCTGGAATCTCAAGCATCAGGCGTCCTGCAGCCGGTCTATACTGCTCAACCAGGAGAACTTTGTCATCCTGAACCACTAGAGTCGCGGCCGCTCCCGGATGATCCACCATCTTAAACTGCATGACCCTGTTTCCAACCCACAAATCCTTTGTTATAAATCTAAACACAGCCATCACCTCATGTCTCTAATTCTGGGAAAACCACCAGACTCCTGTTGTTAGGAATGCTTCTTTTGCCTTTCTCTGGCATGTCTATCCAAAATCAGTTTCCGTAGGCGAAGCGAACGGGGCGTAACCTCCAAACAGTCATCCTGCGCCAAATATGCCAAATGCTGTTCGAGACTGAGTTGTCTCGGCGTGTTCAGCTTAATCAGATCATCGGAACCTGCGGCCCGCATGTTCGTCATTTGCTTCTTGCGGGCAACATTGATCTCTAAATCTCCGGAACGGCTGTGCTCACCGACAATCATTCCAGCATACACCTCGGTTCCAGGACCAATAAAGAGTGTCCCCCGCTCTTCGGCAGTCTGGAGAGCGTAAGCTGTCGCCACTCCGGCCTCCCAGGCCACAAGGCTTCCCGTCTGCCTTTGCGTAATGGCACCAGCCCAAGGCCCAAAGTGGGAAAAGGCGTGGTGCATAATGCCGTTACCCCTTGTTTCGGTCAAGAACTGTGAGGCAAAACCAATCAGCCCCCGGGCCGGAACCGAGAACTCCGCCCGCATCCGGTCTTCTCCCCCTTGGTTGGCCAACTGCAGCTCGCCCCGCCTTTGGCCGATCAACTCCATTACAGAGCCAAAGTAGTCTTGCGGAACGTCAATATGCAGACGCTCATAGGGTTCAAGAACCCCCTCGTCGGTATGCTGCAGGACAGGTTCGGGCTTCGTCACACAAAAACTGTAGCCCTCGCGCCGCATCGTCTCAATCAAGACGCTCAGGTGAAGTTCGCCCCGACCCGATACCCGAAATTGGTCCGGTGAATCCGTGTCCTCCACCTGGAGGGCCACATTGACTCTGGCTTCCCGAATCAGGCGATCCCTGAGTTGACGACTGGTTAGGTACTGGGCATCCTGACCGGCGAGCGGTCCATCATTGACCCGAAACACCATGGTTAGAGTGGGTTGATCAACGGATATAGCAGGCAGAGGCTTCGGATGATCGACCTGGTTGACTGTTTCCCCAATCTCGATATCCTCCACTCCGCTGAACGCTGCAATATCCCCTGCGGCCATCTTGTCCACCGACACCATCTCCAAACCCTGGTACGTATAGACCTGGCTCACCTTGGCACGCCGCGCACTTGTCCTCTCGCTGTGGGTCAGCAGGATCTCCTGCCCACTGAGAAGTACACCGCTCTGAATACGTCCCAGGGCGATCCGTCCCACATAATCGTTGTATTCAAGATTACTTATCATCATCTGCAGGGGCCCCTCCGTTTGAACTGTGGGTTCTGGAACATAATCCACCACGCCCTGCAAAAGAGGAAGGATGCTCCTAGCCCCCTCTGCTTCGCTCAGAAGTTCTTCCAAATCAGCGCTGGCCCGGCCTGTTAGGGCTGAGGCATAGAAGACAGGGAAGTCCAACTGTTCTTCGCTTGCATCTAGGGCTACAAAAAGGTCGAAGACCTCATCCACCACTCGATTCGGCTCCGCTGCCGGGCGGTCACATTTATTTACCACGACGATGGGAGACAGCCCTCGCATGAGCGCCTTGTGCAAGACAAAACGAGTCTGGGGCATGGGCCCTTCGACGGCATCCACCACAAGGAGAGCTCCATCCACCATACTCAGAATTCGTTCTACTTCACCGCCAAAGTCCGCATGACCAGGCGTATCAACAATGTTAATCTTCACATCTCCAAACTGCACCGAGACATTCTTAGCAAGGATCGTGATGCCACGCTCCTTTTCCAGAGCGTTCGAGTCCAGAATTCTGTCATCGATTTTTTGGTTTGCTCGAAACACACCGCTTTGCCTCAAAAACGCATCGACCAGTGTCGTCTTGCCATGATCAACGTGGGCGATAATGGCCACATTTCTAATCTTCATAAGGGTTAGTCCTTTCCAAATTTGACATCCATTAGTATAACACAAGTAGCGTCCAAGAAAAAAGCACCGCTGCATACTCCAACCAAAAAAATGTAAAATGCAAGATACGAACCCCAGATGGTTATACTAAACCCAATCGTACCGTAATTTGGAAAGGGTGGTCGCCATGAACGCGCAAGTCTTGCTCTACCCCATTCTCGTCCTAGTTCTAACCATCTTTCTGCTGATCACAGTGCCCCGGGGTGCCTTGCGGTCTTTAATCCCCTACGGCCTCGCTCTTGGTGGTCTCTTCGACTTCATCTGGCACTGGCTCTTTGGTCACGTATTAGGGCTCTTTGCCTTCAAGAACCTCGGCATTTTCGACTTCAATGGCCACGTCTTTTTGGCTCCTCTGGCCTGGACACTCATTATCGTTTTTTACCTCTACTTCTGGCCTCGTGAAGGCACAAAGCTCGCTTACCTCTACGTCTTAACCTGGGCCTTGCTTGCCACTGGCTTCGGCCAGGTGGTTAACGGAGTGGGTATGTTTGAATACGAGCCCTGGGTCTATCCTTTCCCCATGCTAATCCTGTTCTTAGGACGATTTGCCCTGGTTGCCTGGATTGCCAAACCTTGGACAAATTCTTGGTCTTAATGGAAGGAACCACCCCTCACTTGGAGAAGTCTGTGATAGCTAGACTTAACTTCGCGATGAGGTGAATTCATGGAAAAAGTCCGTAACGTAAGACTGGTCTTGACATGTCTATTGTTGGTGTTTTTCATGATCATACCGCAGGTTTACGCTGCAACTTTAGAGAGCCCCGAAGAACTTGAGGCTTTTTTTGACGGGGCCTTGGCGATGCAGCTCAAGGAATACAAGATACCTGGCGCCACAGTGGCCGTAGTTAAAGATGGCGAGATCGTCTTTAGTAAAGGATACGGCTTTGCTGATCTGCATAAGCAAACGCCAATGGATCCCGAAACAACCTTACATCGTCCTGGCTCCAACTCAAAAATCCTGGTCTGGACAGCCGTGATGCAATTGGTGGAGCAAGGTCGTTTGGATTTGCATACCGATATCAACGCCTACTTGGACTTTTCCATTCCGTCAAGAATCGACGGAAGAGAAGCTCCTCCCATCACGCTCCACCATCTCATGACCCATACCGCCGGTTTTGAAGACGAAGTGACGCAACTCTTCGTCAGCAGTCCCGAGCACATGAAGTCACTCGATCAATACGTGAAGAACCACATTCCTGAGCGAGTTTTTCAGGCCGGATCGGTGATGTCCTATTCCAATTACGGTACATCCCTGGCCGCTTATATTGTAGAACTTGTGAGTGGACAAGCCTTCAGCGCTTACGCCGAAGAACACATCCTCAAACCCCTGGAAATGCATTCCACAACATTCGAACAACCTCTTCCAGAACACCTCGCCTCACAGATGAGTGAGAGTTATCGCTATGAAGCCGGACGATACATACCCGGTTCCTTCGAATATGTGCAGTCCTACCCAGCTGGTGCACTCAGCTCCACCACCCATGATATGGCTCGGCTCATCATGGCCCACCTTAATTTGGGTCTGGTTAAAGAAGAACGTATCGAAGAGGCAGAGAACGAGGACACTGAAAACGACGATGAAGCGAACGAGGCCACACAAGAAGTACGTATTCTCCGTGAAGAAACGGCCAAGTTCATGCAGTCACGCCAACTCACGGGACATCCTGCACTGCCAGGAATGACCTATGGTTTTATTGAGGCCGATTACAACGGGCATCGAGTGTTACGACACGGTGGGGACACCTTACTGTTTACAACAGGCCTTTATTTCCTGCCCGAGGAGAATGTAGGACTCTATGTAGCATACAATTCCTCTGTGGGAGATGCTGCCCGGTGGACACTCTTTAGGGGGTTTATGGATAGCTATTTCCCAGAAACCGATTCTACGCATATGATACCTTGGGCGATTACCCCAGGCACAGCGGCAAACTACGTGGGAACATTCCACCCGGCCCGGGCGAATTTTTCGGGAGTCGAGTCCGTACTCAGACTCGTGCAGCCCATGTACCTCACGGTCGATGAGGATGGTTTCGTAAACGTGACCGTCTCTGGACACACGACTCGTTTCGGCGAAGTAGGCCCCAACCTCTTCCAGGAGATCAACGGCACCGAGCAAATGGGCTTCACCTTTGACGGTGGTCGCGTAACGCGCATTCACTTTGCTGGACCAATCACCTGGCTCCGCACAGTGTGGTATCAAACACCCGAATTTGTGGTCACTTTGTTGAGCATTTCGGTTCTATTTATGGTCGGTACAATACTAGGGTGGATTAGATCCCTGTTTCGGCCAGATCCAAGGCGGCCACGCTTTATCGCGCCAAAAGTCCTTGGTGTATTGTTCTTCCTGCTCTTTATTACCATAGCTGTGCTCTTCATCGATATCATCGGCTCCGTGCATCCCGCCTTCGGAGTGCCTAACGTGGTTCTTGAACCGTCTTCGACCCTTAACACCGTCTTGATTCTTACGAAAATTCTTGTGGGAATAGGAGGTCTCATGGTACTGACCAACGTCCATGTGATCGTAAGAACAAAGGGTAGTCGTTGGCAACGAGTGTATTTCACGCTGCTGACCCTGAGTAGTCTCAGCGTGGTTGCTGTGTTGTACCAGATGAATCTCTTCTAAAATCATCTGGGCAAGACGAATATTACTCAGAGATAGGAGAGCGCCATGGCTTTGATCAGCGAGTTCATCGACGATTACAAAAGCAAGATGGGTCACTATGAACACCTAGCCCAAACCTGCGCTTGCCAATGTGAGAGTGCACTAAAAAGACAAGGTCTACGAGCGTTAGTCACCTCACGGGCCAAGAAATTAGATAGTCTCGCCTCCAAAGTTGAAACAAGGGCCAAAGAAAAGGCCTACAAGAGTGTAGAAGAAATCTATGAAGATATTGTGGACCTAGCAGGGGTACGGATCGCCCTCTACTTTCCGGGAGATCGTGAAGAAGTCGACCATTTCATCCGTTCCCATTTTAATGTGGATCATGTCAAGGACTTTCCGGAAGCCCTGCAGCATCCCGGAGCCTATCAAAAGAGATTCCTGGGCTATGTCGGTCGTCACTACCGCCTGCGGATGAAGCCCGAGACCTTATCTCCGGAGGATCAACATCTGGCCAACTATGTGATTGAGCTACAGGTAGGTTCGGTGCTGATGCATGCCTGGGCCGAAGTGGAGCACGATCTCGTGTACAAGTCTACAGAGGGTTTCTTGTCACAAGACGAATACGCCATCTTAGATGAACTAAACGGACTCATGCATGCAGGGGAAATTGCCCTAGAACGCCTGCAAACGGCAGCAAAGCGACGGATTAATACAGAACGCCAGCCATTTTCCAATCATTATGAGCTATCATCCTATTTATACGATTATACTCGAAAGGCTTCCCATCGCAATGACTATGAACCTTTCATCGGACGCACCGACGTTTTGTTCCACTTTCTCAAAGACATTGGTTTAAACTCGGTTCCTTCCCTCAAACCCATACTGCAAAGCTGTAACCTTGAATCGAAGGAACTACCGTTAGCCCAACAGATCGTCGACTACATCCTGCGGAAGAATCCTGATTATTACGGAGCGTACAATGACGCCCGCATTGCGGTTGGTCGCTCTGACCCGTATGGGGCTCCAGGCGAGTATGTGCCCTTCCTCTCTGACGATGCCAGTCTGGGTTCCTTTATGCGGCAATGGATTGCTTCAGAGAAACTGCTTGGAGATACGCTCAATACTGTCCTCAACGGATCAGCACATCAAGACAGCGTCTTGGACAAAGAAACGGTCGACAAACTACAGGCCATCCGAAAGCTGCGCAATGAAATTCTCTACGGAACAAACCTACCCAGCGAAAGTGACATGATGGTCGCCCGAGAGTTCTTGCAGGAAATGATGGAGTTTTTGCGCCACAAGAACGACGGGGCGAAGCTGCAGGAAAGGGAAGCATAATTTTTTCACAAAGGATGTAGGAAACAAAGAGCAAGTGTGGAAGGAAGGAATCAAGATCATTATCCGATGTTCAAATGGATGAAGTATCAATACAAGGAGGAACGTAGATGAACATCTATGAAAGAGCCGTTGCAAAACATGAGCAGTGGCAAGGCAAGCTCGAAGTCGTAGCCAAAGCCAAGGTATCCAACGCCGACGAACTATCCCTCGCCTACTCCCCAGGAGTAGCCGAGCCCTGCAGAAGAATCGCAGAGAACAAGGACAAGGTATGGGATTATACCTGGAAGGGTAATACCATTGCCGTTGTATCTGACGGTTCCGCTGTTTTAGGTCTGGGCAACATTGGAGCAGAGGCTGCTCTACCCGTAATGGAAGGCAAATCCGTTTTGTTTAAAGAGTTTGGTGCAGTAAACGCCATTCCACTCTGCGTGAATACCCAGGACGTGGATGAGATTGTTCGCATCGTCAAGGCCATCGAACCCACCATTGCAGGAGTTAACCTGGAGGACATCTCCTCCCCACGTTGCTTTGAGATCGAAGAGCGTTTGCGCAAAGAAACCGACATGTTCATTTTCCACGATGACCAGCATGGTACTGCTGTTGTAACCCTCGCCGGGCTGATTAATGCCCTTAGAGTTGTTGGAAAAGACAAGAGTGCTTCCATCGTGGTGAGCGGAATCGGAGCCGCAGGCGGAGCTATTGTGCGCCTCTTGCTGAAAGATGGCTACACGAATGTTGTCGGTTGCGGACGCAAAGGTCCACTGATTCCTGGCGATCCAACCAATAATGACATTAAAGAAGAAGTGGCCCGACTCACCAATCCCGAAGGCAAAAAGATGAGCCTCCAGGAAGCCATGGAAGGTGCGGATGTATTTATCGGTGTTTCTGCCGCTAACACAGTTACGCAGGACATGGTAAGAGGTATGGCTGACCAGCCCATTATCATGGCTTTGGCTAACCCCGAACCCGAAATCGCTGTAGACCTGGCCCTCGAAGCTGGCGCCGCCATTGTGGCTACAGGACGTTCGGACTATCCAAACCAAATCAACAACGTGCTCGGCTTCCCCGGTATCTTCAGAGGGGCCTTGGATGTAAGAGCCCGAGACATTAATGATGAAATGAAAATCGCCGCTGCCTACGCTATCGCCGATCTCATTGATAACCCAACAGCGGATTACATCATTCCTTCACCCTTTGACGAAAGAGTTGCTCCAGCCGTAGCCAAAGCAGTGGCTGAGACTGCTCGGAAAACAGGCGTGGCAAGGAAGGTGTAACTATGGGCTGTAAGTCGTTCGATCAGATTGTGGATCGCCGTAATACCCAGTGCGTAAAGTGGGATGGGGCCACAGAAGTATTCGGCAAGGAAGACCTGCTACCCATGTGGGTGGCCGATATGGACTTTTGCCCACCGCAAGCCGTAGTAGAGGCAGTCAAGGCACGTGCCGCCCATGGCATCTATGGCTATGAAATCAAGCCAGCCAGTCTCCATGAGGCTGTTCTCAACTGGCTAAAGACCCGCCATAACTGGGTTGTTGATCCTTCCTGGCTTAGTTACAGTCCAGGGGTCGTCTCTGGTCTGGCTACAGCGATCCTGGCCCTCACCGAACCTGGCGATCGGATCGTTATTCAGCCACCTGTTTACCCTCCGTTTTTTGCGGTGGGAGATCAAAACGACCGAGTGATCGTGGAAAATCCCCTTATCGAAGAAAACGGTCGCTACACCATGAATCTTCCTGAGCTCGAAGAGATCTTCCGCTCCGGCGTAAAGTTCTTTGTTCTCTGTAGCCCACACAATCCCGTAGGACGAGTGTGGACTCGATCAGAACTTCTCGCTCTGGCGGAGCTCTTTGTGAAGTACGAGGTTACGGTGCTGTCCGATGAGATCTGGTCTGACCTGGTCTTTCCTGGGCACAAGCACACCCCTCTGGCCAGTCTGTCACCGGAAATCGCTGATCGGGTCATCACCTTTATGGCACCGAGCAAGACCTTTAACCTGGCAGGATTGTATTTGTCGGATGTCATCATCCCCAACCAGGGGCTCAGAGATAGGTTCACGAATCAAATGGAGCGTACGGCCCAAGTGCACCTTAATGTCTTTGCACCGGTTGCAGCTGAAGCAGCCTACCGAGAAGGACAAGAGTGGCTGGGTGAACTACTGACGTACTTAACTGAAAATGTTGCCTTTTTGAAGTCCGAATTGGCCAAGATAACATCCAAGATTCGAGTCGTGCAATCCGAGGGAACCTTTGTGGTGTGGCTCGATTGTCGAGAGCTGGATATACCGGCGGAGGAGCTTAATAAGTTCTTTGTGGAGAAGGCTGGCATCGCGCTTAATGACGGAGCGATGTTTGGCTCCGCAGGCGTTGGCTTCCAGCGCATGAATATCGGCTGTCCGCGATCGGTCATCAAGGACGCGGTGGAACGCATAGCGAAAGCCCTGCAAGATCACAAGTGATCGTAACTACGCAAAAGCGCCTGGAGATACAAGTCCGGGCGCTTTTTTCTTACAGTACACCACCCTCTACGATTTGAAAGGATGCCGTCTCACAATCAATTTCCGCAAGAGCCCCATAGGGCAGAATCATCATGGGGGCGGTGTGTCCAAAGCTGGCATTGTACAACACAGGCAAGTCGCCTCGCCCCACCTCAGCCAGAATCTTGCCAATCGACGTTTTGTACTCTTCGTAGTAGGTGTTGTTGTAGGGTTTGCCGACGATGAGTCCCTTGATCTGCTGCAAAATGCCCTGGCTTCCGTAGTTGCGCAACCAATACTCAAGATACATGGGTTTGGGTTGGTCCTCTGAGGTCTCTAGGAACAAGATCACATCGGACCAGTCTTGGCCCCTCGGCCACAGCTCCGTTTGCTTGGCCATCTCCAAGACCTCTACACATCCCCCGATTAGCCTTCCTTGCACAACACCCTCTCCCTGAAGCACTTCATAACCGGAGTTCGGCTGCATTTTCCGCATCGTGTCTTTGTTTTCTTCCAGCCAGGGCAAATACTCACTGGTCCAGCTCTCTGGAGCAGGTATGGGACCAATGGGTTCCCCTTGAAAGAGGACCTTTTCCACCCAATGTGCTGTATAGGGATACATCGCCACGTTCTCCGCGAACTCGGCCAAGACCGAGGGTCCGTAGAAGGACGACAAACCGGCCTTTAGACAGATAAGATGTGTGATGGTTGTATCGGAGTAACCCAAAAACACCTTGGGGTTCTTACGAATCACACTAAAGTCAATAAAGGGAAGCATTCTGACACTGTCATCGCCGCCGATGCAGGCAAAAATACCTTTGATAGCCGGATCTGCAAAGGCAGCCATGAGGTCTTCTGCTCGTTTCTCCGGATGCTCATAGACAAACTGTGTACCCTTCAAGGTGTGGGGCATTTCCACAACTTCCAGGCCAAACTGTTCCTCCAGACGGCGTTTTCCCTGTTGGTACCTCCAGAGGATTTCTTCATCGCCGGCACCGCCCCAAGAGAGGCTGACAGTGGCTACGCGATCCCCTCGCCGCAAACGCGGTGGTTTCTGTAGTGCCTTCAATGCAGTCATGATAAATACCCCTCCACAATGCTCGTGAGCGCTCTATGGCCTGTTTCTAATGTCCGTTCTGGCACCAAAAACCTCGCATGGTGCAGCTCATTCACACAACCTTCCTGCCCTGACCCGATCAGAAGCAAAACACCTGGCACCTCCTGCAAAAAGTAAGCCATATCTTCTCCAATCAAACTCGCCAGGCCCTGGGAGACAACAGGTACCTCCGGCATTGAAGCTGCAAAGAACCTCGCTAGTTCCTCCGCGGACAGAGCGTCATTGATAACGGCTGGTACTCCTTTTTGATACTCCAGACTATACTCGCCACCATACAGATGGGCCCCCGCCTTGAAGGCTTGGTGGAGTTGCTTGATCATGCGCTCCTGATCCTCCGTGCGGATCGTGCGCACGGTACCCTCCACCACTACCTGCCTGGGAATCACGTTAAAGATGGTTCCGCCTCGAATCACGCCAAAGGACAAAGTCTGGGGAAACCGTGTATCAGCACCTCTCTGGACCAGTGCAAAAGCATGTTGAATGCCGGCTGTAGCCATGGCGATGGGGTCGGTCGTCCTGTGTGGAAACGCCCCGTGGCCCCCTTCGCCCGAAAAGACCACTTTGAACCGGTCGGCATACGCCGTGATGGGTCCCTCCTGCAATCCTACGCTTCCTGCCGGCAGAGTAGGCCAATTGTGAATGCCCACAATACGATCGGGCTTGAGCGCAGAGAAGATCCCCTGCTCCAGCATAGCTTTTGCTCCCACCACATTCTCCTCCGCCGGTTGAAAAATAGCCAACAGGGTGCCCGCAAGACGCTCTTTGTTTCTGGCGGCATAGGAGCAGGTACCTAAGACCATGGCCATGTGACTATCATGGCCGCAAGCATGCATTACACCAGAGTTTAAAGATGCATAGGCAACACCTGTCTCCTCCTGAACAGGTAAAGCGTCCATGTCACAGCGGAGCGCCAGAACCCGACCAGGGCGTGGGAACTGCAAAATCCCAACGACGCCTGTTCCGCCCACATTGGTGCGCACCTCAAATCCAAGCAGGTCCAGTTCTCGAGCCACATATTCTGCTGTCCAGAGTTCCGCCTCGCTGAGCTCTGGATGCCGATGAAGCGCTTCGTAGGTCTCCCGCATATACTGTCGGTCTGGCATGGTACCCCTCTTTTCGGCATGGTTTCCTATGTTTTCTGCTTGTTTCGGGTTTTTCCTTGTAAAGGGTGAAAAAACCACCCCGTCTCAAGGACTGGGGTGGCTTGGATGTCAGTCATCGCGCTTTTGCTGAAACGCATATTCGTCGCGGATTTCCTCCCGCTTGCCTGCGATAGCATGTCGTCTACGCTTGTTCTTCTCTCGAATCGCCTCCTTTTGCTCTTCCGGGAGGTCCATGTGTAGAGTGTCATGGGAAGCCTCAAGATTCTCGATGGTATTTACGACTTGTTCTCTGAGCTTTTCGACATTGTCGCTGCGATCGTCCGGTTTAGGCCCTCTGGGCATAGCTCAACTCCTTTCACAAAAGCAAAGTCGTTTCAAGCATAGGATAACCTCGGCCCCGCCTTTTATGCCCGAGGCCTTGCAGCACATCCAAACGCGCTCACTGCGGGCACTTGACGGGAAAAAGAAAGACGAATACACTGAACGCGACAGATAACGTCTACAAAGATATCGATTTTTCGAATACTGTAGTATACAAGGTGGTGTGATGATGAACAGACAGCAAAAAAGCCTGGGAAATCTGCTCCTCGTGGGGTTTTTGCTTGTAAGCATGCTTGTGACACCGGCTGCTACATTGGCAGCTGAGCGGCCTTCCGTGGCTTTAGTCTTGGGCGGAGGATCTGCCCGGGGTTTTAGCCATATTGGGTTGATTCGTGCACTCGAAGAAAACGGTATCCCCATTGACATGATTGTGGGAACCAGTATGGGAAGCATCGTGGCCGGTCTGTATGCCGGAGGTTTTTCGGTAGAGAACATGACCGAGCTCATTACCAAGCTCGAGTTCGGATCGCTACTAGATATTCCCATGCCCCTAGGCGGAGGCATCGTTGACACAACGGGAATTGAGCATTACCTCGACATTCTGCTTCAGGGCAAGACCTTCGAAGAGATGCCCATTCCCTTCCGAGCCGTTGTCGTGAACCTCGCGACAGGTAAAGAACTCGCCCTAGCTGAGGGCAAAGTGAGCAAAGGGATTCAAGCGAGTATGTCCATCCCGGGAATGTTCGTACCGGTGCAAATCGGTGATCAGTTCTACGTCGATGGAGGACTCAAAAACCAGGTGCCAGCCAATGTGGCCGCTGACCTGGGAGCCGATGTAATTATCGCTGTTTCCTTAGAAAAGGACTATCATGACCCCAACTATAGACGTATTACTGATAATCTACGCATGAGTCTTACAGCCATGATCGAGGGTTACACCGAGATCAATACGGCCATGGCCGACGTGTTAATTGTCCCCGATGTGGGGCTAGACTCTGCCATGGATTATCAACGAGGGCCTTATTTCATCGAGCAAGGATATGAAGCAGGGATTGAATACATGGAACAGATCAAGGCCGTCATTTTGGCTCAGGATCCGGCCTTTACCTTCATTCCCTACAAACAGCCGGGCTACTCGGGAGCCGAACTGAAGCAGCTTTCACAGAAGGCGCAGCGCGCCGTAATGCTTTTACCGAAGCGTTTTACCCTAAAGCCCGAAATTCAGTTTGACAGCGACTACAACTTCCTCAAAATGGGGGCTAAGTTCACCCACGGACCGCTCAGTCGGTTCGGAATCGGGTACCGGTATGGGTTTGATGACGATGACGGAGGGCATGAAGTCTTTGTTGATTGGGGCAATGACGCCTGGGGAGCCATCGATCTCTACGTACGGAGTAGCAAGAACCGTAGCGAGCCAACCTTGGGCGGCTCGATTCGAGGTCCCAAGATTGCCCGCCTGATGCTCGAAGCAACCTATGTCTCCCAAGGCTACAAGGCTTGGCAGGTTTCGGCTTCCGACACAAAGATCCTGAACACACCCCATGGCTATGCCGGGCTGTCCTTACGTGTAACGGGTCTGCGGCCCGAAGACGAGGATACACCCATTCAGGAAACTCTATTGATGGCGGTGTCACCCCAAGTGCAAGTCTTCCCTTGGGGTGACAAACAGCTTCCCTTTACTATTGCCATGAACCGCCCCTATCTCTTGGCCGGAGTGACGCTGGAATCGCCCGTGACCAAGATCGATGTGCGACCCAAATTCCGCTTGGGAGTGGGCACGGAGATGAACCTCTTTGGTCTCTATCCCAGTGATATCTCCCTTGGCGCTGAACTCGATCATACAGGCAAGACCACCTGGAGATTCGGGATCAAAGGATTAAGGTTCTAAGACATTGGATGCAGAAAGGCCCAAAGCATGTATGCTTTAGGCCTTTTCTAAACTGTGCGCCTAACGGGAATGAGCAACGCAGGAGTGATTGCGTTCCGTCTACGCATGTCTGAACGTTGTGTTTAGAACCGATAGGTTACAGCGAGCTGCCCCTGTGTCCCCATGGACAGAAGGTCGTCTTTTCCGTAAGGCCGAATCAGGCTGAGCTGTAACTGAACGGAGTTGGGAAAACGATGGGTATACGCTGGACGAATGATGCCGCCCTTTTCACTGAATCCATGCAAGACCAAGACTTCCACCGAACTACCGGGGATAAAATCATAAGCCAGTCGTCCATAGAGATAATGGGCTCCTTCGATTTCCCCGGGCTCTACCGTCAAGGTAGCCAGATCAACATTGGGCATCACATAGGGCTCCAAGAGAGAACCCTGTCCCCGGTAGATGTACTGGCCTTGGGCCAAGAGACCGTTACCTACGGCGAACGTGTAGTCTCCACCCACCACGGCTTGCAGATATTTTTCGTTGATCGAGAAGGGCACTCTGGCCAGTTCCAAAGGATTCTCCGATTCGGCGAAAGGTTTGGGTCCGCCATAGGTTACCTCGCCCCACACGCCTACAGGTCCGATTGTCCCAGTCACCGCCAGCCCCGCAAAGTGCTGCCTACGGTAGGTGCCTTCAAAACTTGTTTCCACGGGCGGAAGTGGGCCAAGATCTAGTCCAAGTAGGGAGGGCTTTAGCACCATTTCAAGACCGGGCAAGGGCTCATATCCAGAGAAGAAGCTCGCTTGAATGTCAAAGCCGGCCAGTTGCGTTTCTGCCCGGATGGCCCACTCCGAGTTTTTCCCCAAGCCCCGGGGTTTCTTCGTATCCTCAATCGCCTGTACGATCAAGGCCGCGGCTGGATCGAGATCCATCATCGCTTTCTTCATCGCATCATCGAGCGTCTGCGGCGTAAAGAACGGAACCACTACGCCTGTTACCGACCAGTTCGAACCAAAATACGTGGCCTGACCAGCCCACAGAGGATCGCCACTCATGTCGCCGCTCACCAAGGAATCCATACTCATGCGGGCAAAGTAGTTGGTGGGATTAAAACCATCGGCTGTTCCCCAACTGATTGCCTGGCGACCCACCTGAAAATCGAGATCACCCTGGTAGGCGCTGAACCACAGTTGATCAAGGGCCAAGCGTCCATCCTTTTGCTTCCAGTCCCACCAGCCCTTCGTGGAAAAGTGGAGTTTGCCGCCGAAGTCCAGTTCGTCTTCCAGCGCAAAACGAAAACCCGTCCGCGTGGAAGTATGCACGATTTTCTGCGTATCCTCATCCCATTCAACACCAATACTTCCTTTTAATTCACCTGTGGGTTCCAAGGCGAAAGCCGGTAACGCCGCCAAGAAAACGAGAAGAACCGCTATCACAAACCGAATCCGCTTACTCATCATCTTCACCCTTCCAAGAGATTCTTCTAACTCTACCTTCTTAAGTTCCGTACTGTGAAGATGTCGTCACTGACATCTTCTTGATTCATCTCGATAATTTCCAAAATGGTCCTTGTGCCCTTCACATTATCAGCCATCACCAGATCGTGGGGAATCAACTCGCCTGACACAACTTTGAAGTTGTCCATCGTAAGGGTCTTGGCTAAAGTATCGCCTCCCGTAAAGAACTGAATCTGCACCGGAACCATTTCGTCGATCCACACCCACATCTGAATCTTGGCATACAGCGCATCAGCCCCTGTAGCCGTCAGCTCCAACACATAACAGTCTACTCCTTGCACCCTTTCATTGGCCAAACGCTTTACCGTATAGTCGTCATCATAGTTGAAACCGCCTCCGATCTCATCATAGGTGAAGTCGGTTCCCATGAAAGAGTCACCGGTCATGTGGGAAGCAATGCGACGTTCTCGGCCCAAAGCCGGCATATAGAGCCACATTTGGCTTTCCTGGCCCTCCTCGTTAATGGAGAGAAATTTGGTGCCGCGTACATCTGCTGGTGCCAGGTATTCCAAAAACTGCTTATCCCCCGCATCATCGCTCTTCAAGTACACTCTGACCGAGAAATCACGCTGGGCTCCCCTGGCGTTTTCCGTTGTCATGGTCAACTCGGCAGTACCAGAGCCACTTAAAATGGTGTCGAAGTTCAAGGCATCGAGGATCTCCTGACCAGTGAGATCCTGGGCGTTGATTACGCTTCCAGCGGAAAATGTCAGAGTCAAAGCAAGCAAAAACACCAGTGTGCGTTTCATTTTTGTGCCCCTTTCTAATTTTCTCGTCTCGGTATAGCTAATCACCATGGGAATCACCAGCAATGCTGCAAGTGAACTAACGATCATGGTGGCTGAAATCAGAAAACCAAAGACGGCGATGGCCCTGAAATGCGAGAATGCCAGAACCAAAAAGCCCAGGATCAACGCTAGGGCGTTGAAGAAG
>Ga0265293_10001935_pt1 | contig 43521 bp, 41 predicted proteins | sample Munlanlewell138R_FD_192505 | JGI IMG/M metagenome (GOLD analysis project Ga0265293, IMG submission 192505) | Leachate microbial communities from a municipal landfill in Southern Ontario, Canada - Leachate well 138R | ecosystem: Engineered > Solid waste > Landfill > Unclassified | place: Canada...
ATGGCTCTATAAAAAGTTTTATGGTTTTATGGTTTTATAAGAAAAAGTTTTATGGTCACAAGTTTTATGGTCGCTATCAAAATGTTTTATGGTTTTATAATTAAAAAATAGACATAACACTTCTCAAATTGTATAATAATTTTGGATAAATACATACAAGAGAGGAGCATTATGTCTATTTATAATTATAACATTGATTTTTTACGTTTACAAGATAATTCACTTGTGGTAGAAAGTATAAAAGAAAGCAATATTAATGGTGTTTTCAACTTAGTTGTTTCAGTAAAAAAAGACGCAAAGGAAAAATGTTGCGCTGAATGTGGTTCAATTAATATTGTTGTTAATTCCTATTACACTAGAACAATTAAATACCTAGATGTAGCTGGATATAACTGTATTATCAAATATAAACAAAAAAGATACATGTGTAAGGACTGCAATATAACATTCAATGAAAAATGTAATTTTGTTGAAAAAAACTCTACAATATCAAATGCTACTAAAGTCAAACTGCTTGAAGAATGCAGAATCAAGCAATCATTTAAAGATGTAAGCCAAAGACTAAACGTTTCCCATACGACCGTATTAAATGAATTTAAAGAACATATTAGTTTCTCTAGAAACAAACTAACTGAAATATTATGTTTTGATGAATTTAAAGCTACTAACGGGACCATTAAATATGCATTCATATTAGCTGATCCTTTAAGCGGAGAAATTGTTGACATTCTTCCTTCTAGACAACAAGAATATTTATATGACTATTTTAATAAAGTGTCAGATGAGGAAAGATTTGGAGTGAAATACATTGTAACTGATCTATTTGAGTCATATAGATCTGTTATAAGAAATAGATTTTGGAAAAGTATTCATATAGCAGATAGGTTTCATTGGGTTAGACTCGCAACTGATGCTTATAACAGAATGAGAATTAAAGCTATGAATAGTTATAAAAGCTTAGGTGAAGACCGATTTAAAGGCAAATATAACAAATATACAACTTATTATTATTTGCTTAAGAATTATGCAAAGATTTTATTAATAAATAGATACAGTAGAGAAAAGAGTTTTTTTGAGAGAACGAACTATGTATATCACTTAGATAAAGAGTTAACATTAAATGAAATTATTGAACACATTATTAATAAAGATGGAGATTTAGAGGAAGGTTACTTTTTGCTTCAAGATCTATATAAAATTGCTAAGCAATCAACATATGATACGGCAAAACATGACTTACTAGAATGGATTGATAGAGTAAACAACTATAATTCTACGGCTAATTCTTTTAAGAGTGTAGCAGATACTTATAAAACCTGGTTAAATGAAATAGTAAATTCATTTATAATAAATCCAAAAACTCACAAAAGAATGTCTAATGGTTTTATTGAAGGCAAGAATAATTACATAAAAGTAATTAAAAGAATTGGCTTTGGGTTCAAAAACTTTGAAACATTCCGAGCTAAAATTTTATATACAAACTCAAAAAATAAACTACCATATAAATATTAAAAAAATTAAATGTATTTATCCATTATTATAAAATGTTTTATGGTCAAAAATAAAAAGTTTTATGGTTTTCGATGTTATCGACCATAAAACTTTTTATTTAATTTTCTATAAACCATAAACTATTTTATAGAACCACATTTATTAAGAGGTTTATTATTTTATTGATAGCCCTATAAATTGGAATATGTCGAGCGACCATACATTTCAAATTCTATTGTAAATACTTTAAAATTATATTTACTGCCTTTCAATAACATCACTCAAAGGTAAGTCAGACAGCTCAAATTTTTGATCAATATTATCTCCATATATATATATAGACTTGTAGATAATTTGTTTATTATAATGGCTTTATTAATTTTTTTTTGTAGATTTAATAATACATAGTCGTGTTTTTCATTATTAAAACAAATATCATATTTATTTATTGCGAAAATATTATATATAATATCAAATGGTAAGCGATCTTCTTTTGGCATTAGAATTGAAACTGTTCCCATCCAAACACTCTTTTCAAATTTTGGATGATTTTTCGATATACCAAAATAAATTCTACCATTATCACCTTCATAAAAATTATCATACAAACCTTCCGTATCAAAGCCACCAAGTTTCCAGATTTTTTTATAGTCTGTAATTCTAGTTGGTTTATCTATATTCAAAGTATAAACATTATAAATATCATAATTTGTAGTTTGAACCTTTGATTCCAAAAGATTTAGCAAGAACTTTGGAAAATGTATGTGTATATAGTTTTCATCCTCTATATCTTCCAATACCAATAAACTATCAGCAGATACTTTAACAAGATTCTTATCTTTTTTTAATTGAAAATTGTTATAAATATTATACATTTTTATCATCCTTTTTGAAATATAACTTAACAATTAATGAACCGACAAATTGGAATTCGTAGGGTTTTTCAGTTTACTATAAGTTCATTCTTCATCAAACTCTTCATTTAATAATTCAGGCATTTCTTTATATAAAATAGCTAAATTATGATTTTTATTGTGTAAAACTTCATTACAAATAAATTCATTATAATCATAAATAAATCTATAACCTAAAAAATGTCTTATTTTAACTCTGTCCTTATATTGAGATTCTGGATAGTCATATGCTTCACTAATATAAGTATCGATTGATACCCAAGCAGGAGAAATCACAAATTTATTTTCTATAATATCAGATTCATCTATTTCGATTATTTCTTTCAAACTATGCTTGTAAGGAATAAATACTAACCAAAGGGGAGTTTTAACATTAACATATTTATATTTTTCAAAATTAAAAAATAGAAATTTCTTCTTTTCTAGAATTTTTTTCTTGTGTTCTCTATAATATTTTGCTAGCGGGATTGCTTCAACAATAAAATTATCATTTATTTTTATTTTAATTCTATCCATGATTATTCCCCACATCAATTATATCATTTTTTCTATTATTTAATTTTAAGATAAATAAATATTTAACTATTATCTCTTTGTGAATTGTAATTTATCTCTAAATACTATTTCAACTTATTAGCTAATAGAGATGGTGAATTACCATCAAATTGTTCAAACACTTTTAATCTATTATCTTCTATAAAACCATTTAATTCTAAGTAACTAAATAGTTCATTAATACTATATATATTATTATCAATAAAGAAATCTCTTTCTTGGTTTAAATCTTCTGGATACATTAGTATTTTCACATATTTATTTTCTTTATTAACAATAAAAATTTCTTCCACTTCGTCTGAGGTTTTTAGTAAATTAATAATTTTATCGATTTCAAACAAAACATTTTCATACTTTACCCTCTTTTCTTTTGAGGAGTTTAAGTTTTTATAATATACTTTTTCTTTAATTTTCTTTGTTTCTATATTCTGTATATTTTCTCTATAGTGATTAAAAACAATATCAAATCCATTAATCAATGTACAAGTATAAAATGGCTTTGAAGATATTTCTTTTATTTCTTCTTTTAATTCTTTTTGATTTGAGTTAATTCTATATAAACTTATCTTTTTCTTTTTACCGTTTATCACTCCTGATATATAAATACCTGGATAAGTATTTCCATATCTATTTTTAACCACCATTATATTAGCAATAGGATTATTCAGATCAATTTCAGAGTATTTTTCTTTGTAAATTCTACTCTTCAGCACAAGTAATCTAATTATTCTATAAAATAAATACAAAACAAAAACAACAAAAGTTATTACCCAATAATCTTCACCTTTAATAATAAAAGTTAATCCTACTAAGATCCGCAAACTGAAATAACAAAAAGAATTGGTCTACCAACTAATTGATATATTAATGTATAATTTACTTTATTATTATCTATTGTTTTATTCATAACATTATCATATCTTTCATTTATTAAATTTAATCTAGCGATAAATTACAATTTAACGAACTATCGCTTAATAGAATTATAACATAATACTTTTAGTAAAACTACTAAATTTTATGAAATTTTTATAAAATTATGTTTCCACATTATAAACTATATCGAAAAGGGAAACATTATCTATGTTTCCACACTCTAGACCCTGTGGTTATTAATGTTTCCACACTACTATTATTTATAATAAAAAGAAAAAAAGAGTCATCAGATTAATAAATCTAAAAACTCTTGGAAATTTAAGTATATTTACTTTGTTAAAATTGTTAACAAATAAGGCTATTTTAACAAAAATACATCGTTTTTTGAGTAATTATTATCGCTTTAAGGAAAGCAATACACATGCTTCAACGTGACTTGAATGAGGAAACATATCATAAAGAGTTATGTCTTTTATTGTATAATTTTTCTCTAAAATGTTTAAATCTCTAGCTAAAGTTGCGACATTACAAGAGACATATACTATTTTTTTTATTTGTTTTCTCATTATTGAATCTAATAACAAAATATCACAACCTTTTCTTGGTGGATCAACTACAATAGTATCAATATTTATATCTTCCATTTTTAAGATTTCATTTTCAGTTTTTCCTAAAATGAATGTTACATTATCAATATTATTCATCTTTGCATTGTCTTTCGCATTTCTTACAGCATCACTAACTATTTCAATCCCATAAACATGTTTTGTGTGTTTTGCAAGCATTAGTGTTATTGTTCCCACTCCACAGTAACCATCTACAATTACTTGATTTTTTGTTGGTGCTACATACTCTAAAACTTTAGAGTATAATTTTTCAGTTTGAATATGATTTGTTTGAAAAAATGATTTATACGATAATATAAAATTCATACCCATTAAATTTTCAAATAATGTATGCACACCGTATAATAGATTAGTTTTATCACCTAAAATAACATTAGTGTCTTTATTATTTATATTTTGAATAATTGATTTAATCTTAGGGAATTTGTTTACAATTTTTTCAATAAACTTATCTTTATTAGGTATTTTCTCTTCATTCGTAACAATCACTAACATAAATTCATTAAAAACATTATTCCTTATTAATACATGTCTTAAATTACCTTTTTTTGTTTTTTCATTATAAGCAATTAATCCATATTCATTTGCTAAATCTTTTATATATAAAGCTATTTTGGTTGATAAATGTGGTTGAATGAAACATTCTTCAAAAGGAACTACTTCATGTGTACCTTTTTTATAAAATCCACAAACTACTTTATTATTTTTCATTTGATATGGTATTTGTACTTTATTTCTATAATAGTAAGGATCTTCCATACCTTCTATTTTTTCAATTTCAAAATCAATATTACCTAATCTTTTTAATGTTTCATTTGTAGACCTTTTTTTAAATTCAAGTTGTGCTTGATAATTCATATGCATAATATCACAACCACCACAAATACCAAAAATTGGGCAGATTGGATTAACTCTATCATTTGATGTTGAAATTAAATTAACTAATTCACCAATACCATACTTCTTTGAAATTTTACTAATTTTAACTTCTCCTACTTCACCATTTAACATTCCATCTACAAATATAGGAAAATCATCTACTTTGCAAACACCAAGTCCATCATAATTTACATCAATACATTTTACTTTTATTACATCTAATTCTTTCATATTTTACTCCATATATGATTATATCACAATTTACTCTAAATTAATTCAAACTAATTAATTTTCTTGAAATATAATCTTTCAAGTTGTTCCTAAATTCTAAATAATCAAATTTATATTTTATTAATTCTATTTCATGCTTTAAAAAATCTACATTTGGTGCTTTTTTTGAACATACAAAAACTCCAAATGTATTTGAATTTATTATTTTTCTTAAGTTATTTAATTTTACTAAATCATCATTTGAATATGTATGTGTATCTTTACATTCAATTAAAAATAAATTTGAATTATATTCAATAATCACATCTACTTCTTGAATTTTACCATCTGTTGTTTTTAATAAAGCTCCTCTATATGAACATAAACCTAATTCTAAGGAAGCATAATATGTTACATATTCTAACCAATAACCACTATTTTGAAAAAAATCACTTATAATTTTTGAATAGACATAAATTATTAAAAAACCTTTTGTTTCTATAACATTTAAAACAACTCCACTACTTTGCATACAATCATATATACGATTGAATGAATTTTTAAGTTGTGGAGTTAGAATTTCTAATGAAACAATTAATGCTGTATTTCCATAACTAATCATTAATCTATTCTTTAATATATTTTCTAAAAAATTATACCAATCTATTGGATAATATATTATATAATTGATTATTTTTTCAAAGAATTTAGCTTCTATTTCATCGAAGGTGTTATAGCAAATAAGAAAATTATTGTTTTCATAAACCTCCATTTAATCACCTATTTAATAATATAAATATTAAACTTGGCTTATACTTACTTTTTTCTTAAATGGATTATAATACTTAAATGTTATTCTAATAATTGCAAGTACAGGAACTGCTAAAATCATCCCAAATATTCCAAGAAGTGATCCAAATATTAATAATGCTAAAATGACAATTAATGGATGCATTTTTATCCTTTTACCATTTATATAAGGTGTTAAAAAATTAGATTCAATCGTTTGGACAATAAATACAGCTAATGCGATAAAGAATGCTTTTGATGGTGAATCTATTAAAGCATAAAGTACAGGAAAAACTGCTCCTATATATGGACCTAAATAAGGAATAATATTAGTTATTGCAATAATAATAGCAAAAAATAATGCAAAATCTAAATCCATAAATATAAAGATTGAGGTACAGACAACAACTAAAATTATCATTACAAGGAATGTTCCTCTAATGTAATTAGAAATAGTTTGGTTTAATTCTCCTAAAAAATTCTTAAAATGGATCTTATTTTTCTTAATTAAATAATCTCTAAAATAACAAAGTATTTTTTCATAATCAATTAAAAAATATATAATAATCATAGGGATAACAACAATAATACTAAAATAACTAAAAAACTCTCCTATAATCCTTTTGGGAAGCTGTGAGATACTGTTAATCGTATCTTCCAAATATAGATTTAGATTATCAAGTGTTGGTCTATATGATTCTGGTAAAAAATCTAATTTCTTAGATAAATTATCTAGCATCATTTGGATTTCTTCTGTTATCTGTGGCATTCTCTCAATTAATACTTTTAATTCGTCTATCAAATGGGGAATTACCAAATATCCAGTTAAAATCATTACTCCTAAAAAAGCTCCAACAACTAACAATACTGCAAAGCCTCTTCTCCTAACATATTTACTTACCAACACAACTACTGGTTGGAGAATGTATGCAACAGTAAATGAAATTAGAAAAGGGATTACCATTTTTAGTATAAATTTTAGAATATCAATAATAAATGGTAACGATAAATAAAAAACATAGATTGTTAGAATAAGTAGTAATATGAATATAAGCCTTTTAATACTATTTGTCATTAATGTTCACCTATTAATATAATATGTGAAAAGATTAAAATTAAACATAAAAGCCAAATAAAAAGTTGCTCCCAAAAACATAGAAGCAACATTTTTTACTTACTTATTTTGTAGCAAAATATTTCAAAGTTCTGATCATTTGAGCAGTATAAGACATTTCATTATCATACCAAGAAATAACTTTTACCATTTGTTTTCCATCTACTTCAAGTAATGATGTAGATAATCCATCAACGATTGAACCATGAGTATCACCAATTACATCACTTGATACAATTGGATCTTCAGTATATCCTAAACTGTCATCAGCAGCAGCTTTAAATGCATTATTAACTTCTTCTACTGTTACATTACGAGCAGGTTCAAATACTAAGTCAACAACTGATCCAGTAATTGTTGGAACACGAAGTGCCATACCATCTAATTTACCTTTTAATTCTGGCAATACTAATCCAACAGCAGCAGCAGCTCCAGTTGTTGTAGGAACGATATTAGCAGCAGCAGCACGTGTACGACGTGATTTGATTCCACCTTTATGAGGACCATCTAATGTGTTTTGGTCATTTGTATATGCATGAACTGTTGTCATAAATCCTTTAACGATACCAAATTGATCGTTTAAAACTTTCGCAACAGGTGCTAAACAGTTTGTTGTACAAGATGCAGCAGAAATAATTTTTTCTGATCCATCTAATGTTTCGTGGTTTACATTATAAACGATAGTTTTAACATTTCCACCTTTTGCAGGAGCAGAAAGAACAACTTTCTTAGCACCAGCATTAATATGAGCCATAGCTTTTTCTTCACTAGTAAAAATACCAGTACATTCTAAAACTACGTCAACATCTAATTCTTTCCATGGAAGGTTTGCAGGATCTTTTTCTGCATAAACTTTAATTTCTTTTCCGTCAACAACAATTGCACCGTCTTTTGATGAAATTGAATCTTGTTTGTATCCACCTTGAGCACTATCATATTTTAATAAATAAGCTAGGTCTGCAGCACCAGTTAAATCGTTTAAAGCAACAACTTCTAGTTCTTGTGAATCAAACATTAAACGGAATGCTAATCTTCCGATTCTTCCAAATCCATTAATAGCAACTTTTACAGCCATAATTATATTTCCTCCTTATGATTATGTAACTTACAATTATATTATATAACTTTTTTCCACCTAATACAATAATTTTACTGCATTTGGGAACGTTATCTTTTTAATTATTCTTTAATAGTTTTAAATATTAATCTAGATTTATGCAATATTTCTTCAAATTCAGAAAAACTTATTGCTTGATCACTATCACTAATAGACTCAGTAGGACTTGGGTGAACTTCAATCATTAAACCATCACTTCCTGCAGCAATTGCAGCAAGTGATAAAGATTTAACTAAATCTCTTCTGCCACTTGCATGAGATGGGTCTACGATAATAGGAAGTTTTGTAAGTTTGTTTACTACACCAATACTACTTATATCTAAAGTGTTTCTAGTAGAATTTTCAAATGTTTTAATGCCACGTTCACATAATATAATATTCTCATTCCCATTATACATTATATATTCTGCAGCATTAAGCCATTCCTCAATTGTATTACCAAAACCTCTTTTTAAAAGTATTGGTTTATTTACTTTACCGACAGCCTTTAATAATTCAAAATTCTGCATATTCCTTGCACCAATTTGAATAATATCTACATAATCTTTATATAAATCTAAATTATTTATATTTACAATTTCACTAACAATTTTTATATCATATTTAGATTTTATTTTTTTAATAATCTCTATTCCTGCTTCACCCAGACCTTGAAAAGAATAAGGTGAAGTTCTTGGTTTATAAAACGCACTGCGCATATAATAAACATTGTTTTCTACTAACTTCGATGCAACATTTAATAATTGCTCTTCGCTTTCAATTGAACAAGGACCAGCAATAATTAGTAAGTCTTTGCCTTTTTCAAACTTATCAATTTTAAAATGTTTATTATAATTCTTAACTAATTTCATTATTTTCTCCAACTAAAAATTCTACTGCTTCCCCATAACTAAGAAATCCCTTACCATAAAAAGATTTAATACATGCTGATTTTATTACATTAATTTTTCTAAAATCTTCACGGTGATAGATATCACTTAAATGAACCTCAATGGTAGGTATATTTACTGCTTTTATAGCATCAAATATTGCAATTGAATAATGTGTATAGGCAGCAGGATTTATTATAATAGCGTCAACTTTATTAAAATATGCACTTTGGATTTTATCAATTATTTCACCTTCACTATTGCTTTGAAAAATTTCTATCTTAATATTATATTTTTTGCTTAATTCATTAAGATATTTAACCAAATCAAGATAGCTTTGATTTCCATAAATATCAATTTCTCTAATTCCTAGCATATTTAAATTAGGGCCATTAATTATTAATATATTCATATATCTTATCCACTATATCACAAACTGAATCAAGAGAGTTAACTGTTATGTCTGCATATTTCTTATATAAATCTATTCTTTGGTTATATAAATTTATTAAATCTGCAGCACTCTTAACTAGAGGTCTTGTTTTGTCAATCCTTTTTACCAATTCACTAACTGGTATATCTAAAAATATCACAACACCATTTTGTTTTAAAACTCGCATTGCTTCATTAGATAAAACAATTCCTCCACCAGTTGATATAATTTTTCCTCTTTCCTTTGAATATTTAGTAGCATAGATTACTTCTAAATTTCTAAAATCTTCTTCGTTTCCTGTTTTTAAAACAGATGCAAGATCATGATTATATGCTTGCATAACTATATCTAAATCAATTAGTCTATGATTTAATTTTTTTTCTAAAAGATTACCCAATTTACTTTTTCCTGAAAAAGGCATTCCTATTAGAACAATATTCATTAATTCAAAATCTAATTTAGTATATACTTTTTCAATTAAATAAGTTTTATCAACACCAGTATAAATACTAGCTGCTTTTGCAGCTTGCGCAATCAACATCATTAGTCCGTTAATTTTTTTTACACCAGCTTTTTCAGACATCAATAATGGTGTTTTTCTAGGATTATAAACTACATCTATAATTGCTTGCAAATTATTAAATTCATCTAAATTAAATAGAGGATCAAGTTGATTATTAGGATATGTTCCATATGGAGTTGTGTTTATAATAATTTCAAAATCCTTAAATTTTAAATAATCCTGAAGTTTATGTTCATTTTCTAATCTAATATTTCTTACTAAATATTCAATTTTTTTTACTTTACGCATGTTTAATACAGCAGTTATAGTATTTGCTGTAGCACCATTACCTATTATAATTACTCTTCTATTTTCCAAGTCTAGTTTATTATAATCTAATAATTTTGAGAATCCATAGAAGTCTGTATTATAGCCTACTAACTTCTTATTTTCTTTATTAATAGTATTTACAACACCTGTAGAGCTTGCACTTTCATCTAATTCAGAACATAAATTATATGCTTCTTTTTTATAAGGATTTGTAACATTAATTCCTAGAAAGTCTATTTTTTTCACATCATTAAAATCATCAGTAGGAAACAAATTATAATTATCTATTCCTAACTCTTTATAAATAAAAGGTGAAAATGAGTATTCTAAACTTTTACCTACCAAAAAATATTTAAATTCTTGTACGTTTTTGCTGCTAACAAATATTTGTTTATAGATATCTTTTAGTTCAACAGAGTTTTTATATTTTATTGCTTTCCTTAGGATCTCTACTTCTCTTAACTCATTAGTTGCATCAAGATTATTGATTGCTTTAATTTTTCCAATTTCTCTTGCAATATTAATTCTTTCTTCTAAAAGCTCCATTATAGAATTATCGAGATCATCAATCTTTATTCTGAAATTTTTTAATCTTTCCATAGATTAGCACCTAGAAGTAATTCTAATACAGCATATGCAGTAATTGCATTAACTACATGAAGTCCCTTAACTGCAATAATCGCATCATGTCTTCCATTTATTTCGATTAATTCATTTGTATTTTCAAGAAAGTTTATTGTGTTTTGTTTTACTCCAATTGATGATGTTGGTTTGAAAACTGTTTTAAAGTTTACAAGATTACCATTTGTTATCCCACCATTTATTCCACCATTGTGGTTAGCTAAATAATTAATTTTACCTTCCTTGTATTCCATTAAATCATTAGCTTCACTACCAAGCAAGTTAACAAAATCAAAACCACTTCCAAATTCTAATCCTTTAACGCCGGGAATACTAAAAATTAAATGAGCAAGAATTGATTCAAAACTATCAAAGAAAGGTTCACCAAGTCCAGAAGGAATATTTTCAATAAATGTTTCTACAATTGCACCTAAACTATTACCCTCTTCTTTTGTTTTCTTTATTAATTCTAACATTTTTATTTTAATATTTTCATCAGCTACAGGGAATTCACTATTATGGAAGTTTTTTAAATTTAAATTATGGTCAGTATCAATTAAATCTTTAATTTGTTTTATTCTAGAAGTTATAAATATATTTTTCTTCTTTAAAATTTCTTCACAAATTGCACCAAGTACAACTAAGGCAACTGTTAGTCTGCCACTAGATGTTCCACCACCTCGATAATCATTAAAACCTTTATACTTTAAATGATAAGTATAATCAGCATGAGATGGTCTTGCAATTCCTTTAATTCTTTCATAATCCAAACTACGTACATCACTATTTTTAATAAGAATGGTAAGTGGAGCACCTGTAGTATGATCATTAAAAAATCCACTTATAATTTCAAATTCATCAGTTTCAAATCTTTTAGAAGTAAGTTGAACTAACCCTCTTCTTAGGGCTAGTTTTTGTTTAATTCTTTCTAATGATAATTTTATCCCTGGTGGATAATTATGAATAGTTAAACCTATATAATTTTCATGAGATGCACCAAAAATTGATACCTCTAGGTACTTTCCAAATATACTCATACAAACCCCTTAAAAAAATCTTCTATTGTAATTTCTTTTATTGCTACTTGACCGATATCTTCTAAAATAGGTAATTTCAAGACATTATTCATAATTTTCTTATCTTGAATAATATAGTTTTTCAAATCCATTAAACTTACATCAAAGTCAAAAGATATATTAAATTTTTCAATTATTTTTAATAATTCTACCTTTTGTTTTTCGTCTATTGTTTCAATAAGCATTCCATATAAAACACATATACCATGTGGTATTTTAAAATTTGTAATAGCTTCTACTGCATGTCCTATCGTATGTCCATAGTTTAATGCTAATCTAATATTTTGATCATATTCATCAACTGAAGTTATTTTAGATTTTATTTCAAGACAGTTAAATATAGCATCCTCTAACTTAAAAGCATTAAATAGTGTATAAAATAAATCCTTATCAAAACAAAAGCCATATTTAATTACTTCACCCAGACCAGATAAATACTCTGAATTAGGTAGTGTTTTTAATAATGAAGGATCTACTAAAATAAGACTCGGATGATAGAATGAACCTACTTGATTTTTAAATATTCTATCAGCAACACTTAAATCTATAGCAGTTTTACCACCGAGAGCTGCATCTACCATTGCAAGTAGAGTTGTCGGTATATTAATATATTCAATTCCTCTTTTATAAATTGATGCAACAAATCCACCAAGATCAGATATGACTCCACCACCAAAATTAATTAGAATATCACTTCTACTAATATTAGCATCAAGCATAGCTTTAATAATTTCTTCTACAGTATTAATATTTTTATATTCTTCACCAGCAGGGATTATTTTAAAAATAAAATTCTCAAACTCTAATTTTTTTGAATATAAATCATAAACAATTTCATCGCATAAAACAAAATACTTTTTATTATTTTTTAAGAAAGTATTTAATTTATTCAACAAATTATTTTCTAAATAAAGATTTACTATTTTTGATTCATAATTAATAATTAAATTTTTCACTATAAAACCTCTATTTTTGCACCAAGCTTAACTAGGGTCTTAAAAAAATCTGGGTAAGATTTATTTACAGCTTGAAAGTCTTTTATAATTACAGGATTATTACATATAGTTGCCATAATTGCTGTAGCCATTACTATTCGATGATCATTATAAGAATCTATTGTAGCTTTTCCATTTAGAGTAGCTTTTCCATCAATTATTATATCATTATCGCTTATCTTAACATCTCCACCAAGTGCATTGATAACTTCCATGATGGCAAGCTTCCTATTACTTTCCTTATACTTGAGTTTTGCTGTTCCGGTTATAATTACTCTCCCTTGTGCATTAGATGCAAGAGAGACTAATATTGGGGCTAAATCAGGCGTTTCATTTACATTTAAGAACCCAGAAGTTAATTCCCCACTAGCATAACTAATTTTATTATTAGTATAATTAAAATTTACACCTAATTGATTCATATAACTAATTATTTGTCTATCACCTTGAAGCGAGTCCACATTAAGGCCTAAAACATTTAAATCATGGTGAAAATAACTAGCAACAACCCAAACTGCACCATTGGAGTAGTCACCTTCTACAGTAACATATTTACTCATGTATTTTTGTTTACGTGAAACCTTTATTTTATCATCCTCAATTTGAAAATTAATTCCAAATGTTTTCATTGCATCTAAAGTTAATTCTATATAAGGATTAGTCCAAGCGATATCTTTAATTTGGAAGGTTGTCCCTTCTTCTAAATAAGGAAGTGCAAATAAAATACCACTTATTAATTGGGTTGTAATTTTACCTGATAAAACAATATTTTTGTCGACAAGTTTTCCATCAATTCTAATATTATGGCGGTCTCTTTGAAAATGTAATCCATGAAGATCTAGCAAATCACTTGTATAAATACGGTCAATCAAACGTTTCGAAGAAACAATTTCAACCTTAGAGGAAAATAAAACCATCAACGGAAGTAAGATTCTTAAAGTAGTAGCTGATTCTAAAACAGTAACTTTTCTACTTGTATATTTAGGAATCCCACTTCCCTTTACAATTATTCTATCTTTTTCAAATTTAAATTTTGTTCCAAACTTTTTTAAAACCGAAATTGTTGCGAGTGTATCATTGCATATCAATGGATTATTAATAATAGTTTTCCCGCTACTTAGGGCAGCACAAATCAAATATCTATGCGTAATACTCTTAGATGCAGGAACTACAACATCTCCTTTTAATTTACTTTGGTAAATCTTTAAATCCATAAAATACTCCTCTATTATATATATTATACTATAAATACACATAAAAATAAAGTGATTTTGAAATCACTCTATTTCTAATAATTAACTAACTAGTAAAGTTAATTAAGTAAACTAAATCTTTATTTTTGTAATAATAATCCTTCCCAAAAATAGTAATTACATCGAAACTATCTTTTGCTTCATCTGTAATTTCTTTAGGTAGATAAGCTAAAGTAACCCCGATATATTCACCCATTGCATCTATATTTACATTTTGATATAAAGTATTATCTTTATCATATGCATATTGATTACGTTTTTGACTTGAATCATTTGATAGAGTTATTGTAGTTATATTTTCAAAATAATTAAAACTGACATCAATACCTATTCCATTTTGATATACTTCATCTTTTAATTGTTCATAAATAAAATTCAAATCAAAATTATTTAATCTATCAAAATAAGTCTTAAAACTCCTAACAGTTAATAAATCTTTTTCTTCAACAGTTTTAGATGCAACAAATATTAGTTTCTCATTCTCGTAATATGATGTGTAATAATAATATTGCTCATTTTTAGGTATAACAACCCTTATACTAAATTCAATTATTTTTCCATCTTTATCAAGAAATACTTTCATATCTTTATGATCCCTTGATAGTAATAATTCAGCTTCAGCATGTGATTTATTATAAATTGATTCATAAATATCATCATAATCTATTTCTTCTAATTTAGTACCAACAACAAAATCAAAACTATTAAAATGGGAGTTATTTATTGCACTAGTAGTCAAAACAAATATCGGAAATGACAGAGTTAAAATTAGAGGTATTGTAAAAAGACAAAACATTTTTTTAAAATTTTTGTCTCCCTTATACATATAAATATAAAACAAACCTAAAGCAATACTAGAAAAAAATCCTATATATGAAATTATTAAAATTACTTCTTTGATTGTCATTTTTTGCTCTCCAAAAAATCAAATTTGAATCAATAATAACAAAAAATACCAATTTTGTAAAGTATAAGACAAAATGAGTTTCATGCAATATGCATAAAACTCATTATTTTTTAATTATCTCTAGCTAAAATTCTCGCTATAATCGGTAGAATTTCAAAATATAACCAGATGATTGTGAAAACTAGACCGAATGCAACATACCATTCCATTATCTTTGGTGCTCCACCTTCTACAACTTGTCTTATATGTTCTAAGTCAAACAATAAGTATAATGTAGCAAGAAATACCATAATAAGGGAAATGATTATATTATTTCTAAAGTTAAACGCAGCATCTCGATATACTGTTGCACTTAAAATCCACAGTAATAACATTGTAACTAAAATAGAAATTGAGAATGTAAATAAAAACTTCATAAATCTTCCGTTTACTTTCACAATATTAGTTAAAAATAATGTTGCAACAACAGCTAAAACAACAATAGTAGCCAGGATTGCAATCATAACAGATCCTGGAGCCAAAGTCTCAAAAGCTAATGATACTACACCAACCACCATTCCAATAGCAAGGCAGTACAATGAACCAAATACTTTAGCTAATCTAACAGAAACTAAGGCTATTATACTAAAGATAAAAGTAGTTAACAGTGAAACAGTTAATAATGCACCAAATAATGCTTCATTACTTACCAATAGTCCACCAAATGCTCCTACTAATGTCATTAATATATAAAATATAACCTTGCCAGCAACACCTTTATATGTTGCGCTAGCACCTTCATAAACATGTTCACCACTCAGTGCTTTTCTAAACACAGGGTTGTTACTTCTAAATCTCATAATTTTATCATCTCTTTCATTTAAAATATTATATAAAAATATATATTTATATACTATTATTATAAACTATATTCTAAATTAATACAATAATTATGTTTAAAATAGACCAATTTGGTCATCCTCTGGTAAATTACCAAAACTACCAAATTGTAACATTCTTTCATACAATGTTGTATTTATTTTTGTTCTATTTAATACATCTCTTATTGACGTAAATTCTGCTTCTTCTCTTGCTTCAGTAATTGATCTTGCAGTATTTTCTCCAAGTGATTCAATCGCAGAAAATGGCATTCTTAAACTATTACCTTCTATTAAGAAATCCCTTGCTTCTGATTTAAAAATGTCTACTTGTTTAAAAGTATAACCTCTAGCAGTCATTTCTAAAGCTAAAAGTAAACATGTATACAAGTCACCTTCTTTATTAGTAGCTTTTCTTGCAGCAATCTTATCTTCTAATTCTTTTACTTTAAGTTTTATTGAATTAAATCCACTTGCCATAGTTGCAACATCAAATTGAATTGCTCTTCTTGAAAAATATGCAGCATAGTAATATAGTGGTTTATAAACTTTAAACCAAGCAATTCTTAAAGCCATAATAACATAAGCTGTTGCATGGGCTTTAGGAAACATATACTTAATTGCTTTACATGAATCAATATACCATTTTGGAACATTATGCTGTAACATTAATTTTTCATATTCTACACTTACACCTCTACCTTTTCTTACTTTTTCCATAATTTCAAAGGCATCAGATGCACTTAATCCTTTCGAGATTAAATAAACCATAATATCATCACGACATCCAATTAAGTCTTTAAAAGGAATTGGCTCAACTCCAGTTTTTTTACCTAACATATAATCTCTAGCATTTCCACTCCAAACATCAGTACCATGGCTTAATCCAGAAATCTTAATTAAATCATCTATAGATGTAGGATTAATTTCACTTAACATATCCTTAGTAAGTGAGGTTCCAAACTCTGGGATTCCGCTTGTTCCAACAACTTGGTGAATTTGTGTAGCATCAACACCAAGAGATGAAAGACCTGAGAAAATTGCAAGTACTTTCTTATCTGATAAAGGAATTTCTTCAACAGTTTTAAATGGAAATTCACTAGGATTAGCTTCCACAAAATTCATTAAATATCTTATCATAGTAGGATCATCGTGACCTAGAATATCTAGTTTTAGTAAGTTTGATTCAAATTTATGATAATCATAATGAGTAGTTCTCCATGCAGCAGAAATATCATCAGCAGGAAACTGAACAGGTGTTATATCACTATATTCAATTTCTTTTGGAACTACTACTATCCCACCTGGATGTTGTCCTGTTGAACGTTTAACACCAGTTATTTTATTTGCAAGACGATTAATTTCACAATATCTTGCTTCAATCCCTTTTCTCTCTAAATATCCTTTTACATATCCGAATGCAGTTTTTTCTGCGATTGTGGAAATGGTTCCTGCTCTAAATGCATTATCTACCCCAAACAATTCTCTACAAAATTCATGAGCTCTTGCTTGATATTCACCTGAAAAGTTTAAGTCAATATCTGGAACTTTATCTCCATCAAAGCCTAAGAATGTTTCAAACGGAATATCTACGCCATCTTTTTGAAGATCTGCATTACATTTTGGACATTTTGCATCAGGTAAGTCTAAACCAGTTCCAACTGTTTGTAATACTTCGTCAAACAATTGTGCTTCTTTTACTTCTTTATACATTTTCTTCTCATCATTATTATATTTAAATGAAGTAAAATGACAACTTGGACAGTAGTAATGAGGAACTAAACCATTAACTTCAGTTATACCCATAAAATAGGCAACTAAACTTGAACCTACACTCCCTCTACTTCCTACAACATACCCAGCATCTTTAGAATTTTTCACAAGCAAGTGTGATATATAATAAATTGAGGCATAGTTATTACCAATAATACTATCCAATTCTTTTGTTAATCTATTATTAATATACTCAGGAAGGGGGTCACCATAAATCTCTTTTGCTTTAGAGTATGTTAATTGATTAACCGCATCTTTAAATGATGGTACTCCCATATCTTTCATAAAATCATCGCTTGCTGCAAATAATTCTTTAGGGAATAAATCAAATTCTTCAATCATGTCAGCTATTTTATTTGAATTTGTAATAACAATTTCTTTTCTAAGTTCTTCTTCTAAAAATGAAAATTCTGCTAACATTTCTTGGGTTGTTAAATAATTTTGATAAGGAATCTCACTTACACCATATAATGGATGTAATCCTCCACCAACTTGTGGAGCATTAATAAAGATTTCTCTGAATTTTAAATCTTCTTTATTTAAGATATGGACATCACCTGTTGCAACAACAGGAATATTTTTTTCCTTACCTGCTTTAATAATTTTCTTAATTGAATCTTTTATACATTCTTCATCATATTTAGAATCACCAGAATCAAGTAAATGTTTATAATGACTTACTGGTTGAATTTCTAAATAATCATATAATTCAACAGCTTCAAGTAATTTCTCGTATGAACCTCTAGAAGCTACATCAAATACTTCTCCATTCCCACATCCACTTCCAAGAAGCAATCCTTCTCTATGTTTTAATAATACTTTCTTAAGTATTCTAGGTTCTCTATGAAAATGAACAGTGTTTGAATCACTAATTATTTTATATAAGTTTTTTAATCCAACTTTATTTTTAGCTAAAATACTAAAATGAGTAGGATATGATAACTTAAATGCTTCATCATCAACTATTAAACTATTAATTTGATTGTAATTTTTTATATTAATTTCATCTAAATCATTAAGCATTTTTAAGAACACATTACCAGTTGCTTTTGCATCATAAATAGCACGGTGGTGTTGTGTTAATTCAACATCAAAAAACTTTGTTAGAGACTTAAGGTTAAATGTTTTAAGTTTATCTCCATATCTAACTCTTGCAAGTTGCATTGTATCTAGAGTTGGATATTCTTTTTTAAATAGACCATGGTCTTTTAAATTACGATATAAATGCGAATTATCAAATGTCGCATTATGCGCAACTAATACTGTTCCTTCAATAAATTTTGCAAACTTAGTAATAGCTTCACTTATACTTGGAGCAGTTCTAACATCATCTTCTGTAATACTTGTAATTTCTGTAATCTTTGCAGAAATTTTCCTTTTTGGTTTCACGAATGTCGAGAATTCATCAATCACAAAACCATCTTTTATCTTAACTGCAGCAATTTCAATAATATCATCATATACACTTGATAAACCAGTTGTTTCTAAATCATATACTACATAAGTTGCATCTCTTAAAATTATATCATCTTCAGTTAAGGCAATTTTAAATTTATCTTCATCTACTAATGCACCTTCAACACCATAAATGGGTTTGATTTTAGCTTTTTTTGCAGCGATTGCAAAATCAGGTAAAGCTTGTACATTATGATGATCTGTAATCGCTAATGCTTTATGTCCTAATTGTTTTAATAGTTTTATATATTCATCAACATCTACAACTCCGTCTTGAGTTGACATTTTTGTATGAGCATGAAGTTCAACTCTTTTTACAGAATAATTATCTTCTCTTTGTTTAGTTTCTCCTTTTTCTACACCAAGGATTTCACGGATATTTAAAACAACATCCCTTGAAAACTTATCATATGTAGCATTTCCAAAAACCCTAACTCTTGAGTCTTTCATACAACGAGTTCTATAAAATTCTTCATCACCATTACGATCATTTAAGAATGATTTTATAATAATTGAATCTTCACCATCAAAGACAACACCTTCATAAATCTTATAACCTTTAGGTTCGTTGATTTTCGCATCTACTACATCACCTTCAATTACAAAATTTGTACTTCCGTGTTTTTGTTGATATTCTATCAATCCAACTTCAGATGCAGGTATTTCAACAAGTGGTGTAATTGGACCATTAATTTCTTTTGTTAGTTTATTACGCTTTTTATACAACTTTTCTTTTTCAGGAGTTTCTACATTTTTCGCTTTTAACTCTAAAATTGCTTGTTCATTAAATGCTTCTATAGTTGTTTTTTCAATTTTTTGTTTTATTTCATTTTCTAAAGCAGTATGAAATGGACTTAATGAGCAACTAGCATCAATATCAATTCCTACCTCTTTAAAAAACTCAATAACATCCTTTAGTAAATTATTTACCATTTCAACTTCCAAAGGTGCTCCAGCAAATAATTTAATAGAATTATCTAAAAAATCTGTTGTATAAGTTTTTAAACCTGTTAGTCTAGGTTTATCTTCTCTACATTTATTAATAAAGAAATTGTAGTAATCCTCTACATATTCCTTTTTTAGTTTATTATTTTTATAATTAAAAATTAAAATGATGTCACTTATTCCATCTTCTTTAAAATAATCTATCATTTTAATTGATAAATCATTCAAAGCTGAAATAGCAACTGGAACATCAAAAACAATATAAATAGTCCAAGTATTCTCTAACTCATTAACTATAACTTCTGATATTGCTCCATTATTATAATTATTCACATCTAGGTTTAAAACCTCTAATAACTTATTAAATTTTTGTTTATTCATTTTCATACTTCGACCTCTTATTTTGTATTTTACCATAATCCAACATCTTTTTCTAGTGTTTAAAAATTAAAAAGTGATAAAAGTAATTTTACCACTTATTAGTTTTATTTTAAGCTAAATATATAGCAATAAAATGTAGTAAAGTTCCTAGGATTGTGAAAAAGTGCCATACCATATGTGTAAACTTAAATAGTTTTAAAGAATAAAATAATATTCCAACAGTATAAGCAATTCCACCAAGCAATATTAATAGTGAAGGAAGACTGCCTAACGCACTAAAAATTGTTTTAATATAAAATATCGCAATCCAACCCAAGAAAACATATAAAAACATATGGAGGAACTTAAACTTTCCAAACTTTAAGAAATTTAATGTTATCCCAATTAAACTACCAACCCATAAAATAATAAACAAAGTTATACCAATATTACCACCAATTGTTATTAATGTTAAAGGAGTATATGTACCTGCAATTAGTAAATATATACTCATTCTATCAAACTTATGGAATAAATTCTTTACTCTACTTCCAGTAGGTAGTCCATGATATAGAGTAGAAGATAAATATAAAGTAAATGCACAAGCAACATATAAGATATATGCAGTATATGTAAGGAAATCTCCTCCTCTTGCTTTGATTAATAACAAAACTAAGAAAATCACAGCCATTATTATCCCTACTCCATGAGTTATAGCATTAGCTATTTCTTCTCCAAAAGTATAAAACTTATTAGGATTACGCAACCTAGAAGCATATTTAATAGATTCATTTTCTACAACAATATTTAATTCTTCCATTAATTCATTAGATCTGCTTAACGTAATCTTAGATTTAATAATCTTATATTCAGAAATTCCTAAATCATTTAGTTTTGATTTCTTATTAGTGTTTAAGATTGTTCTATAAACTTCTTTTGCTTCTTCTATTTCTGCTAATGTTGGAGTAAAAAATGAATTTATTTTATCTAAGTGTACAAGATCATTTGTAAGTTTTGAACAAGCACCAAACTCTTTACTTAGTTCCAAATCAGTATCTAAATCTTCTAGACTAAGTGTAGAACTATCAATTAAAGGTTTTTTACTTAATGCACTATAGATAAATACTTGTTCTCTTAAATAATTTCTCCTACCTTTATTTAAACCTAAATATTTTAAATAACTAGCTTCATCAATATATAATGCACTAACTCTCCCATAACTTGCTATTTTTCTATAGTTAACAACTGCAAGTGGCGTATCAATATATGCTATAAAACTAAGTGTTCCAAAATTTAATTTATTTAAGTATTCAAACTCTCTTGCTTTAATTGTTAATTTATTTAGTAATTTCTTAGAAGCATGAGGTATTGCAAAACCATTTATATAACTTAAATCAATGTTTGATATATCCTTGTAAGACTTTTTTAAATTAAATGTATCTAATTTTATATATATTTGTATGTATCTTTCTTTAAATAAATTAAATCTATTTATATATTTATCAAATTCAGAAAAAATTGCCTTTATATCTTCACTCTCAATTATTAAGGCATCAGCATTAATAATTTCATCTTGAAAATATATCTCAAAATCATTTTTTCTAATTTCAAGAAAAGATCTAGCAACACTATTTTTCATAAACAATCCTTCCTCCGACTATTGTACATTTCACTTCAATATCTTTAATAGAGTCAAAATCTATATTATAAATATCTTGTTCAAGAATTACCAAGTCAGCTAAATACCCTTCTTCAATTCTACCTTTTTTATTCTCTTCAAAACTCATATATGCTCCATTAGTTGTATATGAAGTAATTGCATCTTCTAAACTTACACCTTCTTCTTTAATATAAATGTGTTTTCCTGTAATATCTTTTCTTGTAACAGCATGATAGATTCCATAAAACGGATTAAAATCTTCAACTGGAGCATCACTACTAAAACTCGTCATCGTATTTTCTAATAAAGTTCTAAAGGCATATGATGTATCAGCTAATTCCTTTTTAACTTTATCATAAACCATAAACATATCAGTGTTGATAAAGATAGGTTGAACAAGCGCACAAACACCAAGATTTTTAAATCTTTGGAGAATCTCATTTGATGTTATTTGTACGTGAACAATTCCATTTCTGTTCTCATTTTTCTCTTTATTAAAAACTTCAAATTCATCTAATACACTATTTATTCCTCGATCACCAATTGCATGAATTATGATAGGACGATTATTTCTAAATCCATATTCTACAAAACTTCTTAATTGATCTTTTGTAAGACAAATTATTCCGTTTTGATTATCACCTAGATAATTATCAAACATAGCTGCAGTATTTGCTCCAAGCGATCCATCAATAAATAGTTTAATTGGACCAAGTTTTAGATAATCATTTTCAAAATCGACTTTTTCTAAAAACTCTACAAACTCATCCACAGTATCAAATGTAATTTGATGATTTATTCTTGCATTAAGTTTATTTTCTAATACAAGTTCTTTATAAGCAGTATATTTTTTTAGACCTATTTCAATATTTCTACTAATGTCATTGGGTTGAAGTGATGTTAAACCAACTTTATTAGCATCAGCAACTGCTTCTAAGATTAATTCTTTATATTCAGGAATGCTATATTGTTTATCAAAAACAGGATTTAATAACTCCATTGCATTTTCTCTAATTACTCCAGTTAGCTCACCATTTCTAATATCAATGGATCCACCTTCAATATTTTTTCTAGGATTTAATCCTAGAAGTTCAATTGCTTTTGAGTTAACTGTACAAATATGTCCACAAACTCTATAGATAGCAATAGGAATATCTTTTGAGATTTTATCTAAATCGAATTTTTCTAAAATTCTTTTTTCTACAAAATTATTATCGTTGTATAAATTTCCAATAATAAACTCTAAATTCGGATTTTTATCTAAATAATTTTTTCCTAATGAAATAACCTCAGATACAGACGTTGCCTTATCTAATCTAAGCTGTCTTTTTAGTCTTGCATAGCCAACTAAATGAAGATGTGAATCGTTTAAGCCTGGAATAATGCGTTTTTTATTCGCATCATAAATATTTATATCTTTATACTTTTTTAATAATACATCACTATTTGTAATTTCTTTTATCAATCCGTTTTCAATCAATATACCTTGTAAATTTTCTTTTGGCCATATTTTTGCATTTATAATTAATAGCATAGTCTATCTCCTTATTTTTCTTATAAAACTTATTATATTATATCACGAATATAAAAATAATAGGTATTATAAAACCCTCTAAAATTAAGAGGGTTTAATTTATGATTTTATTCAAAACTCATGTTTTTTACAATGTCTAATACTTCTTTAATTTGCTTCATCGCATAATCCATTTGTTCTTTTGTATGAGTTGCAGTATATGATGTTCTTAGTAAACTTTGACCAACTGGTGTAGCAGGAGAAATAACTGGATTTACATATACTCCTCTTTCTAATAACATTTTACAAGCAACAAATGTTGGAATATCATGATATGTATAAATAGGAATAATTGGAGTAGTTGATTCCATTATTTCAATTCCCATATCAACTAATCCTTTACGCATATAATTACTTATATCATTTAAAGCTTGAACTCTCTCTGGTTCATTTTTGATTATATTTAGAGCAGCTCTTGCACTAGCAACACTTGCTGGAGTAATGGATGCAGAGAAAATAAATGGACGAGATGTGTGTTTCACATACTCAATTACTTCTTTTGTAGAAGCCATATATCCACCTAAAGAAGCTAATGATTTAGAGAATGTTCCCATATAAATATCTACTTCATCTTCTAAATCAAAATGTTCTGCAGTACCACGACCATGTTTACCTAATACACCTAAACCGTGTGCATCATCAACCATGATTCTAGCTCCATACTTCTTTCCAAGTCTTACAATTTCAGGAAGATTACAGATATCTCCACTCATTGAGAAAACACCATCAGTTACAATTAATATCCCTTTGTCTTCAGGAATAGACTTTAAGATGTTTTCTAAATCTTCCATATCATTGTGTTCATAACGCATTAATTTTGCATAACTTAATCTACATGCATCATAAATACTAGCATGATTTTCTTTATCTCCAACAATTACATCATTTCTTCCAGCAATTGAAGAAATGATTCCAAGATTAGATTGAAATCCTGTAGAGAATGTCATTACTGCTTCTTTATTTAAAAACTCAGCTAATTCTTCTTCAAGTGCAGTATGAATGTCTAGCGTACCGTTTAAAAATCTCGATCCTGAGCAACCACTTCCGTATTTTTCTACAGCTTCTACTGTTGCTTTAATTACATCAGGATGTGAAGTAAGTCCTAAATAGTTATTTGATCCTAACATTATAGTTTTTTTATCTTCTATTATAACTTCTGTATCTTGTCTTGATTGTAATTCGTGGAAATATGGGTATATCCCTTTTTCTTTTACTTCCTTTAACAGTCCAAGTGATGAACACTTTTTAAATAAATCCATAATTCCTCCTATAAATATATATTAATAATTAATAATATTAACCATTATACCACCTTTTAATACTTTTGTTAAGTATAATTTGCTTATTTTTTATTTATACAAAAGATGGAAATTTAAAAATAGTATCCAAAAAGATACTATTAATTAAAAAACCTTATTCAAAGTAAATATTTACTACATCACCTTGAGCACTTCTAACATCTACTAAATTACCTACAAAATCATTTTCGATACATTCAATTAGTAAATCAATATCGATGCTTTCTCTTAAAAGATCTTGATCTACTCCATTTATTTTGAATGATTTATTATAGACATTATTAATAGTTCCTGAAGCAACTGCTGCTTTTAAAAATGAAATTGGAATATTAACATTTACCCTATCACCCATTGCTGAATCAACTTTTATTTTCAACATTTTTGGTTTTTGGTTTTGAAGATTTTGCTTTTCACTCACTACTTTAATTTCTCCATCTTCTTCTACTTCAACCTTAGCAGAATCCATTGTCTTAAGTAATTCACTAGCTTCATCAACACTAATAATTCCATCTCGCAACATTTCTAAAACTTTTAGTCTTTCTTCCATGATAGCCTCCTATTTTTCATCCTTATCATAAAAACTAATATTTTCATCTTCCATTGGGTCAAGTGTCTCGCTTTCTTCAATATCAACATTTATATTTACTATTTTTTCGCCAAATTTCAATATAGCTTCATCAACTTTTCCAACTGCACTATCTACAGTATCAATACCTTTTTTAATCTTACTTTTTACTTTTGCCATATCAATTTTCGCATATTCATTTACAAACTTTTCTTTAGCCTTAAGAAGTTCAATTTTAGTTCTTTCTAAATCCTCTTTTAGTTTTGCCTTAAACTTATACCCCGGCTTAGATTCATTATCTTCTGCTTCTTTTAGAACTCTTAATAACTCTTCGCCTTCTTCAATCGAAATGATTCCGTCTCTAACCATTTCTAAAACTCTTTTTCTTTCTTCTGTCATTTTCCTCACCTCACATTTTTAAGTAAAGTTGTTGCTTCTTCATAAGTAATCTCTTTATTAGCAAGCTTATCTAAAATTTCTTGTCTTTTTAAAGATTCCTTAGTATCTACATTATCATTAACTTCATAACCTAATGTTTTTAAAACATCACTAAGCAATTTTTTTACTGTAGGATAAGAAATATTCATATCTTTTTCAATTGCTTTTATACTTCCTGAGTTTTTCAAAAAAACTTCTACAAAACTTAATTGTTCTTTTGTTAGTAAACTTAGTTTACTTAAAGTAAACGCACCATTAATTTCAATTTGACACTTATCACAATGCAATCTTGTGATTGTCAATTCATTCTCACATATAGGACAATGTGATATAACTTCTCTTTTCATAATACTCCTTCCTAAAAATAATAACTTATAGAATTACTATTTTTATTTTTGCTTGTTCAGATTTAACTATTACCTTAGTTCCACCGCTATAATTTCTAATTGTATAATATAAGCCAATATCCATATCTGCTTCTTTTAAACCTTTTATTATAAATGGTTTACTTAACCAGATTGGAATCGGGAAGAAAAATAATGTATTTATAAAGCCACTAACAAACATGTGATCTTTAATTATCATTTTAAGTTTTATAAATCTTCCAGCCTTAGGCTTACTTCCATAGATTTGATTTAATGCTTCTATTGGAGAAAGCTTTCCATTTGCAACCTTTTTTAAAACTCTTTTACTCATATTATTTCCTCTTCACCTATTATTATACTCTAATTTGAAATATTGTCAACATAAATATTAATTATTTTAATAATTTTATTAATTTTATTAATTATTATATTAATATATTTAATATATTATATTTATAAAACATAAAAAAAGACTTAAATATAATAATCTAAGTCAATATTTTTCTTATATACAGTTGCTTTTTGGCCAATAACTGTCTTATTATCACTAACGTCAAATGTAACAACAGCATTTGCACCAATTTTCACATTATCCCCAATTGTTATATTACCTAGAACTTTAGCTCCAGCACCAATCATTACATTATTACCTAATGTTGGGTGTCTTTTACTATGTTCTTTACCTGTTCCCCCAAGTGTTGACCCATGGTACATAGTACAATAATCACCAATAATTGCTGTCTCACCGATTACAACTCCTAATCCATGATCAATAAATAAACATTTACCAATTTTAGCACCAGGATGAATTTCAATACCGTGAATCGCTCTCACAAGATACATGATAATTTCTGCAATCATTTTTAATTTTATTTTATAAAATGCCCTAGCAATTCTATACCAAAATATAGCTTTTACGCCAGGGTATAATAAAATAATCTGAAGATAATTTCTAGCTGCTGGGTCTCTTTCTTTTATAGATTTTAAAAATCTAAACATATTTCCACCTCAAACTACCTTTTAGATAATATATGAAGTTATCTAGAACTATGCAACTACTAATCTAATATTTCTCCTTGAAATAATTTGCAATATTTTCTAATGATTTATATAATATCTCATCATCTTCTATTGGCAAGTCTTCAAATAAAGAATCTATCATTTGATTATGAAATTTATCATGTTCTTTTAATACTTCTAAACTACTTTTTGTTAATTTTAAATATACTTTTCTTCTATCAATTTCATCAATATGTCTTGTAACATACTTTTTCCCAACTAAACGATTAATGGTTGTTGTTAAAGTACCAGTAGTTATTCTCATTTTCCTAGCAATATTACTCATAGTTGTATCATCTGCATGGTTTATTGCTTCTAATGTATGAATCTCATTCATCGATAGGTTTATACCTGATTTTCGTAACTCTTCTTCTTCTATATTTAATATATGATTAAAGATCTCAACTAATAATTCATTAATAACTGCTTTTGTTTTACTCACCCTGTTCACCTCAAGTATAATCTATATCTCAAATATACCACGAAAATAAGAAAATATCAATCTATATTGTTAATTCTTGTAAGTATCCGTAGAAAGATATTTTAAACCACCATCAGGGGCTATAACTAATACCTTTTTATCAATACCATGTTTTTCTAATAAGTCTAAACCAATTTTAATTGCAGCACCACTTGAAATCCCTAAAAATAATCCTTTTTTAGCCGCTTCAACCGTAGCAGTCTTAGCTGCTTCACTAGAAATTGTAACAACTTCATCAACATAATCTAACTTTAAAATTTTAGGTACAAAGCCTGCTCCAATACCTTGAATTTTGTGAGTACCTTTTTCTCCTTTAGTTATGATAGGGGATTCAGTAGGCTCAACACCAATTATCTTTACATCAGGGTAATATTGTTTTATTATTTTCGCAACACCAGTAATGGTTCCACCAGTACCAATTCCTGAAACAAAATAATCCAAGTGTTTAAAATCCTTTATTATTTCTTTTGCAGTTGATTCTTCATGAGCTAAAACATTATATTCGTTTGCAAATTGTTGCGGCATAACATAACCTAATTCATTAACTAATCTAGTTGCTTCTGTAATTGCACCATTCATTCCTAATGCACCATCAGTTAATATTAGCTCTGCCCCATATGCTTTCATAATATCTTGTCTTTCTTTACTCATTGTATCCGGCATAACTAAAACAACATTATAACCTTTTGCTGCTCCAAGCATCGCTAAAGAGATTCCAGTATTACCGCTAGTCGGCTCTACAATCGTATCTCCTTTTTTTAATACACCATCTTTTTCCATTCCTTCAAGCATCCATTTTGCTGCTCTATCCTTTACAGATCCAGATGCATTGAAGTATTCTAATTTTACATTAATCCCCTTGTATTCAATTACAGGAGTATTTCCAATTAAATCACTAATGTTCTTATAAATCATAAGTTTTATCTTCCTTCTTTCTTTTTTATATTATATTCTTTTATCTCAATCTAGATACATTTATATTATATCCATATTTATTTTATAAAAACATTGCAATAATAGCAGTCGCAATCCCACCAAATACTAAAGCAACCCCAGATATAGCACCAGCAATTTCATTTATTTCAAGTGCTTTGGATGTTCCAACAGCATGTGATGTTACACCTAGACCCATTCCAATAATTTTTGGATCTTTAATCTTAAAAAGTTTAATTAATAAAGGAATTAATACAGTACCAATAATAGATGAAATTATTACTACTGCAACAGCAATCGCTCTAATTCCTCCTAATTTATTTGTAACTTCTATCGCAATTGGTGTTGTAGCAGATTTGGGAATAATTGAAGAAATTATTTCCTTATCAAGTCCAAATAAATTTCCAAGCAAAATTACACTAAGCATAGAAACAGTGGAGCCAACAAAAGCACCAACAATAATAGGTATTAAATTCTTTTTAATTAAATCGATTTTCTTAATAATCGGAACTGCAAGTGATACAATCAAAGGACCTAAAAATACATTTATTCCACTAAGGTCTGTTAGAAATGTATCTAAATTTATCTTCGCAAGTTTTATAAAAATAATTAAAAGTATTGTAGATATTAGAAGTGGATTTAAATATGTAATTTTTGTTTTCTTATAAATATAGGTACCAATAATATAAAAAAGTAGGGTTAGCATTATCCCAAATGCTTGAGATGTTATAATATCATACATTATTCGCTTACTTCCTTCTTTTTAGTTAATTTCAAAGTAATTAAAATACTTCCATAAATTGCAAGAAAACTTAAGACTGTACTAATAACAATTATTACTAGTATTTGCAAAATTGATTCACTTAATAAATCCATATATTCAATTACAGAAACAGCTGCTGGAATAAAAAAGAATGCCATATTACTTGTTAAAAAAGTACCAACATCATCTACATAATCCATTGATAATTTTCCAGTAATTAAAACACCAACGAGCAACAATAATCCTAAAATTGTTCCTGGAATATAGATACTAGGAAATACTAAACTCATTAAATATGCAAGTATCTCTCCTATACAATAAAATAATAGTATAACAAAAATTTGTTTTATAATTTTCAAAGTAAACCACCTCTTCTTATATATATATTATACCAAATATTTTCAAAATCTTTTTCATTTTGCAATGAAAAATGTTTTCATTATGCAAGAAAATTGCTCTGTTAATAGTTGACAATAAGATCAAATTGTTATATAATATATACAGATATCTCCGAATAAGATAATTAGTGGGGGACCCAAAGTTTGGGGTGAATCTATTATTAATAGAAGGGCAACTTGGATGTCCTAACCCGTCAGCTAACCTCATAGGAGTAAACCAAGCGTATGACTTTTTAAGTTGTGCGCATTTTGTCATTCAATTCGCGAAACTTTATAGTCATTGAACTATTGTAATTTTTGAGGAGGAAAAGAATTGGATTTAATCATAAAAATTGGTATTGCTCTTGCTATAGGAATAATAGGTGGTAAACTAGCAAAACTAGTTAAACTACCAAGTGTTTCTGGATATCTTATTGCAGGATTGTTTGTCGGCCCAGCTATCTTTGGAAGGCATGCTATATTTGATACTGTTGAACTAACAAGTTTAACTTTTATCAGTGAATTAGCACTAGCTTTTATCGCATTTAGTATTGGGAGTGAATTTGTAATTAAAGATTTGGTAAAATATGGGAAGAAAGTATTTATTATTACATTAGCCGAAGTACTAGGAGCTATAATATTAGTTTTCTCATTAATGTATTTTGTATTTCAAAAAGATTTCGCATTTTCAATAGTTATTGCATCAATGTCTGCTGCAACTGCACCAGCTGCAACACTACTTGTAATGCGCCAATTTAGAGCATATGGTCCTATGACCAAAACACTACTTTCAGTAGTTGCTCTTGATGATATTGTAGGTATAATTGCTTTTGGAATATCCATGGCACTTGCTAAAATGTCAATTAGTGGAGAACCTGTAACCTTTATGCAAATTATTGGAGGACCAGTAAAAGAAATATTTGGTTCACTTGCACTTGGATTTATTTTAGGATTAATATTAACCGTGGTTGCTAAAAAGCAAAAAGAGCATGAAAAAGACGATCTTCAAGTAATATCTATCATTGCAATTTTTCTAGGTGTAGGTCTTGCAAATTTATTAGAGTTATCACCCCTTCTAACAAATATAGTTATTGGTACAACTTTAGTTAATTTGATGAAGAAATCTACAAGAGTATTCTCAAGTGTTGATAATTTTGTTGCTCCATTTTACGTATTGTTCTTTACATTTGCCGGAGCGAGCTTAGATTTAAAAGTTCTTCTCTCAGTAGGAGTAATAGGAATATCCTACATCTTTGCTAGAGGTATCGGTAAGTATTTAGGTGCATTCTTTGGTGGAAAGATTGCAAAAGCAGATAAAGCTACAACAAATTTCTTAGGATTAGGACTTCTACCACAAGGTGGTATTTCAATCGGACTTTCAGTATTAGTTGCTAGTCAACTTCCTGAATATGCAGTAATAATTAATACAATTATTATGTTTAGCGTTCTTGTCTATGAGACATCTGGACCAATTTTCTCTAAACTAGCTATTTCTCTATCAGGTGAAATTAATGGATTAGACAAAATGAATGAATTTACTGATGAACCTAAAAAAAATAATGCAGAATTATCTCTGCAAGGAAACTAAGGAAGGAGAATAATGGTAACCTTATTTATAATTTTAAACAAACAAGAGTATCTTGACGAAATCCTTTCAACTTTAGTTAAATATAAAGTTAAAGGAGCAACAATAATTGATTCTCAAGGTATGGGAAGCGCGATTGTAAGCGGAGATTATAGACATATCCCCTTATTTGGTTCACTAAGAAATCTTATTAATGAAAAACATCCCTATAACAAAACAATCTTTTCAGTAGTAAGTGAAGAAATAATAGACGATTTAGTTATTGCTATTAGAGCAATATTTGATGAGAAAAAACCTGGTGTAGGTTTTATGTTCACAATGCCTGTAAATAATATTTATTTACTTGATAAATAGACCCATCTATATTTATATTATATTAAAAACCCGATACAGATCCTCTTGGTATCGGGTTTTTCTTATGGAAAATCTTCATAATTAATATTTAAAGGATAATATATTTCTTTGGTTGTTTCATTAGAGATATAGTAATCACCTAAATCATAAGCAAAGACAAATTTATGATATTCTCCTTCAATATCAAAATAAAATACTAAAGCATTAAATTTTTTTAATTTATTTACTTTTAGAACTTCTTTTATCTCTACATTCTCAGTTATTTCAACTCTTTCAGATTGCCTTATTACTGCATTAAATGCATTTCTCATCCCTTTATCTGCTAAATTAGAGATTACTGCAATTAACTCTTCATATGAAAAAGCAAGTGGTAAATTAAGAACTTCTAATATAAGTAAATCCCCACCAGAATTCACATACTTTATTAACACTTCCTTTGCATCTAATGTTTTAGCTATAGCATAAACAGTTGTAGTAGAATCAAGATATACATTTTCTAATAGTATTACACTTAAACTATGTCTTGCTAATTCTTCATCGATTTGATTATTTTGTATTTCCTTTTTACATGAAACTAAAAAAATCAAGCTAATAAAAAGTCCAATCATAAACAGTTTTTTCATAACATCACTCTCTAAAACATTATATTCTTACAAATAAAAAAAAGAAGAAAATAATATATACTTTCTTCTTTAATTTATTATTTTATAATATCAGCTAGCACCCATAAATATTTACCAGTTGTATGTCCCCAGATTTCTTTAAACACAGCATTATTTAATACTGGCCAGTATGGCTTATCTAGTTCTTTATAAGTTTTAATGCCAACAGGTAAGGCACCTACAATTTGAGGTGAGAATGCAACATATAATGGATGATAATTATATCCTTCACCATACATAGTTGAAGATGCGAAAGGATTTATTCCTAATATCCATTCTAATTGGTTAATAGCAATTTGCTTTAAATTCGCATCGTTTAAAAGGTTTGCCATCATCGATATAGCTTTTGTTTTACTCAATAAAGTGGCATGATAACCTCTTCTTTGAACAGCAATCGGAAATATCCTTAAATATACACCATCTCCTAGTTTAATCCCAGCCTTAACTTGTTTTTCTAAATCAAGTTTTGCTTTATCTCTTGCAATAGTTGCAGGAATTGTAATATGATCTAAATTTATCTTATCTAATATATATAGATTACTACTTATTAATCCATATGGTTTTGTATATTCTAAAGTTGTTGCAATATATTCTTTATATAAATTAATTGCATTAATCCATTTTTCATAATCTCTATGATTAGGAGCAACCTCAGCTAGAGCAACTAAAGCATGAATTGGTGTTTGTTCATGACCACGATGTTCATAACTTAAAATATATTTATGTTCGATATCTTCATAGAAGAATCCTCTAATCGGTTTATCTAAATCAAGATATTTTTGTTCTTGACAACTAATAATATCTAAAGCATATTTACTTGCTATTTCTAAATACGCTTCATCTTTTGTAATTTTATACAAAATGCTTGCAGCTAGTGCACCTTCACCAGATGTCTGGCTAATAATTGATGGTCCCCATCTTTTTGTGTAAATACCATTTTCATAACCGGTTTTCGCAAATTCAAAATCTTCTTTTGCAGCTCTTAAACACCAATCCGCAAAGACTTTATCTTCATCTTTAAATAATAAATAAGCTTCTGCTTCTGCTGCAGCTGCGCAAAAGTTTTCAAATGGTCCATCTTCAGCAATATTAGTTAGGACTGACTTATTATCGGCTTCTAAGACATAATCTCTCCAGATCGAATATGTAACTGCACATGCGCGTTTTCCATCACCAAATCTAGTTCTAAGTAGCCATAAAAGTCCAACTTTGGCTTCATCCAATAAACGGTTATATAAATCTAGATCTTTAGTTTTTACAGATGTAGCTAAATCTAAAATAGCATGTGCCATTTCTGCAGTGCATATTTCAAATTGAGATACATCACCAGCATCATGCCAACCACCAAAATTAGGTACAGTTCTTCCACTTTCATCATATGTTCTACAATTTAAATGACATGGACTGTGAACACCACTTACATCTTCACCACATCTTAACATTCTTAAAAAGTTTAAACTCTTCCAAATACTTGAAAGGTATGGATTGTCATTTATTACAAATTCATTTGAATATTTGTTTGCTATTTTAATTCTATAAATTCCAGAAGTAGAAAACGATGAAAAATCTAAAATATTATATTGCCCTAGGCTTGTCTTTTCTTCGTTAACTTTACCAGTGAAAACTGTTATTCCAGACTTATCTACTAAATAAAATTCTAAATCTTTAATATTTTGAGCTAGAGCAATCTTTTTAGAATCAGTAAAATAACCACTATGACAATAGGCAATTCTATCTTCTAGTTCCCAGCCAAGTTCATAATCACCATCTACATTTTCTGCTAAAACTTCTAAAATATATACTTTTAATTCACCTAAAGCTTCTGGTGGACAGCCCATTAAAAATGGAGCAATTGTCATATATTCAACTTTATCTCTAGCAATTTTATCAACTTCCCAAATAACATCATTTAATGTATTAGGCGTTAAACTTGGTGCATGATTAGTAAAAACTTCTGGATTTCCAAAACCAAAATGAAAATAAAAATTTTGATAACCTGTAGATTCAATATATATTTTTGCTCTTATGCGATTATATTTAGACAAATCAAGCTTATCAAAATTAATTTTAATACTGAAACTTGGTCGTGGTTTTATATTTTCTATTTTTGTATTTGCTTTAAGTAATAAACTAAATTTATTAATTTTATATTTATCACTTAATTCCATTATTGCTGCTTGATTTTCATTAGTATTTCTTAAAACAATATTGTCCAAACTAGATCCATTATATAAAACTAAAGAATTTTTAACTTCTTTTTTATACCATCTAGTTTCTGCTCTATCTTCTACATTATCAACCATTTCCTTAGTTGCATATAAACTAGTTTTTTTTAATTTTTCTACCACTGTATTTCCTCCTAAATGGACATATTTATTCAATCTATTATATAACAATCCCTATAAAATAGCAAAGGTTGACTTGAAAAAGCATTAAGAAAAATGTATAATTTTAAGTAATGAGGTAAAGTATGAAAATTAAATTATTAACATTCAATATTCAACATTGTAGAAACTTCATAACTAGAGAAATTGATGTAGATGGAGTTGTACAAACAATAAAAGAAACAGGTGCTGATATTATTGGTTTAAACGAAGTATATGGAGAATATAATTATAATCTTCCTCAATACCAAGAAATTGCTCAAAAATTAGGATTTTATTATTACTTCGGTCAAACTTTTGTCTATAATAATATTCCTTTTGGTAATGCATTAATCTCAAGATTTAAATTAAAAAACCCAAGAACAATAATGATTCAAGATCCTCCTATTAGAGATAGCCATTGGTATGAAACAAGATGTATTATACATAGTAATTTTGTAGATTTTGATTTAGATATATTTGTAACCCATTTTGGTTTATTTGAATCCGAACAAGAAAATGCTCTTGAAGTAAGTTTAGAAGGAATAAATAAAGTAGGACCAAATATTGTTTTTATGGGTGATTTAAATATGGAAGCAGATAATGAAAAAATCAAAGCTCTAAATAATCTCCTATTTAACACATTACAGCATGGTCTTACTTATCCATCAGTTAATCCTACAAAAAAGATTGATTATATTTTTATTTCAAAAAACATTAATTTAATTTCAGCAAAAATAATAAAGAAAGTAGTCTCTGACCACTTTCCACATTATGCTTATATAGAATTGAAAAAGTAAAAACTGCAAATGCAGTTTTTTTTAATACCTATCTCGATCGTTTATTTCTGAATCTGAATCTATTATATTACTTGATATTCTATAATCTATTCTATCAATTGGAATATTATTAATTTTCGGATAATATGAATGGATATTCTCAATTGCAAACTTCAATGTTCTAATAAAGTTTATCATTATAATATATGTTATAACACTTATGCTTTGAGCAGCGATGTCTATTATTTTATCAAACCTACTAAATTGAAATAATGCAACTATGTTTTCATTGAGTTGAGGAATATTTGCTGGATTGAATGTGTATTTTACAACCATCAATATAATTCCTATTACCATAAAAATAATTAAACATGTTGCGGATGATGAATAATAATCAGTATTCGTACTTCCATTTTCAAAACCAACAATCATAGTAGTTAGAGCTTGCCTAAAGATATGATAAGTATATGCTACTAACGCTAGGGGAATTATAAATAAAATAAGAATTAACCCTCCAATAATAATATAGATAACCAAAAAGCCAAGAGCAACTACAAGTAAGATTAATGTTAATGTAATAACACCTCTAATTAACCTTAAACCTCCAGTATCAATTACTTTACCGCCTTTAGCCATAATATAAGTTTTCCAACATCCGATAGTTATTATCAATGTAATTACTGCACTAATAAAATTTTCTAAATCAAATATTAAGAATAATCTTACCGCAGCTAATATAAATGGCAAAGTAAATAATATTGATATCCATAAAAATAATCCTGATGAAAAAATTTTAAAAGATATATATCTTACTTTATCTTCATTGGTATAATCATCTAATCCTAAAAATACATTATCAAATTTTCCCATTTTTACTCTCCTTTATATACATACTTAATATTATAATACGCTAAAAGAACTAAAAAGGCAAGTGCTTTTAAGAGTAAACCTCATCCAAATTGAATACCGCTAACCTATCTAAAGTATACCCAAGTTCAGCTAAAGCAAGATAGTATTTATTTGCTTCTTCTTCATTACCAATATAATCTATATTAATAATATCTAAACTATATTCAAAAATAACATTTATAGCTCCTAATTCTTTTAGTTTTTTACTAATATCATTTAGACAATTCAATTCTTTAATTCCTTCTATTTTTGTTATTAATCTGTAATTTTTATTCATAATTATCTCCTTAGATAATTATAGTTTATACATAAAAATAAAAGCCAATACAAAAAAGAAGTTTAAAACTTCTTTAATTTACAGGTTTTAATTTTGCAGTAAAGTGACGTAAAATTGGTGATTCATAAGTAAATTCTAATCCTTTAAGGGTATCTCTTTTCTTATAAACTTCAATTATACATTCTGCTACATAATCTAAATGAGCATAAGTATATGTTCTTCTAGGTATACATAGTCTTAAAAATTCAAAATTTGCTTTTAAATTTTTATGTGTATCTGGGTCTCTACCTAATAGCATAGAACCAACTTCAACACCTCTGATTCCACCTTCAATATATAATTCATTACAAACAGCTTGCGCAGGAAATTGATCATATGGAATATGTGGACACATTTTTGAGCACTCTATATATACTGCATGACCACCTATTGGATATTGAATAGGTACTCCAGCTTTTTTTAATTTTTCTCCTAAGTATTTAACTTCATCAATTCTATGTCTTAAATAATCTTCATCTAAAGCCTCAAGTAAGCCTACAGCTAAAGCATCCATATCTCTACCTGCAAGTCCTCCATATGTTGGAAACCCCTCCATTGGGACAATTGCAGTTCTACATTGATTGTATAAGTTTTCACATTCCTTTATAGCAATTAAACCACCAATATTAACTAAACCATCTTTTTTAGAACTCATCAAGAAAATATCACCATAACTAAATGTTTCTTTAGCTATTTCTCTAATCGATTTATTTTCATAACCTTCTTCTCTTAATTTAATAAAGTATGAATTCTCTGCATATCTAGCTCCATCAATAATTGTTTTTATATTATATTTCTTTGCTATTTTATTAACAGCTCTCAAATTAGCCATTGAAACGGGTTGACCACCAGCAGAGTTATTAGTTATAGTCATAATAATCCCCGCGATATTCTCGGGTCCTTTTTCGATAATTGTTGCTTCTAGCTTTTCTAAATCAAAATTTCCTTTAAATGGACAAAGTTTTTCAATATCAAAACAATCGCTATCATTGACATCTATTGCTCTAGCACCAGCTATTTCAACATGAGCTCTTGTTGTATCAAAGTGCATATTTGAAATAAAGTACATTCCACTTCTTTTAACTAATTGAGGAATTACGGTTTGTTCTGCTCCTCTTCCTTGATGTGCAGGAATAACATATTTATAACCTGCTATTTCCTTTACAACCTTTTCTAAACGATAAAAACTTGATGAACCAGCATAAGATTCATCACCAATCATCATTGCAGCCCATTGAAATTGAGACATAGCTCCTGTACCAGAATCAGTTAGCAAATCAATAAATACATCCTCACTTTTCAAAGAAAAAGGATTATATCCTGCCTCTGCTAATTTTTTGATTCTTTCTTCTTTTGAAATTAGTTTAATTGGTTCAACCATTTTAATCTTAAACGGTGGAACAACATACTTATTATTCATAGTTTCTCCCTCTTGCATTATATTTGAAAACGCATTCATATTTTACCACTTTTTTATTAAACTGTAAACCGCAAAATCAAAAAAAGAGAAATATTCAAATATTTTCCCTTTTTTCCTAGCTATTAGCAAAACCACTTTTCATCCTTAGATAGTTTTACATAATAAATAATATTTATTTTTGTATAAGCCATTTCTACAGTATCTTCTTCTGGTTTTATTAAATCTTCTATTTCTTTTCCTTCCCATATTAAATGAACTAATTCTGGTTTATCTATAAATGGATTTCTATTTCCTTGAGGTGTTATTTCCTTGCCATTTGGATTTGTTGCTATTCCATTATAGATAAAATTATTTCTTTGAACTTCAAATTCATCAACAGGATCTTCTTTATGCCACTTAATCAGGAGATTCAATAATCCAGAATATGCTCCTGCAGGAGTGTAATTAGTAGCTGAATTATTTGTTAATTTTGTTGTATCATTTGTTAACTCTAATTCTTCATACATTATATCCATATAAAAGAGAATTCTTGCAACATCTCCTTTATGGTCATCGCCTGGATAAAATGCTTCAGTACCAATTGTTTTTGCAGATCCATCACCTTCATTAAAATAGCGATTTGATCTAGTTTGATTTATGCCTGTAATTGCTCTTAAATTGTGAACATCAGAAGCTTGATTTTTTGTGTTATTATCTACTGATGGTACACCTAATTTCGAATTTGGCCAAACATGCTCGCGTTGCCATCTACCTTCGCCTGTTCCAATCCAGTAAGTTGCAATAACATCATTATCATACATTCCTCTTACACTTTCATTATTATTCTTAGGATCACGGTCACTCATTGCTAAAATATATCTAGCATCACCATAACTTACTTTATTAAAACCATCATTTATAATTATATGTAATTCTTGCGCTAAATCTTCACCTGCTAAATCTTTAGCACGATAGTAATAATCACCGCTATCATAACCCGTAAGATTATAATAATAAAATCCATTCTCATCTTGTTCATACAATGATTCTACAGGCGGATTTTTATCTTCTTCTTGATTCAAGTATTCATCTAAATAACCATTAAGATAAAGATAAACAAATGCACCTACTACTAATAACAAGACTATAATAAATAATGTTGTTACAGCTTTTGGGTTTTTCTTATATGCTTTTTTCACATGTTTTGTTACTTTATTAGAAGTAACTTTTTTCTTCTTTGCCATTTTTTCTCCTCTTTACTTAATTTATAACTTTATTTTACCATAAAAGATTTCAATCTACAATTAAACAACAATAAAGTCTTTTACTATATAATATGTTCTAAATATTATTAGACTACAAATTACACTTTTAAAGAATTTCTTGTTCAATATTTTGTTCTTTTAAACCTCTCTTTTGTAAGATCAAAACAATAAACAATAATAATGCCCCAAGCAAAAACAATATTCCACTTACATCAAATAAAAGTAACGGTCTAACACTATAAAGCAAGCCACCAACCAATGGTCCAATAACATTTCCAATTGAAACAAATGATTGTCTTATACCTGTAATTGTTCCTATGGAATCTTTATCTGCATGTCTACTAATATAGTTTTGTTCAAGAGGTAAATAGATCGCCTTAAATATTATATAAACATTATATACGGTATAGATTGTAAGAATAAAATTATTTGCTCTAAAAACATAAAAGACAATTATTGAAGATAATATTTGAAGAATAATAATAAAAGTTAATTGTTTTTTAAACTTAGACACTATTGGAACAATAAATATTGATGTTAGTACTGATACTATTCCAGTTACCAATACAAAATCTCCAAGTGAATTAGTTGATAAATTTAAGTCATTAAAATAAACATCAATATATTTACCTAAATTTGTACTTCCCATAGTAATAAGTGTTAGTGAAATTAAGAACAATAAGAACTTTGTGTCCAATGTTTTTATTTTCCCTAAAGAAGCAAATGGGTTTTTTCTTTTTGATATTACATCTTCCTTTTTATAATCTTTAATAAATAGAATTACAAATATATTAAATACAGCAAAACTTAATGCTTGAAGAATAAAAATATTTTCATAACTTGGAGTAGGGATTAGTTTATTGAATGCATCACTATCTCCTAACATTCCTCCTATTTTATAACCAAGGGAAGCACCTAATGTCGATAGAGCTGCAAGAATTGCAAGATTCCTAATTCTATTATTATCAGAATATCCTATTATTAATGTTACAAATAAAGTGAGTGGTGCTGCAATCCCTATTCCCCCAATGAATCTAAATAATACCATTAAGTACTGATTATGAACTAAACCAAATCCTATTTGCGCTAATGCATATATAATTATACCTATAAAAATCAAACTTTTACTTTTTCTAGTATCTCCAAGAGATCCCCAAAGTGGAGAAGCTAACATCATTCCTAAACTCATAGTTGCATAAAAAATCCCAAACATATATTCTGGAATTTCTAAATATCTTACATATGAAGGGGTCACTGGATGTCCTAAATTATTTAATGCATTCATAATAAAAAATAAAATCATTATAATTACTATATTTTTTTTCATATTAATATCACCTTATATAATTATATATTATACCACAAGTCATTATTAAATAAAAACCTAAAATGCTTACTTCTAAAAATATATAAAAGTAAGCATTTATAATTCATTTTATGATTCCTGTAACTCTTTAGGTACTTCTATTTTTATTCCTTCAGCAAGTAACTTTTTATTAAACATAGGAATAATGGCAACGATTACCATGCCTACACCGCTAAGCAGAATTATCAAAGAAATATCAACAAAATCAGAAATTGGTCCAAATACTAACATCCCAAGCGGTAAGCTAATCGTATTTATTAAACCAAAAACTGAAAATACTCTTCCTATATATTCTGGCTCAACTTTTTCTTGAATTAAACCTACAAATACCGGATTACCAATCGAAATAAATAAACCTACAATTAACCATACTCCAATATAAATAAAGAAATTATATGGTAGTCCTAAACCTATTGTTCCAAAACCTATTGCAATATATGATAAAAAGTAAGTAACTAAGCGATTTTTAAAACCACCCCATACTGTAATTATTATTGATCCAACTAACATTCCAATTCCAAATGCAGTTTCAAGTGCTGACAAACGCCAAGCTTCTGGGCCAAACACTCTTGCTACTTGTAAATAAGTAAGGAATGATGGAGCAGCAACTAATATCATAAATATAAAACCAAATAATAAAATTTTAAAAATCAATGGATGATTAAAAGCATACTTAATCCCCTTTTTAATATCATCAAAATAGTTTATAGCTTCATTATTTTCTTCTGCTTTATGCTTAGGTAATTTCACATGATAAACCAATATTATAACTGCTGCTATTGCAGTAACAACATCAATCATAAATATATATTCAATCGGTGTAGTTGCAAGTAATAAGCCTGCTAAAAGCGGCATTATTATCATAGATGCAGACTGAATACCTTGCGAGATTCCTTGTACTTTTATCAATTTATCTTGGGGAACAATTTGCGGATAAACAGCAGATACTGCAGGTTGATGAACAGATTGACCAACACTCCTAATAACTGTTCCAGCAAAAAGAATCCATAAATTTCTAATATTAAAAACAAATAAAATAGCAATTAATAATGTAATAGCAGCAATTAATAAATCAGCTGTAATCATTAATTTTTTTCGATTTAACCTATCTGCCCATACTCCAGCAAATGGAGCTACTAGCAAAGCAGGCACAAAATTACAAAGAACCATTATAGTCATCATAATACCTGATTGCGTACTTAATGTAACATACCATAAGATTGTATACATTATTAACATTGACCCAAGTAAAGAGACCGTTTGACTAATCATAAATGTAGTAACTGTTTTCTTCCAATTTTCCATAATAACCTCTAGAAATTTTTTTCTTATAATATCATGATTTATCTAAAAATATAATAAATTTGATAATATTTTTCATCCATTTCTTAAAAATATAATTATATTATTCCGTTTTCCTAAGATTAGAATACATAATAATCATTTAGGCAATAATAAATCAAAAGGAGTAATATTAAATGAGTGAAAATATAGAACTTTTAAATTTTATTTACCAAAATTCACAAATGGGTGTTGTTACAATTAAACAACTTATGGAGATTGTACAAGAAGATAGTTTTTTAAACTGCATCCAATCACAATACAACGAGTATGAAGAAATAAATAAAGCTGCTCTAAAATTATTAAATGAAAATGGTTATGATGAAAAAGGTATAAGTGCTTTCGAGAAAATAAAAACATATTTAATGATTAACATCCAAACTATAACAAATAAAACTAGCTCTCATATAGCAGAAATGCTCATTATTGGTAGTAATATGGGAATCATTAATGCAATAAAAAATCTAAAAAAATACACTAAGGCAGATCAAGAAATCCAGTACCTAATGCAAAGATTACTAAAATTTGAAGAAAACAATGTACAAGAATTAAAGAATTATCTCTAAAGCAAAACAAAAACTCTATTTTTTAATAGAGTCAGGTTGTTGACAAAGTCAGCAGCCTTTTTTGTTTCTATCATGGAATTATATTAACTATTGACTTTTTATAACATTTATAGTATAATTTAACTATATAATATTGTTTTGTGAGGTTTCTTATGTA
>Ga0265293_10001936_pt1 | contig 43477 bp, 38 predicted proteins | sample Munlanlewell138R_FD_192505 | JGI IMG/M metagenome (GOLD analysis project Ga0265293, IMG submission 192505) | Leachate microbial communities from a municipal landfill in Southern Ontario, Canada - Leachate well 138R | ecosystem: Engineered > Solid waste > Landfill > Unclassified | place: Canada...
CAATTGGGATATAATTGATTTAAGAAGTAGGTAAGCTGGTCTAAAGCTCTCTCCCCACTGAGTGACGGTATGAGCTTCATCAACGACAAACATCGAAATGGGAATTTCTTTTAAAGTATTTATCACCCCTTCATTGTTCAAAGATTCAACATTTGTAATTAAGAATTTAGTTTTTTTACTCTTTAAATTGTTAAATAGATTTTCTTTCTCTTTTTTAGAAAGGCCCCCCTTTAAAACTTCACAAGGCCAATTTAATTTTTCTAACCTTCTTTGTTGATCGTGCATTAAAGATAACAGAGGATAAACTGCCACAGTCAAATTTTCAAAAAGCATTGAAGGGAGCATAAAGCACAACGACTTGCCACTTCCTGTGGGAAAGATAATTAGTTGTTCTTTGTAATAGTTGGATTGTTTTAAAAGCCCTTTTTCCAAAATTGAGTGAATAACTAACTTTTGGTAAGGGTATAAAGAGTTTATTTTAAAGCGATTGTGAAGAAGGTGCTCAATCTCTAATTCTAAGTCCATACTTAATAAAAGAGAATAAGAGCACCTTTGCTTCAAATTTTAACGGTTTGTTAAATCGGTCGCTATACCTTCAGAGAGTTCACTAGCTACAGCAAATGATTCAATTAAGGTGGGGTGGGGATGAACTGTTAAGGCAATGTCAAAGGCATCAGAGCCCATCTCTAAAGCCAACAGCGCCTCTCCAATTAACTCACCAGCATTCTTACCTGTAATACCAGCACCAATTAAGCGCCCAGTTTTGGCATCAAATAGGGCTTTGGTAACACCTTGATCAGCCATTGCACTAAGAGCTCTTCCACTTGCTTGCCAAGGGAAAGATCCTTTTTTGTACTCAATGTCTTTCTCTTTAGCTTCGTTTTCAGTAATCCCTATCCAAGCAATTTCTGGTCTAGTATAAGCAACAGAGGGGATGGTAAGGGGGGTAAACTGACTAGGTAAGCCATTAGCAACTTCACTGGCAACTTTGCCTTGAGCCGTTGAACGGTGAGCTAACATTGGGTTTCCTGTAACATCTCCAATAGCGTAAATGTTAGGAACGTTTGTCTTCATTTGTTGATCAACTGTTATCCAATTGTGCTGATCTACTTTAATTGAGCTATTTTCAATGTTGATTTTATCGGTATTGGTAATTCTTCCAACAGCAACTAAAACTACATCAACTTCTACACTTTCAGGTGCCTTTTTACCCTCTAGGTGAACTGTTAAGGCTTTCTTATCTGAAGAGTCTACTTTAGTCACCTTTGTGGAGGTATAAATTCCTTTGTAGCTATTTTTAATCTGTTTTAAAAGGGGATGGCGTAAATCACGATCAATTGCTGGGATGATTGCATCAGCCATCTCAACGATTGTTATCTCTGTTCCAAAGGAGTGGTAGATGGCAGCCATCTCCATTCCAATGATTCCCCCTCCAATGATTAACATCCTTTTAGGAATCTCTTTTAACTCTAAAGCATCAGTTGAATCCCAAATTCTTGAATCTTGGTAATCAATTCCCCCAATTTTAATTGGGCGTGAGCCAACTCCTATAATCAAATCTTTAAAACTCAGTTCAACTTCTTTAGTTTCTTGTTTAACAATCAAAGTTTTGTCATCTTTGAAAAAGCCCTCTCCTTGGATAATTTCGACTTTGCGAGCTTTACACATCTGTGTTAAGCCCCCGGTTAATTGGGAGATAACTTTATTTTTATGCTCTCTGATTTTATCAAAATCGATCTTGGGAGCACCAAATTCAATGCCTCCACTTCTTAACTCCTCTACATCGGCTAAAACCTCACCGTAGTGTAAAAGTGTTTTTGAGGGGATACAGCCAACATTTAAACAAACTCCCCCTAAAACATCGTTTTTTTCAATTATAGTTACACTTCTACCTAAATCGGCAGCTCTAAAGGCGGCACTGTAACCTCCAGGACCGCCCCCTAAAACAACTAAATCTCGTTCTAACTTTTCCATATCAACTCCTACAATAATACTCTTTTCATATCTGTTAAGAGTTTTGCTAAGTAGGTGGTGAAGCGGGCCCCTAAAGCACCATCAATAACACGGTGATCGTATGAGAGGCTAAATGGGAGAATGTCACGAGGAACAAAAGTTTCTCCATTGAAAGTTGGCTTTTTAGCCATCTTAGCAACACCTAAAATTGCAGCTTCGGGTGGGTTAACGATTGGAGTAAAGTGAGTTCCTCCAATACCCCCTAACGAAGAGATACTAAATGAGGCTCCACTTAAATCATCAGCTTTAAGCTTCCCTTCACGAGCTTTAGAACCTAAGTCGGCCATCTCTACTGCCAACTCTTTGACAGATTTTTTATCTGCATTCTTTATTACAGGAACAATCAACCCATCTGGGGTATCAACAGCTATTCCGATGTTGTAATACTTTTTCAATATTATTTGCGAGTTTTTGGAATCGAGTGATGAGTTCACAGCTGGAAACTCTTTAAGGGCGTTAACAACTGCTTTCACAATAAATGGGAGGATGCTTACTCTAACTCCCTCTTTAGCTAACTCATCTTTAATTGATTTTCTAAAAGCTTCAAGTTCAGTTACATCAGCCTCATCAAATTGGGTAACCAATGGGATGGTTTGCCAACTTCTTTGTAGATGAGGTCCTGAAATTTTTTGGATACGAGACAAAGTTTGGTTCTCAATTTCTCCATACTTTGAAAAATCCTCTAGTTCAAATTCTTGAGCCATAGGAGTCCCAACTCCTCCAGCTAAAGCTTTTTTAACTAATTTCTGAACATCTGTTTTTAAAATTCTTCCATTGGGACCAGTAGCTATCACATTACCTAAATCTACCCCCAACTCTCGAGCATACTTACGTAGTGATGGTGTAGCGTGGTATTGAGCTTGAGGTGTTGATGAGACTACGGCAACTTCTTGCGTAACAATAGGCTCTTCTACTTTAGTCTCTTTTACTTCCTCTTTTACCTCAACCTCTTTTTCAGTTGGTTTTGTTTCTTCTTTAATTTCTTGAGCAGCTTCAGCTACTTCAATGTCGGCTAAGATAGAGCCTTCTGAAACGGTATCACCACTAGCTACGTGAACTTTGGTAATTGTTCCCTCAAAGGGGGAGGGTATGTCAGTTACAGCTTTAGCACTCTCTAGTGCAATGATTGGATCTTCAACTGCAACGCTATCTCCCTCCTTTACATAAACATCAATAATACTAACATCGCTAAAGTCGCCGATATTAGGAACGGTAATTTGTTTTGTTGCCATTGTCAGCTCCTTTTAGTTGTGTAGTGGGTTTGGTTTGTTGCTATCGATATCAAATTTCTTCATCGCATCGGCAACAACCTTTCGATCAATCTTTCCATCGTCAGCTAACCCTTTTAGTGCAGCTAGTGCTACATGATAACGTCCAACTTCAAAGAATTTTCTTAAAGCAGCACGTGTATCACTTCGACCATATCCATCAGTTCCTAAAACTTGAACGTTTGTTGTTGGTAGTAGGCGCCTGATTTGCTCAGGATATGCTCTTATGTAGTCGGTACTAATAACTATTGGTCCATCATGACCTTCCATTATAGTTGATAAGTAACTCTTTTTAGCCTTTTTAGTTGGGTTAAGAAGGTTATAACGATCTGTATCAACACCATCACGGTGTAATTCGTTAATACCCAATACTGACCAGATATCAGACTCTACGCCAAATTCTTCTTTGAGGATGTCAGCAGCAGCTAAAACCTCTCTAAAGATAGTTCCACTACCCATTAACTGAACTTTTGGAGCTTTAGTGTCTTCGGCTTTCTTAAAGAGATAAGCCCCTTTTCTAATTCCCTCTTCAACCCCTTTTGGCATTTCAGGGTGGGTGTAGTTTTCGTTCATCAAGGTGATGTAGTAGAAAATATCTTCATCATCGGTGAACATTCTCTTCATCCCATCTTGAATAATAACAGCTAACTCATAAGAGAAGGTTGGATCGTAAGCTTGACATGTTGGCAAGGTGGAAGCGATCATCAAGTTGTGTCCATCTTCGTGTTGAAGACCTTCACCGTTGATGGTAGTTCTTCCAGCAGTTGCTGCCATTAAGAACCCTTTAGCTTTAATATCACCTGCAGCCCAAGCAAAATCTCCAACTCTTTGAAGACCAAACATTGAGTAGAAGGAGTAGAAAGGAATCATTGGGAAATCATTATTTGAATAAGAGGTTCCTGCAGCAATCCATGATGAAATTGCCCCAGCTTCTGTAATTCCCTCTTCCAGTATTTGTCCTTTAACATCCTCCCTGTACCACATTAGAGCCTCAGAGTCTTGTGGCTCATAAAGTTGACCTACAGGAGAGTAAATTCCAATTTGTCTAAAGAGTCCCTCCATCCCAAAGGTTCTTGCCTCATCGGGAACTATTGGGACAACTCTTTTTCCAATCTCTTTATCTTTAACAAGTTTTGTTAATAGGCGTACAAAAGCCATCGTAGTTGAAATTTCTCGATTTTGTGCTTGTAACAAATCGCTAAACTCACTAAGTGGGGGAGTCTTTAAAATCTTACTATGTTGTTGTCTAAAAGGAACAGGACCTCCCATAGCCTTTCTTCTTCTTTGTAAAAACTCATACTCTTCTGAACCCTTTTTAGGAAGTAAGAAAGGATAATCATCAACATCTTTAGAATCGATAGGAACTTCGTAGTGATCTTTAAAGCCAATTAAAGAATCTCCAGTGAGAACTTTTTGGTTGTGAGTTCCCATCACAGCTTCACCCTCTTTACCCATCCCATACCCTTTAACGGTTTTAAAGATGATAACAGTGGGTTGCCCTTTGTGATGAGAGGCAGCGTGGAAGGCTTTGTAAATCTTTCTAGGGTCGTGTCCACCTCTAGTGAGCTGCCACAACTCTTTATCTGTTTTGCCCTCAATTAGACTTTGTAAGTAGGGATCATCACCAAAGATTTTTTCTCTCAAGTAAGCAGGTCCGCGAGCTTGAATCGTTTGGAACTCCCCATCAACCATAGATGAGAGTTTTTGTAAAAGGATTCCTTTGGTATCTTTTTCAAAAATGGAGTCCCACTCGCTTCCCCATATAATTTTAATAACGTTCCATCCAGCACCTCTAAAGCGCCCCTCCAACTCTTGAATAATCTTTCCATTACCCCTTACAGGGCCATCTAGACGTTGTAAGTTAGCGTTAACAACAAAGATTAAGTTATCAAGGTGCTCGCGTGATGCTAATGATAAAGCACCTAAAGCTTCTGGCTCATCAGATTCTCCATCACCCATGAAGACCCAAACTTTACGATCTCCAACCTCTTTAAACTCGTGATCCTCTAAATATTTCATAAAGCGAGCTTGGTAGATTGCCATCATTGGTCCAAGTCCCATCGATACTGTAGGGAATTGCCAGAAATCGGGCATTAAGTAGGGGTGGGGGTAAGATGAAAGACCTTTGCCTCCAACCTCTCTTCTAAAATTATTTAATTGATCTTCAGTTAAGCGACCCTCAACAAAAGCACGGGCATACATCCCTGGTGCAGAGTGACCTTGGAAGAAGACCATATCTGGTCCGTAAGGGGCATCAGGCCCTTTAAAGAACCAGTTAAAACCAACTTCATAAATAGCAGATGCAGATGCAAATGAGGCTATGTGACCCCCAATAGTGGGATCTTCTTTGTTAGCTTTTGCAACCATTGCCATAGCGTTCCACCTAACTAAAGCAGAAACACTTTTTGCTACAGCCGAATCGTCTGGTGGCAAAATTGCCTCTTGATCCAAAATTGTTGTATTTACATAGGGACTAATAACACCAGGAGAGGTGTCTACCCCCTGATTGCGGGCAGAGTCTGTTAGTTCATTTAACAAATAATCTGCTTTTTGCGCCCCTTCGTGTTTAATCACACCCTCCAAAGATTCAATCCAATCTCTGGTTTCGGCGGGGTCGGGATCATGATAGATTTTACTACTCATTAATGACCTCCGTAATATGTGTAAAATCGAAAACTAGTTTGCTCTAATATTTTTAACAAACTGATATATTAAAGGTCATCAAATTTAACTCTACAGTCAAGCTACGACTAGGTGTTTAAAGGTTTTTCCCAATAAGATTCCATTAACAAACTAGTTTCATTTAATGAGGTGAGAATATCACTCTCAAGCCTCTTTGCACTCTCTTTTCTCTTAACGATATCAGTTTTTTTAATCTCAATTGGCTCTCCTATAAATATTAGAGCCTCTTTTTGTTTAGGGGAGTAGCGACTGTCAATATTTCCCCCTTTAAAACGATTGAGTATATCTAATAAGTTAAGAGCATACTCATTTAACCTCCCGCCACTAACTTCACCTTCAATGTAGGTGGGATCTATATACTTTAAAATGTCGATTACTTGAGAGTTTCGTAGTAATAAGTGTCCCTTTACTGCCTCCCATTTGAGATTCGACTTTTTAAAATCGGAACTATTTTTTAAGATATCATCCTTTAAATAGAGACGCTTTAATGAAGAGTAGCGAAGGTTAAATAGGCGATCTAACATTGAGCCGTTAGCGATGATATCTGCTAAATACTCTTGCTGGGCCATAATATTTTCACAAAGATTTTCAACTCTATTTTCACTATAGCTTTGTACGTTATAAAAAGTTTCTAGTAAGGTTAAAGTGTGATCAGTTGCCTCAATTAAACGCTCTACTAAATTCTCTTTAGTTAATTGTATGTTAGTTTGCTTTTCCCAATTTTTTAGCAATTCATTCACAAAAACAGTGTGATCTTTATGGTGATGATACCCAATTGAGATTGGCACTATTTTTACACTCTCAAAACGCTCTAATGACCACAATGCAAAAGTTGAAACTCCATTAGAGATTTCATCACACTTATACATGTGGTAAGTGACTTGGCTTTCAGGAGCAAGGGCAACAGGAAATTCCCCTTTCTTGATGATATCTTTTAAGATTGTAAGTCCCTCTTTGTTTAAGCTTCTGTTTTGAACAGGAATGGCTCCCAAAGCAGGAAAGACAATCTTAGAGAGTTTCGTTGCCCAATTTAAAACATCACTTCCATAGATGAAGTGGGCATGTCCACTATAAGATTTTTTAATCTTTTTTAACTTTTTATCAATTTGGTGATTCAAAGCGTGAACTAATAGGGGGGCATCCTCTTTAGCTGTGTGCCTAAAAGCTAAGACAAGCCCCACTTTATCATCATAAAAGTCTGTATAGTTTTCGATTAAAGTGTCAATGTTTTTAATCTCAATACTTTTAATTCCCTCAACATACTTTAAATAGGGGTAGGAGAGAACTTTAATAACAGAGTGGGCCCCTTTAGAGTAGTTAGGTTTTAAAAACTCCCCCTCTAAAGTTGCCCCTTTAAAGAAAATCTTATCTTTAGCCACTTATGACACTTCCTGGCGTGCTAACATCTCAGCGTAAAACTTCTTATCGATTGGATAATACTTTAGAATAAGAATACCAACGATGTACCAGATTACAGGGATTGGGCCACTGATAAGCTTAATTCCAATATTGGCTAAAGCGTTAGGCTGTTGGGGTTGGTAGTGAAATAAAGCTAAAATCCACCCATTTAGAGCTAAAGCAACAGCTTGTCCAACTTTACTAGTGAAAGTCCAAATAGAGGAAAACACCCCTTCACGTCTGATATTATTGTTGTTAACTGCATCGTACTCAACAATGTCGGGTAAGATTGCGTGGGGCATTACGTAGTGGGTTGATAAACCTATCCCAGTTATTCCCATCACAAAAACAGAAGCTAATGGTCCAATTATCTCCCCAAGTAAAGAGAAAGTTAAAATACCAAAGCTCACAATAATCATTCCAATGATGTAACACTTTTTCTTTCCAATTTTATCAGAAATCTTGACCCATATTGGGATGAATATTAAAGAGGTAGATAAAAGGGCAACTAAAGCTAATTGGAAAAGATCTTCGTTGCCAAAGATATAGGCAAAGTAGTAGACCAATGCTCCTTGAACCATTGATGTTCCAGTGATAAACAGTGTCCATGGGATAAGGGCAGAAAGGAAAACTTTGCTTTTTAAGGTCTCTTTAAATGTTTTTACAAAGCCCACCTGAGGTTGGCTTTCAAGGTGCTTAGGCTCTTTGATAGACCAGATGGTTATCAACATTGTAAAGAGCATCACACCTCCCATAAAATAACCCATAATTGTCCATCCCAACTCAGTGGGATAAAAGATATTTACAATTGGCATAACAGCAGCAGCGCCCACAAATGTTCCCACTACAGCGAAGCTCATTCTATATCCTGTTAAGATTGTTCTTTCGTTGTAATCACTAGTTAATTCAGGCAAAAGAGCAGCGTAAGGGATGTTAACTAAGGTGTAAGCAGTGTTTAAAAGACAGTACAAAAATGTCATGTAGAAAAAGAGGGGCATTTGGCCAGTAAGTGAAGGCTTTGTAAAGATTAAGCCCATAACAAAAAAGGAGATTATTGAACCAACAAACATGTAAGGGCGCCTTCGTCCCCATCTGGTTCTAGTTAAGTCGCTGTAGTACCCGGTGATTGGATCGGTAATAGCATCCCAGATTTTACCAATCATCATTACTGTACCAGCTAATGCTGCAGAGAGGTGGACGATGTCTGTTAAAAAGTAGAGAAGATAAAACCCGATGATTGTGAAAAAGAGGTTTCCTCCCAGATCTCCAATCCCAAAACCAATTTTTGTTTTTCTAGTTAGAGTATTAATAGTAGTATTCTCCTTCCATTATAGTTGGAAGAAGTCTACTTCCTTTAATCTGTGTAAGCAGGCAAAAAATGACTAATTGAGATCAATGTTATGAGTTAAAAGGTATTGAATCTCTTTGTCAGCGTAGTAACCATGCATTGAAGGGGGAAGTAAATCTTTTAAACGCCCCATTACCTCATCAATTATTTGACTTCTTTTATCGGCATCGAGGCGCCCCTCTTTTTGGATAATTTCAAAAGGTTTACCAATTTTAATTGTTACTTCAGCTCTTTTAAAGCGTCTTATTTTTTTAAAGGCATCTTCGAGGCCAATAGTGACTATTGGGACCATAGGAGCTTTTTGTTTGTAAGCGATAAAAGCAACCCCCTCTTTTCCCTCTTGTAAAGAGCCATCGACAGAGCGAGTTCCCTCTGGAGCAATTGCTAGAATGTTGTTTTTATTTAAAACATCGAAGCACTGTTGTAAAGTTTTGCGCTCCATGTTTTCCCGATCAACTGGAATTGAGCTCCATAAATTCATCAAGTAGCGAGTAGCAAAACTGTTCCACAACTCTTTTTTTGCCATTGCCACCATATTTCTAGGTTGCATAAAGACGTACATCAAAGGTCCATCTAAAGCTGATGTGTGATTAGCTATTATGATAAAAGGGCCCTCTTTGGGCATTTTTTCAAATTCTTTTATATTTATTTTTAGAAAGATTCTAAATAGTAGTCGTAAAGTTGCATTGGTTATTCGTTCACTAAGTTTCATCAACATTAGTCTCCTCTATTTTAACATCATCAATACTAAAGGTATGGTTATTGCACTTGCTAAAGTGGAGACCATAACAATTGCAGAAGAATTTTTGCTAGGCACTTTGTATCTAATTGGCAAGACACTGGTAAACACAGCAGCAGGAAGGGCAGAGGCAATTATTATTACATCTCTTAAAAGTCCCTCAATTTTTAATATTGAGACTGCAATTAGGGCAAAAATCAACCCGCCTCCCAATCTTATAACCACAGCAGCTATTATGTGCAAATTTATTTTTACTTTTTTCCCTCGTAAGGAGGAGCCTAAGATATAAGCTGAAATTGGACCCACTGCACTAGAACCAAATTGTAGAGTCTCTAAAATAGATTTATGCATTGGTAAATCTAAGTATTTGTAGATAAAGGCAAATACTAGAGCCCACAAAATGGGACTAGAAATTATATTTTTAAAAGATTTCTTTGTAAGACCACCACTCATTATTAACACCCCAACTGTCATTAAATAGAGGGTTAAAAACTGATCGTAGATAATCACTAAGTTCATGGCACTGATGCCACCCCAAGATGCCATTAAAGGAATTCCTAAAAAGCCAGAGTTCATAAAAGAGGCCCCTGGGACAAAATCTCTACTTTCAATTTTAGTGAGGTGGGTATACAAATAGGCAACACCTAAACTTAAAAATACAACAAAAGAGATTGCCAAGCCCATTTGCACAAACATCTTACCATGCATATCTGTTGTATAGACTGCTTGAATAATAAACATGGGGATAAAGAAGTCGGCAACAATGCGCACTAAAGACTCAACATCCACCTTAAAAAGGGGAGTTGTTAGATAGCCAGCTACAGCAACTACAATTAAAGGAAGAATCAGTAAAAATGAGTCTATAAACATAGAATGACTATAATCTTTATCTTTGTGCTACACAACACTATTATTATCAAGTAAATTGATTTATGATTGTCTCGATTAAATAGTTTTGGAGCAAATAGATGGGTTTTAAGATGCGCCTTTTTTTACTTATAACAGTTTTTAGTATAGTTACTCTTTTCTCAATTAGTTCAAATAACACCTACGGAGATATTCGTTTAGTAGGTTCTTCATACAGCGATTATAAAGCTGAAGCTGGTTACACAGTGAAAATACCCCTTTTTGATCGAGGATTTGCCAATGTTCGGGGCCAAATGGGACTCTCTTTAACAACATTAGAACTAAATGTTGATGCTAATTTCTCATTTTTCGACTTTTTGGAAGTTGGAGGTGGGGGCAAAGTTGGAACTGGATGGAACTTTTCGGGAACCGAGTATAAAGGGTTGGCAATTGGTGATGGTATAAGTAGTGCTGAAAGTAATTCGTTAGGAGGAGTTTACTTCAACGGTTATGGGAAGGTAACTTTAAAATATCAAACTGGTGAACTTTTTAAAAATCAGTGGTTAAACTTCCTTTTACAAACTACCCAAATGTTGAGCTATGATGGCTATATAGCCTCCAAAGAGAGTATAGGGTGGGAGTTTAGTTACAATGGCTTACACAGCGATGGTGCTAATTACAAAGGAAGCTACTTAATTGGTTATCAGATGATGGACATACCACTTAATTTAATTGGTATTGAATTTGTCCATCGCTACGATAACATAAAAAATGAGTTTGATATTGGTTCAATGTATGAGATTAACATAGTTACCAATGTAGATATTGGAAAACGTTCTTCTCTTAAGTTCATTGGTCAAACAGGGAACTATTCAATTAATGAAACTAAAAGAACTATTGAGAAAAATGGGTTCCACTTTAGAGGATTAAAGGTGATTATGAGTTTCACCTTCTAGATAAATTTGTTGCGTTTTGTTGCACAATGCCCTATCATTTAAGTAGTAAAATTAAATAAAAGGTAGGGTAATTATGGCTAAAGAGAACTTCGACTCTAGTTGGATCAGAAAAAAGATTGATAACAAAGATTTTAATGTAATTGAGTCTACTTTCCCCTTAGAGGTAGCTGCCCAATCGCTAAAGTTTCACAAACAAATTCCCTCTTACAAACCAACTCCCTTAATCAATTTAGAGAATTTAGCTAAATTGTTAAAAGTTGGGGGAATATGGGTCAAAAATGAAGCTTTGAGGTTAGATTTAAATAGCTTTAAACCTTTAGGAGGCTCTTTTGCCCTCTTTAAGTTTATCCAAACTAAACTAAATATTGCCGATGAAAAGATGAGTTTTGAGTATTTAAAATCTGAAGAAGTTAAAAAAGCACTTGGAGATATCACCTTTGCCAGTGCTACAGATGGCAATCATGGTAAAGGGTTAGCGTGGGCAACTAAACAACTTGGTTATAAGTGTGTCATCTACGTCCACCAAGATACAAGTCAACACCGCATTGATGCCATTAGCCAATTTGGGGCAACTGTAAAAGTAATTAAAGGTAATTACGACGATGCAGTGAATCAAATTAAAGTTGATGCCCAAGAAAATGGGTGGCAAATCGTAAGTGATACCTCGTGGGAAGGGTACCACCAAATACCAACTTGGATTATGCAAGGGTATGGAACTTTAGTTAGTGAGGTGCAAAACCAACTTAATGAAAAAAATATTCAAAAACCAACTCACATCTTTGTGCAAGCTGGGGTGGGAGCATTAGCTGCTGCCATTTTTGGTTACTACCACACAATTTTTAAAGAGAGTGCTCCTGAGTGTGTAATCATTGAACCATTAAATGCAGCTTGTATTTATGAAAGTATAAGGTTAGCTGATGGGAAAGCTCACGGAGTTGAGGGAGACTTGGAGACTATTATGGCTGGTTTAAGTTGTGGTCATCCTAGTGAAGTTGCCTACTCTGTTTTAAAAAATAGTGCTGAAACTTTTATTAAAGTACCCGATTACTACGCATCACGGGGAATGAGGATGTTTGCCTCTCCTCTTAATGGTGATCAAAGCATTGTCAGTGGAGAAAGTGGTGCTGTCGCTTTAGGATTACTACTTTCATTAATGGAAGAGCATAAATTCTCTAAACTAAGAAAAGAGTTAAAGCTTGATGAAAATAGTCAAATATTGATTGTTAACACTGAAGGGGATACAGATCCACTTCACTACCGTCAAGTTGTTTGGGAAGGGAGTAACCCAGTACCAAACGATAGATGGACTCAACTCTATTAAAATTGTTAATCAGTATTCGAATAGCCCCTCTCATGTTATAATAAATCGATAAATTAGGAGGGGCTAATGTCACTTAGAGATATCCGCACCATTGCAGTACAAAAAATGGAAGGTGAAGTTGAGAAGTTAGAAAAGGAGCTAATCAAGCTCAAAAAAACCCATAGTGAGAAGCAACAACAACTTTTTGATTTGGCCAAAGAAGGTAAATCGGAAGAGGTGCTACTTAAACTAGAGATTATCCAAAAAGAGATTAATGAATTAGTTGTCTCAATCAGATCAACTGACTCACGCATTAGCAAAATTAAAAATAGGGCTAAGCGCCTTAAGAGAAATGGTTAGGGGGAGTTTGTGGATAAAACACAATTAAAAGTAGCCAACGCATTAAATGAGATAGGACTCTCGATGAGGACTGTTTTCCCCGAAGATATTGTTGAACACTATATTTATGAAGATTATCAGTGGGTGGTGGTTAAAGATAAAGAGTATGTAGCTTTACACGCAATTCCCCCTAAAAATAAGAGTAGCTCTATTTTTTGGGAGATGTGGGCTCTTAATGAAAATCAGCAAGTCTCTCATAAAGTGATGTACCAAAATCCCCCTAAAGTTCCTTATCACGATATTTATGACTTATCAAAAGAGAAAAACAAGTTGTTTCCAAAAGATGTTTGGAATAAAAGTTGGTATGTGATTGAACTGCCTGAGATGATTGGGTGGGGTTTTAGAACAATGTTGGAGAAAATTTAAAAAATGGATGTAAAGATTATTGGAATTACTGGTGGTTCTGGTTCAGGTAAGTCGACGATTGTTCGTAAAATTAGTGAAGTGATTAGTGATTTTGTCTTTATTCCTCAAGATAGCTATTACCACTCAGCAACTTACATAAGTAATGAAAACATCACAGCGTACAACTTTGATCATCCCGATGCTTTCGACACTGAGTTGTTGTATCAACATCTAAGTGCCTTAAAAGAGGGCAAAAGTATCAACATGCCCCAATACGACTTTGTCCATCACCGCCGTAAAGAAGAGAGTGTTGTTGTTGAACCTAAGCCTTTAGTAATAATTGAGGGGCTAATGGTCCTTTACGATCGCAACATAAGAGATCTTCTCGATTTAAAACTATATGTAGATACCCCCGATGATATACGCTTCATCAGACGCCTTCAGCGCGATATGAGTGAAAGGGGGAGGACTGTTGAATCAGTTGTGCGCCAATATTTAGAGGTGGTGAGACCTGGACATTTTAACTTCATAGAGACCACTAAAGAGTTTGCCGATATCATAATTCCTGAAGGGGGGCACAACGAAAGTGCCCTAAAAGTTTTAATAACTTTTGTTAAGGATATCACCAGCTAAGACTTTTTCTTCTTATTTCTTTTAAAGATTGTGTACCCATCTTTTACCTCCTTACACGAAAAGTGTTCAGGTACTGGATCATATCCTCCAATAAAAAAGGTGGTGTGACACCGTAATATTCTCCCCATACCCATCACAAAACCTTTGAAAATACCATGGCGACGTACCGATTGGACCATATATGAGGAGCAGGTGGGGTCATAAATGCAGCTAGAAGGAAGATATGGGGAGATGAGAAGGCGGTAAAGGTGGGTGGGGAAAAGGAATATCTCTCTAACTACTGCTTTTAATTTCATTAAAGTAGTCTAGTTGAAACAACTTATTTTTACAATAATTGCCTCTAAGCTGTTTGACCAACACAAATGGATTTGTTATAGTCTATTTTGTTAAATACTTTTGATTTGAACTATTGAAGTGGAGGGATACTGCTATGGCAGGTGCAATTTCTAAAAACGCCCGTCGCGGAGGAGACAAAGTTCTCACTAGTCGCTGGGGTGGAACTATAAAAATGAAATCTGTTTTTGAGAACGGAAAACTACGCCACATTGCCTACTGTGAAAAAAGTGGCAATACAGCTCGCAAACCAAAAGACTTAATGTAAAAGTTTTTTTGGTAATTAAATCCTGTGCTTTGACACAGGATTTTTTATTGCCTAAATCTGATTTAACATCATCTGTACTACATAAGAAACAACAACAACAGCTAAAGAGATTACAAAACCATGAAACATTGGTTTTGCCCCTGAGCGAGCTAGATGCAAAGCATCGGTGCTTAGCCCAACAGCTGCTAGTGCCATCACCATTGCCCACTTTCCACCTCCGCTTACGTAAGTGGCGAGGTTGCCATTTATTAAAGAGAAGCTATTAATGATAACTACACCAAAGAATATAAGGACAAACCAAGGGAATATTCTAACTATAGAAACTTTGTTATTTGTTGATGTTTTTGTATTTTTAGCCTCTATGAGAGAAAAAGCTAATACTATAGGGACAATTGAAAGGGTGCGGGCTAACTTGACAATAATAGCAAAAGAGCCGGCATTTTCACTAAAAGCGTAACCTGCAGCTAACACTGATGAAGTGTCGTTAACTGCAGTCCCTGTCCATAATCCATACCCTGCATCACTCATATTTAAGAGCTTACCCATTATTGGAAATAGGATAACCATTAAAACATCGAAAATAAATGTGGCAGAGAGGGCATAAGCTACATCTTTATTCTTAGCATTGATAACAGGTGATAATGCAGCAATAGCAGATCCTCCACAAATTCCAGTTCCAGCTGAAATCAACGCTGCTTGTCGCCAAGGCATTTTTAAAACTTTACCTAAAAGCCACCCTCCACCAAAAGCTGTTGCTAAAGTAAAGAGCATCACTATTAAAGAGAAAGAACCAATAGCTATAACCTCTTTTAAATGTAAAGTTACCCCCATCCCAATAATAGCCAACCTCAAAAGCCTTTTAGAGGTGAAGGTAATGCCATTCCGAAAAATGATGTGGCTCTTAATCAAAGGGTGTAAAGCCACTCCTAAAAATAGAGCTATAACAGTGGAACCAACTAAGTTGTTAAAAAATGTCTTGCTAATGTAGGTAGCTGCAATAGCTATTAGAAAGGTTAGTAATAAACCGGGAATATATTTAATAATTGCTCTACTCATGAACAAACATTAATAAAAGATTAATATAATTACAAATTATATGTTTTTATGGTATTATAAAAATAACTTATGATTGATACAATTTTTGATTTGAGAATTAAAACCTTTTTAACTCTTTGTGAAGAGCAAAGCTTCACCAAAGCTGCTCAAAAACTATTTATTACCCAACCTGCAGTGACTCAACAAATATCATCTTTACAAAAAGAAGTTGGTAAAAAGTTGTATACAATTGAAAATCGAGTTTTTAATCTTACTAAAGAGGGACATCAGTTAAGACAATTTTTAATCTCACTATCTTTAAATATTAAAAAGTTTGGTGATGAATTTTACCAGATGGGATTAAGAAAAGTTAAATTTGGGGCAACTAGAACAATAGGGGAGTTCACACTCCCTCCCATAATAGAGCAAATGGTTAAACACAACGGCTCTGATGAACTCTTTTTTCATATCGATAATACTGAGGTTTTATTGAAAATGCTTGATAAAGGGAAAATAGATTTTGCCTTTATTGAGGGACAATTTGATAAAAGTGCCTATTCGTACAAACTTTTTACCAACCACCCATTTATTGCCATTGGATCAAAAAGGGTATTTGAAAAGTATAAAGGCCTACCAATTGAGAGTTTGTTAAATGAGCGATTGATAGTAAGAGAAGAGGGCTCTGGAACAAGAAGGGTTTTAGAACAGATTCTTAAAGTTAGAGGTTTTAAAATCACCGACTTTAAACATGTTGATGTTGTTGCTAACTTAAATGTAATCAAACATTTGGTTAAAAATGATTTAGGAGTCTCATTTTTATATGAAGATGGGGCTAAAAGAGCTTTAGGAAATGGTGAAATCTATAAACTTCAGATAAAAGATTTAGAGATAACAAGAGAATTTAATTTCGTTTACCCCTTAAACTCTCTATTTGAGGAACAATTGTTACACTTTTATGGGGATGCATTAAAATTTTATTCCACTATTTGATTTTTTTTTGTTATACTAGTGGGGTGGATAGAGCATTAATATAGTGTATCCGGATTTGAAAGTGTGTGTTATAGTTTGTAGTAAGTAATGACTCAAAAATATCCAATAGGAGGAAAAGCGTGAAACGTCTTTCAAAAAGTTTAATTACAGTATTGTTTGTTTCTCTACTAGTTTTCACATTCATTGGTTGTCAAACAGCTCCCAAGGTAGAAGTTATTGAACCAACCCTTCCCGTAGCTGGGGTTAAAGCACCAGCAGTTGAAGCACCTAAGGTTGATGAACCTAAGATTGAAGTTCCTGTTTCAAAGGCTCCTGAAGTTATCGCAAAAGTTGATCTTACAGCTGAAGTTGAAAAAGACTTTGATCTTTATATCGTTCATACAAACGATGTTCATGGTCGTATTGAAGAGGGTGATGGTATTGGGTATGCCAAATTAGCAACAATGATGAAAATGTTGCGCAGCGTAACTGACAAGAACCTTCTACTCGATGCAGGAGATGTTTCTCACGGAACCTTGTTAACCAACATATTTGATGGTGAAACTGTGGGAGTTCTTCTTGACATGGTTGGATACGATGCAGTAGCTCCAGGAAACCACGATTTCAACTATGGTAAAGAGCAACTAATTTTTGCTGCAGAGATGGCAAGAGAGTTCTCAAATGTGAGAGTTTTATCTGCTAACGTTTTAGATGAAAACAAAGAGATGGTTTTCCAACCTTACGAAATCTACGACTTTAGTGGATTTAAAGTTGGTGTTATTGGTGCAACAACTCCTGATACAGAAGTTAAGACCCACCCCAAAAACGTTCGTGGTTTAACATTCATGAGCGACGAGGTTGTGTATGGTGCTCAAGACTTAGTTGACGAAGTTCGTGCCCAAAGTGATTATGTCATTCTTCTTGCCCACGTTGGCTTAGATGAGGATGGCTCTTACGGCTTAACAAGCAGATTTATTGCTGAGAACGTTGATGGAATTGATTTAATTGTTGATGGACACAGCCACACTGTATTAGAGAACGGTTTAAGAGTTGGTAATACCCTTATTGTTCAAACTGGTGAGTACATGAAAAATCTTGGCGTTGTTGAAATTGCAGTTAGAGATGGAAAAGCCGTTGGTGAAACAGCAATCTTAATTCCTGCTAGCGAAGTTAAAGATCCTTCAACAAGCGAGCTTGCTAAACTCCTTGGTATTACTGAGATTCCTGCCGATCCAGAAGTAACAGCTTATGTTAATTTCCAAAAGAAACAACTTGAGGCTCTTACCCAAGAAGTTGTCGCTTATGCTCCAGTCTTTTTCGATGGTGAAAGAGAGAACGTAAGAACCAAGCCCACCAACTTAGGTAACATGGTTGCCGACAGTATGCGTGAAGCTACCGGTGCTGACGTTGCTTTAACAAACGGTGGTGGTATCAGAACTTCAATTGCAGCTGGAAACGTAACTCGTGGAGATATTATTTCAGTATTACCATTTAACAACACAATCCAAGTTGTTGAGGTTACTGGTCAAGATCTTTACGATGCAATTGAGTGGGGTTACTCACAACTTCCATCAAGTAATGGTGGATTCCCACAAACAAGTAACATGACTATTGTTTATAGCCGCTTCAGCGATCCAGGCAACAGAGTTAAGAGATTACTCGTTGGCGGTAAAGTTGTTGATCGTGCTGCTAAGTACACCTTGGCAACAAACGACTTTATGGCAGCTGGTGGAGATGGTTATACAATGTTAGACCGCCCTGTAGTTATGTATGGTAGAGGACTTGATGAAGCCCTTACCGACTACATGGTAAACCACTTCGGAAAATAGTAAGTTTTAAAATCTTATTGTTCAAAGGCCGCCACTTTAGGCGGCCTTTGTTTGTCTAATTTGAAACAATGTATTAATATAAATGGAGTGACAATTTGGATTAATAAATTACTGAAGTATTGGAAGGAGGTAATAGCGATGGATAAGAGGTTGCAAAAACCCCTAATTCAAAGTGCTATCTTGGTTGTAGCTCTTATTGTTTTACTTTTAATCTCAAATGGTATTGGAACTGAAAACAGATCAACTCTAAATGTAATAATCATCATAGTCTTCATAATATTGTTGGCTGTTACTTGGTTCAAGTATGTAAAAGAATTTTGCACCAAAGCAGCAGTTACTCAGCCGAAAGAGAAAATAGTTGAAAAGAAGATCCCACCTAGCAAAGAGGAGCGTAACGAACCAACTCGAACTGGAAAGATTTGTGAAAAAAGTGGTACTTACTATTGTGAACAGCACACCGAATCAACAGTGGAGATGGAAGAGGGCAAACGTTTTCCACCATGTCGTGGAGATAGAAAGGGGCACTCAGCTGTTTGGCACTTAAAGTAGACTCATTATGTGGTAGGCTAACTTAGCCACAGTGTAGTCGTAAAAATGAAAATCTTTGATGGGGGCAAATTCTACAATATCAGCCCCCACAACTTCTTTATCTTTAGTTAAAACTTCCAATAAAGTAATTGCATCCCACCAACTAAGGCCACCTGGTTCAGGAGTTCCAGTAGCTGCCATAACGGACCCATCAAAAGCATCAACATCAAAGCTTATAAAAACCTTTTTCGGAAAAGAGGAGGGTAGTGAAAATTTTTCTAAATTCCCTTTATAAATCTGATGGGCATCAATAAATTCAACATTGTATTTTGCTCTTACATCTAACTCTTCATAGCTGTAAGAGCGCACTCCCACTTGGTATAAAGAAATACCTTTTTCAACTGCTCGATGCATCACTGAAGCGTGAGAGTACTTAGAACCTAAGTAACTCTCTCTAAGATCCATATGGGCATCAAATTGCAATATTCCCACCTCATTGGATCCATAATAATCAACAATTGCTTCGATAGCACTATTTGTTATTGAATGCTCTCCTCCTAATACCAAAGGAAAAGAGTTGTTTTTCCAACTCTCTTTAATTGCCTTAGCCCCTTTAGCAAAAATTAGTTGCTCCTTTTCAGAGTATGAAAAGTCAATTGGCTTTGCTGTGTGTATTCTTTTTAGTCCTGGCTCTTTAAAATCAGTGGTTAATTTTTCCAATTGATTACTAGCAGTAATAATAGCAGAAGGACCTAATGAGGTCCCTTTACCGTAAGAGACACTTTTTTCATAACCAAAAGGGTAGATATGATATTTGGCCTTTTCAAAGGGGGTATTTGGATACTCAGAATCTAAAAACCAACTATCCATCAGAAAGCCTCCCTTTATAATCGTCATAGCTACTACTAAAAACTGTTTTTAGCTTATTATCTTTCCAAATAGCAATATCGGGAAGAGCAAGGCCGTTAAACATCGTAGTTTTAACCATTGTGTAGTGCATCATATCTTCAAATACGATTTTATCTCCCACTTCAACTTTTTTATCAAAGTGGTAAGGACCCAACCAATCTCCTGCTAAACAAGAAGAGCCCCCTAACATCACACCCCCACTTTCAACACTTTTACCGTTACGAAGGAGCGGTTTGTAAGGCATCTCTAAGGTGTCGGGCATGTGAGCGGCAAATGAGGTGTCCAACATCAATGTGGTTGTCCCATTGTTTTCAACTACATCTAAAACTGAGGCAACTAACACCCCCGTTTCCCAAACAAAAGCAGCTCCTGGTTCTAAGATTATCTCTAGGTGGGGATACTTTAGGTGAAACTCATTTAAAGATTTAATTAGAAGTTCTAAATCGTAACCTTCACGGGTAACTAAATGGCCTCCACCTAAATTTAACCAACTAATTGAATTTAGGTGATTACCGTAGAGCTTCTCTATCTGCTTTAAAGTCTCTTTTGCCTCAAAAGCTCCATTTTCACAAAGGTTGTGGGTGTGTAACCCACTAACTCCCTTAGGTAAGGTTGTTAGTTGGGTGTGAACAACACCCAACCTTGAACCATCAATGCATGGATTATATAAATCTGTTTCTACTGTTGAGAATTGTGGGTTAATTCTTAATCCTGCTTTTGCGTTTTTAAGTCTATCCTTATAAAGGTTAAACTGAGCAACTGAGTTGAATGTGATATGTTTTGCCACTTTGGCAATCGTATCAAACTCAGATGGGATGTAAGATGGAGCATAAGCGTGCACCTCATTAAAGTGTTCACTTGCCAAAAGTGCCTCATTTAAAGAACTTGCTGTTGCCCCATTTACAACTTCAGTTATCTCATCAAACACAGAGTGCATAGCAAATCCCTTTAACGCTAAAATAAAGCGGGCAGGGACTTGCTTTTGAACCTCTTTTATTAGCTCTAAGTTCTTTTTAAAAGCAGAGTGCTCTAAAATAAAAGCGGGAGTCCTTTCTACTTTTGAAATATCTAAAGCCATTACATCTCCTCAATTAATCGAATGCTAACTGTCCATCAACAACAATGTTGTAAGGAAGTCCTAGTGGTCCTAGAAGCTCCATAAAAGGATCTGGATTGTATTGTTCCATATTCCACACCCCTGCCTCTCTCCACACCCCAGTAGCCATTAACCTAGCTCCTATTGAAGCTGGGACACCAGTTGTGTAACTGACAGCTTGAGAGCGAGTATCGTTGTAAGCTTCTTGGTGGATACAGTTGTTGTAAATATAGATTGTGCGTTCTTTATTATCTTTTATACCCCTTATTTGAACACCAATTGAAGTCTCTCCTTGGTAGTTTTCGCCTAAAGAGGAGGGCTCAGGTAATACAGCTTTTAAAAACTGCAAAGGTTGGATTTCCATCCCATTGTAGTTAATTGGCTCAATAGAGGTCATTCCAACGTTTTGTAATACTTGTAAATGATTAATATACTGAGGTGAAAAAGTCATCCAAAATCGGGCTCTTTTTAGAGTTGGGAAGTGTTTAACTAAAGACTCCAACTCCTCATGGAACAACAAATACGACTCTCTTGGTCCAATATTTGGGTAATCGATTGGTTGATGAATCTCTAAAGGTTTAGTCTCAACCCATTTCCCATTTTCCCAATACCTACCGTTTTGGGTAATCTCTCTGATATTAATCTCTGGGTTAAAGTTAGTTGCAAAAGCTTTACCATGGTCTCCTGCGTTACAATCGATGATATCTAAGTAGTGAATCTCATCAAAATAGTGTTTAGCGGCGTAGGCGGTGAATACGTTGGTCACCCCAGGGTCAAAACCACTACCTAAAAGGGCACTAACATTTGCCTCTTTGTAACGATCGTGGTAGGCCCATTGCCATGAGTATTCAAACTTCGCAACATCTTTAGGCTCGTAGTTAGCTGTATCTAAATAATCGACACCTGCAATTAAACAAGCATCCATGATTGGTAAATCTTGGTAGGGAAGGGCAACGTTTATTACCAAGTCCCCTTTAAAGTTTTTAATGAGGGCAACAACTTCATCAACGTTGTCTGCATCAACTTGAGCAGTCTCAATTTCAACACTATTTTGGTTTTGAGCAATAAGGTCACATTTTTCTTTAGTCCTACTTGCTAGAAGGATTTTCTCATAGATATCATCCATGCGAGCACATTTTTGGGCTACAACAGAACCAACACCACCACAACCAATAATAATTAACCGTTTCTTTTCCATTTAGTCCTCCTGGTCAGTTTCATAATAAGTATAGCCTCTCAAACCAGCAGAGTAGGCACTTATGATTTTTCTTCTTTGTTGGGCACTAATTAGTCCCTCTCTAACGGCAACCTCAGCCTTTGTTTTAATCAAAGTTTCCAAAGTCTTAGGATCGTATTCAACATAACTTAAAACATCGGCAACTGTATCACCATCAAGTTCATTATGAAGAACATACCTTCCAGTTTCATCGTAAGTAACACTAACAACGTTGGTATCACCAAAGAGGTTGTGTAAGTCCCCTAAAGTTTCTTGGTATGCTCCCACTAAAAAGACCCCTAAAATGTAATCTTCATCTTCAGGGAGTTGGTGTAAAGGAAGTGTTAAATCAATCTCCTCTCTTCCAATGAATTTATCAATTTTGCCCTCGCTATCACAGGTTATATCAGATAAAATTGCTCTTCTAGTTGGCTCTTGATCTAAAAGGTGAATTGGCATAATTGGGAAAAGCTGATCAATTGCCCACACATCGGGAAGAGATTGGAATAAACTGAAGTTTCCGTAGTAGATATCGGAAAGTTGTTTATCTAAATCTTTTAAATCGCTAGGAATAAAATCGAGTTTATGAACTAAAGCTGAGATATCGGCCATAATTGACCAATATAGGTGTTCAGCAGCAGCTCTTTCTCTCATATTAACCTTTCCAAAAAGGAATTTTACCCTGATTTCTTCTCGGTAGTAATTAAGGTCGTTCAAACACTCTTGAACTGTCTTTTCGCTTAACGATTTTTTTACATAAAGTAGGTTATCTAAAACAGGCTTTAACTCATCGCTAATTTCTAATGGAGCTTCAGTTTTAAAGACATTTGTATCTAAAACGTTGAGAAGTAAAACTGAATAGTAGGCAACCAAAGCTCTACCAGATTCACTGATGATTGTTGGGTGTTCAACATCTGATTCGTTACAAATGTTCATCACCTCTTCAATGACGTCAATACAATACTCAGCCATGGTGTAGTTGCGACTATTAGAGGTGTTAGAGCTACTTCCATCGTAATCGATAGCTAATCCTCCACCAATATCTAATAGTCCCATCTTAGCTCCCTCTTTAACTAAACCAACGTAGAAGCGGGCAGCTTCGGTAGCACCAACACGAATATCGTGGATATTTGGAATTTGGGAACCTAAGTGGTAATGAAGCAGTTGTAAGCAATCCAACATCCCCTCATTACGAAGTAGATCAATAGCATTAATAATTTGGGTAGTATTAAGGCCAAAAGCTGATCTTTCACCTCCACTGTCGGTCCAATGTCCACTGGCAATGGTGGAGGGTTTCATCCTAATTCCAATAATAGGTCTAACACCAAGTTCTTTAGAGCGCTCAATAATTAGAGCTGCCTCTTGGGGCATTTCAATCACCAAAACTGTTTGAATCCCTAACATCAACCCTTTTAAAGCTAAATCGATGTACTCCTCATCTTTGTAACCATTACACACAATGTAAGCTTCAGGGTCATCTAAGTAGGCTAAAGCTGCAATTAGTTCAGCTTTACTGCCTGTCTCTAGACCGTGGTGGTATTGTTTACCAAAGTGACAGATCTCTTCAATTACTTGTTGTTGTTGGTTAACTTTGATTGGATAAACCCCTTTATAAGAGCCTTTGTAACCAACATCTTTAATAGCAGCTCTAAAAGTTTCGTTAATGAATTTAATTCGATCATCTAAGATATCACTAAAGCGCAAAAGAACAGGCATCTTAAGACCCCGCTCTTGCAACCCTTGAGAAATCTCTAACAAACTAACTGCTGAACTTTTATTGTTGTTGCGTAGATTAACCTCTACTTCCCCTTTTCTATTAATATTGAAATAGCCACTTCCCCATTGATCTATTCTGTATAGGGAGGAAGAGCGCTCTACATCCCAAGTGTGTATATCTCTTTTAGCCATCACTTTTCCTTTTTCTAGTTGTTTTAAAATCGACCCATAGTACAGTAGAGAAAAAATTAAATCTACTACTATTTATAAATTATTTATCTTTTTTGTATGCAAGGAGATACTCTTTTAAGGCAACTGCCTGATTAAAGCGTTGTTCCTTTGAGGCATACAGTAGTGTAACCTTGTTGTTTTTCCCTATTTCCAAGATTTGATTAATCTCTTTCTCTTTAGAATTAAGTTCAGAATAATAAGACTTTTTAAACTCTTCCCACTTTGATTGATCATGGTTAAACCACTTACGTAGTTCATTGGAAGGACCCAACTCTTTTAACCAAAAGTCAGCTTTCAAACTCTCTTTAGAAATACCTTGTGGCCATAGACGATCTACTAAGATGCGAATGCCATCATCTGAGCTAATTTCGTCATAAGCTCTTTTTAAAAATATGTTCATACTTTGAAAATAGCTAATTATTAGAATTATGGAAGTAAAAATTGAACAATTCTTCAGTTGCTAATGAGATTTTTGTCACAGAGAAGTTTTCTTTTTTGGGGTAGATATAGTAAGTGTCATCCAAAGTTGATAAATCTACACAATCTCCTTTGCTTTTGTAGTTGTACTCAATGTGACAAGCGTACATCTCCAAAGGCTCTTTTTTCAAACTTATGGACCCAACTTCTAAAACAAATCCGTCCATAGAGTGTTTTAGTTTTCCCATCCCCAATGGAATATACCCTTTGGCATTTGGTAAAGCTTCAACATAAACATCACTTTCAAAGTGGTAAGTACCATTTTGAATCTCTTTAATTACATTTTGTTTTTGAAACTCATACCAATCGGGAATGTGGGGATACTCGGTAACTAAAGAGTCATCAGTAGCTTTAAGTTGTCCGTAGTAATCCATTTGCCACTCTTTATGACAACTTTTACAAAATATCTTATCAAACGAGGAGGCCATTTGGTATTCAGTTAGACAATTTGGACACTGATAAAGAACCTTCTCTAGTCCTTCTGCACGTTTAGGATAATCAATTACAACCTTATTGTCTAATTGCCACTTATACTCATCGTAATAAAAAGCCTCTTTAATTATTTGATTAACCTCTTTAGTTGAAAAATTCTTTAACTGTTGGGGTGTGAGTATTAAAGAGTAATCAGCTTCAATTCTACTTTTTCTTTTTTTAAGGTTCCAAACGGGTTGATTTAAGTAGTGACCATGCATATTCAGCATTACAACTGGAACGTTTAGCAACTTGGCAATTTTCCCTAACGAATCTGGTAGGGGAGCAGTTGTTCCAACTAAGGTGTAACGGGCCTCTGGATAGAGGGCTAAGACATCTTTGTTGTTTATAAGAACATGTTTAATTTGTCTAATTAGCTGAAGATCATTAATAAATTTTCTTTTACAAACTCCGCCAACTAACCTTAAAAGCCACTCTCTTTTTATAAAACCATCGATGGCAACAACGTAGTTAGCTTTGTGTGGGAAAAGAGCTGCTGTAGTAATTTTAAAGTCGATAAAAGCGTGGTGGGTACAAAGTAGTAAAAATGGAGGTTTTATCTCCTTCATATTAACTCTATTAATTTTATACTTACGGGCAATAATTTCAGGATAACTTAACAACCAAGTGATTGGGCGGAGGATATTTAATTGGCTGAATGCTTTAATTTTCATATTAAAGCGCTTAGCTTTAGCAAGCTTTTTAAAACCCTTATCCATAGCACCCTCCAGATATGTTATATCAATCTACCATCTAGGGGGAGTAAATACAATTAAATAAAAAAAACCCATCCAAATTAATGGATGGGTCCTAGCTCCCCCGGACGGACTTGAACCGCCGACAGGGTGGTTAACAGCCACCTGCTCTACCGACTGAGCTACAGGGGAATACTTAACAGCAATAGGAAGTCTAGCGAAAGCTTCACTTCATGTCAATATAGTTTTTGTCCTATTTTTGCTCGTTTAAACGATACACATCCCAAGTAGATTTTATAATAGTATCTAAATCACTATATTTAGCTTCCCATCCTAAAATTTCCTTAGCTTTAGATGAAGAGGCTATTAATTTAGCTGGATCTCCACTGCGACGCCCAACTATCTTTTGCTCAATAGGTTCGCCTGTTATTTTACGGGCACTTTCAATAATCTCTTTAACACTTAACCCATTTTCACTACCTAAGTTAACAATTAGAGATTGATCTTTCTCTATTAAATAATCGGCAGCTTTTAAATGGGCATCAGCTAAGTCTGTCACATGGATATAATCACGCACTCCAGTACCATCGTCAGTTGGATAATCATCACCAAAAATCTCAATATGGGATCTTTTACCTGTGGCAACTTCCATAACAACAGGAATTAGATTCGCTGGGTTGCGTTCCAGTCCAATCATTTTGCCTTCCACATCGTATCCTGCTGCATTAAAGTAGCGTAGTGAGACATACTTTAAATTTTTAAGTTTCTCAAACCACTTTAGATTCTCTTCAATTGCCAACTTTGTATAACCGTAGTAGTTCTCACAAACTGTTGGGTGATTCTCATCTATTGGTAAGTACTCAGGCTCTCCGTAAACAGCAGCAGAGGAGGAGAGGATAAAGTACTTAACATTGGCTTTGGTAGCCTCTGAAATTAGATTTAAAGTTCCACTGATATTGTTATAAGCATACTTTGCAGGGTTTTGCATCGACTCTCCTGCTGCTTTAAAAGCAGCTAGATGGACAACCACATCCCATTGCTCTTCAAATACATCTTTTAAATCATCAAGATTGTTAATTGAACCTTTGTAAAAGAGCGATCTTTTATCAACATTTTCACTTAGACCACTACTAAGGTCATCAAAAATACCAACAGTATCACCCCGTTCTAAAAACTTTAAAGCTACATGGGTCCCTATGTATCCAGCACCGCCACAAAGTAGTACTCTCATCACTTTCTCCTAACTCTAATTAAAACTCTTAATAATTGAACTAATTTCTTCTACCTTTTTATTAAGTAGCTCTTGAGTCTCTGCTTCAGCAACTAAGCGTAAATATGGTTCAGTATTTGATTTACGAACGTTGAACCACCAAGTGTCAAATTCAACTCTGTAACCATCAAAATCATAAACTACATTTGGATTTTCTTTTATAGCGTACTTGTTGTATAAAGCTTCCATAGCTTGATCTTTTTCATTTAAAACAAAGTTGATTTCACCACTGTTTGCATATTTAATGAATGAGTCCATAAACTCACTAATTGTCATCTTCTCATTTTTAAGATCACTAACTACTTGAAGAACCAACAAAGTAGCTAAAAAGCCCGAATCACAATAAGAAAAGTCTCTAAAGTAGTAGTGCCCTGCCAACTCCCCTCCAAAAATACCATCGATTTCTCTAAGTTTAATTTTAGCAAAGGCGTGTCCTACTTTCCATATTGTTATATTTGCACCGAGGGATTTTAAATACTCAGTAGTGGAGCGGCTTGTTCGAATATCAACTAAAACGTTACCTTGTTCTTTTTCTAAAAAGTATTTTCCAATTAAAGCTGTAACATAATCGGGCTGGATGAATTTTCCTTTATCATCAACAAACATCACCCGATCAGCATCTCCATCAAAGATTATTCCTAAATCACTGTTGTTTTTTAAAACAGCCTCAATTATATCTTTTTGGTTCTCTTCTAAGAGGGGGTTAGGCTCATGGGCAGGAAAAGTTCCATCAAATTGATCATATAAGTAGTGATGATTTTCCCCTAACAACTCTTTTGCCAAGAGGTTTGCCATCCCGTGTGATAAATCGATACTCAAATTTAAATTCTCTAAAGGTGTTGCAAACTCTTTTAAAAAGTTCAAATAACTCTCTTTAGCCTCTTTTTGAATTACCTTTCCTCTATTTTTAGCAACAACAATCTCATCGTTGTTAACCATTTTCTCTAAATCTAATAAACCAGAGTTTTGCCCAACAGGAAGACCTCCCTTTTGAGAAATCTTCATCCCATTGTAGATTGCTGCATTGTGACTTGCTGTAATTTGAACAGATGCTCCAACATCAAAAAATGTTGTTGCAAAGTAGACCATTGGAGTGGTTGCTAATCCAATATCCCACACATCAGCGCCACTATCATTTACCCCTTTGCTAAGGTTCTCAAAAATCTCATCACTTGAGACTCTAACATCTCGACCTACCACGACAACTTTACTATTTAGTAGTCTAGGTAAAAAGTAACCAACTTTATAGGCTAACTCTTTATCAAAATCTTTATTATAAACACCTCTAATATCGTAAGCTTTAAATGCGCTCACCTTTTGCCTCCTTAACGGCACCAATAAACTCTTTTGGGTTTATCAATTCAAAAAAGAGGGCCTTTCCATCTTCAAAAATTAGTTGGGTAACTAACTTGCTAAAAAAGCTTTTGTACCAAGGAAGTTTCCCACTTTGGACGATCTCTCTTTTTTGCTGAACAACATCAGTCGCATAAGATCTAGTAACTGTTGAGATATGAACTACCTTTTTTGGGTCAAAGCTCTCTTCTAATTTAACATAAGGGGTAGCTCTTTTACTTGAGGGGAGTGTTATACCTAAAATGGAGGGGACTCTTTCAAAGTCTTCAAAGTAAACAATCTCATTAATTTTGAAAATAAAAACGCCAAATTCTCTAACAACTTTGTCAGACGAACCAAACCAAGTAGCAAAAGTACGGTAGGTCATACTCCCTTCATATTTTCTCTCTAACTCTTCTATAAAGCGTTGTGATTCATTATCCATTTGGCCCCTCATACTATCTTTTTTTAACTCTATCATATATACTCCGCAGCAAAAAGGCAAACTTTTCGATGGATAAATACACACTTAAAGATTTTGGAAAACTACTTAAAAAGCACTCTTTAGAGGTGCGTCGCCTTCTTGATGGAAGTGATACTGATGTGATGAGAGTATATGATCGATTTTTGAGTGAAATAGAAGTTACCGTCGATTTATATGGCCCCTATGCACGAATCACCAACTATTCCAATAATGAGTTTAATAAAGAGGATCTAGAGGCAATTGTTGATGTTGTTCAAAGGATGTTGTACATCGAAGAGGGCAAGGTTGTTTATCACAATAGGTTAAAAAGAGAGAGCATTGAGCAACACACCCTTCAATCTGACGATTCATTGATTGTTAGTATTAAAGAGAGTGGTTTAACTTTTAAAGTTGATTTAACTAAAAGAGTTGATACAGGTCTTTTTTTAGATCAATTGTTAACTCGAAGAGCATTAAAAGATGTTAGTGCTAACTTAGATGTTCTTAACCTATTTTCTTACACAGGTTCTTTTAGTGTTTATGCAGCATCTGGGGGAGCTAAGAGTGTTACTAGTGTCGACTTATCGGCAACTTATACTAAATGGTGTGAAGATAACCTTAAAGCTAACAATTTTTTTGGTGATAATTATAAATGTATAAACCAAGATGCCTTTGAGTTTTTAAAAGAGGCCAATGCAAAGAAATTAAAATACGATTTTGTTGTATTTGATCCCCCTGCATTTTCTAACAGCAGAAAAACAACAACTACCTTTGATATTCAAAAAGATTACACAACTTATTTGAACCTTATCCATCCTTTATTAAATGAAGGGGGACAAACTTTGTTTATCTCAAATTTAAAAAACTTTAAGTTTAATAAGAGCGAGTTAAGTAACTACGAAGCTAAAGAGATAACCAAAGAAGTTTTACCTCCAGGCTTTAGTAAAAAGAAAAGTGGAGTTCGTAGTTGGATTTTAACTAAGATTTAAAAAACGCATTGGGTTTTCAGAAACAAACAAATCTACTGCCTCATCATCAAAATCACTATTTTCAAAAATTGAGAGGTAGTTAGAATAAGATTCAACCTTAGCTAAGTTAATCATAAAATCAGAGCCAAAAAGAGAGCGTTTTAAAACTCGCTCTTTATCATCATCTTTTAATTTGTTTATAAAACCATTTAAATTGTTGTAAAAAGAGATTTCTGTTCCACTGAAAGAGAAGTCTGCATAAACATTTTCATATTTAATCATCAGTTCAATAATTTTGTTAAACCAAGGATCTTCGGTGTAAGAGCGTTCAAAAACCTTTTTAATTGATGTCTTATATTGGCGTCCGTAGTGGGCAAAATCTATTTTTAAGGTGGGGTAGTGTTTTAAAACAATCTCCCAAGATTCAGGGTTGGTGTATTGTTGAGCTAACTTTGCACTTACTCCTCTAAAACCTTGATCGTCACAGTGGGTAATAATTGGAATGTTGTTCTCTTCACACCATTTGTAAATGAGATTAATTTTAGCAAGTTTTGATTTATCTGAAGGCCAAGGGTTTGTCCCCAATGGGGGGTACAATTTTATTCCCTTATAAAGATCCTTTTTGTTTTCATCTTGAGAGTTGTGATCCATATAGGTCTCAATTAACATCTCAATAAACTCTTGTGAGTGAATTTCTGGGTTAATTCCCAAGAATGGGAAAAACTCTAACAGCCCCTTGGGGTTGTGTGTGTAGTAGTTTTTTATCCCCCTAATGGTCTCATTGAGGTAACTAACGATCTTTTGTTGTTTTTCGATCGTGTAGTAAGCTTTATTTTCATCTTCATCAGAGACTCTTGAAAAATCGACAACTAAAGGGATAAGGGCAAACTTTTCATATGTTTTGGATCTGAAGTGAATTTTGTTATCTCTAAGGTAGGGTTCTTTGGGATAGGGGCCCTCTTTACGTTCATGATAATCACCTTTTAAATCCTCTTCCATTGTAGAGAAAATTTGGCCAATAGATTTTTCAAAGAGGCTAAACATATTTATTAGGGTTGTCAGGCCTTGTTGTTTTCTATTAGCTGGAGTTAATAGATAACCAGGAGAGAGTGCTCCACTGGTAACAAATTCACCAATACTATCAGCTATCCCATCCACAAAAGAGACAAAGTTGGGGTGGGTTAAGTTCATAGCGTGCATATGCGCATCGAAAAAATATTTTACCATGCGCTAAGTATACCAATAAGTTTGGGGGCGTCAATTAATAAACGCCCCCAATAACTCCTATTTCATTTTAGCAACTTTTTTTGACCATGAGTCACGCATAGTTACTGTTCTGTTAAAGACTAACTTATCAGAAGAGTGATCTTTACTGTCAGCTACAAAATACCCATTACGTAAGAATTGGTAGTATTGACCAACTTTAGCCTCTTTTAATGAGGGTTCAAGTTTTGCATCTTTGTTAATGATTAAAGAGTCTGGGTTTAAATCGTCTAAATAATCGCCAGTTTCTTGACCAGGAACTTCTGCTAAAAATAGTTTATCATAAAGTCTAATCTCAGCTTCAACAGCGTAGTCCTTGCTTACCCAGTGACTTGTTCCTCTAACTCTTCTCTTATCGGCAGTTCTACCCCCCTTTGATTCAGGGTCGTAAGTGCAATGAACTTCTACCACATTGCCATCCTCATCTTTAATTACATCATTGGCTGTGATGTAGTAGGCATGAGTTAATCTAATCTCATTTCCTAGGTATAGACGGTGGTACCCTTTAGGGGGATCTAAGCTAAAGTCCTCTTTCTCAATGTAAAGTTCACGAGTGAAAGGAACTTGTCTTGTACCAAAAGAGAGATCTTCGGGGTTGTTTACTGCATCTAAGTATTCAGTTTTACCCTCTGGATAGTTGGTAATTACAACCTTAAGGGGATCTAAAACAACCATTACCCTTTTTGCCCTTTTGTTTAAATCTTCACGAGCACAGAACTCTAACAAAGAGTAATCTACTAAAGATTCAACTTTAGCAACTCCAACACGACTAACAAAGTCGATTAGAGATTCAGGTGAGTAACCTCTTCTTCTAATTCCAACGATCGTTGGCATCCTTGGATCATCCCATCCATTGACGATTTTATCGTTTACTAACTTTAACAACCTTCTTTTGCTCATCATCATGTAACTAACATTCAGTCGAGCAAATTCAATTTGTCTTGGAGCGTGATCAATATCATCAATAGTTGTTGCCCAATCGTAAGCAGGACGGTGATCTTCAAACTCTAAAGTACAAAATGAGTGGGTAATTCCCTCAATAGCATCGCTTATGGGGTGAGTATAATCGTACATCGGGTAGATACACCACTTATTTCCCGTTCTTGGGTGTTCAGCAAACTTAACTCTGTACAAAGCAGGGTCTCGTAAGTTCATATTAGGAGAAGCCATATCTAACTTAGCTCTTAATACATACTTACCCTCTGGGTGTTTCCCTTGTCTCATCTCTTCAAAAAGACGTAAGTTCTCCTCAATTGGACGATCTCGATCAGGGCTATTTTTACCTGGGGTAGTTAAGGTTCCTCGGTACTCTTTAACTTGTTCAGGTGTTAACGAATCAACAAAGGCCAAATCATTTTTAATTAAATTAACTGCAATTTGGTAAAGTTGGTCGTAATAATCACTAGCGTGGTATAAATAATCACCCCAATCGTAGCCTAACCATTTAATATCTTCTTGGATTGCCTCAATGTACTCCATCTCCTCTTTTTCAGGGTTTGTGTCATCAAGACGTAGGTGGCATTTGCCGTTGTACTTTAAAGCAAGGCCAAAGTTTATCCAAATAGATTTTATGTGCCCTATGTGCAAATATCCATTGGGCTCGGGTGGAAAGCGGGTAACAATTTCACCATTGGGAACTCGATTGTTTGCTAAATCATCTTCTATGATTCGTTCTAGAAAGTTTAGAACTCTTTCGTCTCTCTTTTCAAGTTTTTCGTCCATTTTTATTCCTTTTCCCCTTCCAACGGGGGATTTAAAATTTCCTTATACTACCATAACAAATAGTATCAAGAAAAGCTCTGTTCATCAGATGACAAGAAAGGTGTAAAACTATACAATTAAAAAGATGAGAAACAGAGAAGATTCCTCCTTAGTAGTACAGCTTTTGCAGCTCTCTTTACCAATAATGATAAGTAACCTCTTACAAACCCTTTACAATATGGCTGACGCCTATTTTTTGGGTAAATTGGGAAAAGAGGCTATCAGTGCCCCCTCAATTACAATGAACATAAGCAACTTTATCATTGTCTTTGGGGCAGCTTTCTCTATCGCTGGAACAACTATGTTAAGTCAAGCTTATGGGGCAAACAAAGATAATCATAATAGATTAAACTTTCTAGCTTCTCAAATCTTCACAGTGAACACAATAATGGGAATTTTGGTGATGGTTGTTGGTTTTTTTCTAACAACTCCATTGTTAATTTTATTAAAAGTTCCTAGTGGATTAACTTTTGATTACACTTATCAATATATGAGTATCACCTTTTTAACGATGCCATTTTTATTTGGAGATTTTATTTTACGAGGTATTTTACAAGGGGTGGGAGACTCCATTACACCTTTGTATGTTCAAACCTTTGCTGTTTTATTAAACGTAGTGCTAGATCCAATCTTCATCTTTGGATTAGGTCCAATAAACGCAATGGGGGTCTCTGGAGCTGCTTGGGCTACCTTTATTGCAAGAATGCTTAGCTGTGGAATCTCTGTTTCTATCCTCTTTAGGGGCTTTAAAAAAGTTCAAGTTAGAAAAGAGTTCTTAAAACCAGATAAACCAACTCTCACAATGATGGGGAAAATTGGTCTTCCTGCAGCTTTTGGGCAGTCGGTCTCCTCATTAGGATTTGCCGTTATTCAACAAGTTGTTAACTCATTTGGTGCTGCAACTATTGCAGCATTTGGAATTGGGAATAGAATCCAAGCTCTTTTTAATATGCCAGCTCAAGGAATAAGCCAAGGAACTGCAGTTCTGGTTGGGAAAAACTTGGGCTCTAAAAATGACAACGATGCCCAAAAATCGGTGATGATAGCCTTACTAATTAGTGGTGTGTTTATCACTGTGGGGATGTCGTTAGTTGTAATTTTTGGCCCTAGTGTCATCAGGTTTTTTGTTGATGATAGCGAAGTAGTTGCCCAAGGGGTGGTTATGTTCCGCTACACAACTACTGGGGTAATTTTATTTGCTTTAATGACAGTTATCTTAGGAGCTTTCCAAGGTGGTGGGGTTACAAAGCCCATTATGTACTTAAATATCTTTAGGTTATGGGTATTGAGAGTCCCCCTCTCTTACTCTTTAGCCTACATTTTCAAATTAGGGCCAACTTCCATATGGGTTGCTATGTTAGTTAGTAACTTAGTAGTTGCCTTTTGGGGATTCATCCTCTTTTTAAAGGGTAAATGGAAGGTGAGTTTGCAATTTGATTAAAAGAGGGTAGACTTAAACAAAACTTAAAAGGGGTAGATAGTGAACTCAAGTTCTCCTATCAAACGTTCATCAGTATTAAAAACTTTTAAACTCATTGTCATTGGGATAATTATAATTGTCTTAGGTGTTGGGATTATTGTGTGGACCCGCTCTTTATATAAAAAAGAACAATACCAAAAAGAGAGAGAAGTTTTAGCAAAGATTTTAGAAAAACATGGTGAACTTGGTCTGCTTGAGAGAGCTGGAGTGGAAGTTAACGATATTTTTTATGGAGAGCAGGGGATAACAATCTTTTTAGATCAACCATCTGCTTTTCAATACAGCTCAGAAGAGATGCGTAATATCGCAATTTACGAAAAAGCAAATAAGAGTGTTGTCCACATAACTACTATCTCATCTGCATTAAATACCTTTTTAGAAATTTTACCTGTTCAAGGGACAGGGTCAGGAATAATACTTAGTGAAAGTGGCTACATTTTAACCAATGCTCACGTTGTTCGTGGGGCAAATCAACTCTCCATCTCACTACACGATGGTACTAGTTATGAGGGGCAGTTAATTGGTTTAGATGCAGAAAACGATTTAGCTGTTTTAAAAATAGATGTGCCACAAAGTGTTAAACTTCTACCAATAGAGTTAGGAAGTGCCAAAGATTTGAAAGTGGGACAAAAAGTTGTCACTATTGGAAATCCTTTTGGATACGATCGAACAATGACCAGTGGCACTGTTTCAGGTCTAGGTAGACCTGTAAAAATAGATAACAACACGATTATCAACGGGATGATTCAAACCGATGCAGCTATAAATCCTGGAAACTCTGGAGGACCTTTGTTAAACAGCTTGGGGCAGATGATTGGAATTGCTACTACAATCCACTCAACGACAGGTTCTTCTAGTGGAGTTGGCTTTGCTATCCCTGTTGATACAGCAATAGCTGTTATTCCAGATCTTTTAAAATATGGAAAAGTTGTTAGAGGGTGGTTGGATGTCACTTTAGTGCAATTGGATGCTGCAATTGTTAATTATGCAGAACTTCCTGTCGATAACGGTCTTTTAGTAAGTCAAGTTCGTAGTGGTGGCAAGGCAGAGAAAGGGGGTCTTAAAGGGGGCACTAAGCAGGTTCAATATGGTCAGTCCATTATCAATTTAGGTGGCGATATTATCACCAAAATAAATGGACAAAAAATAAGTGATTACACAGATTTGTTTAGTGCCTTAGTTGATACTAGACCTCAACAAACTGTTACTATTGAGGTGATTCGAAACAAAGAGACTAAAACTTTAAAAGTTGAACTTATTGAGCGTCCAGAGGGGTTACAATGGACAGTTCAATGATGAGAGGTCGCCCCTTTAAAGTATATGCTGATTATGAGCCAGCTGGGGACCAACAAGAAGCAATAGATTTACTAGTCACAGGAATAGAGTCAGGTTACGAAAGACAAACATTAAAAGGGGTTACCGGTAGTGGTAAAACCTACACAATGGCTAAGATTGTTGAGAGGGTACAAAAACCAACTTTGGTACTAAGCCATAATAAAACATTAGCAGCCCAACTCTTTAGAGAGTTTAAATCATTCTTCCCCGATAACGCTGTTGGATACTTTGTCTCAACATACGATTACTACCAACCAGAAGCTTATGTCCCTGGTAAAGACCTCTATATTGAAAAAGATGCCGATATCAACGATGAAATTGATCGTCTTCGTCTTTACGCCTCCTTTGCCCTTATGGAGCGTAGCGATGTAATAATTGTCGCCACCGTAAGCTCTATTTTTGGTTTAGGTTCTCCAGTTTCAGTTAGAGACATGGTTAAACATTTTACTGTTGGACAAAAGTTTGATCATAAAAGAGATTTAGAAGATCTAATTCGAATGCAGTATGAACGTAATGACATGGTCTTAGAAAGAGGGCGCTTTAGAGTTAGAGGAGATGTTATTGAAATCTTTCCCTCCTACTTAGAGATTGCTCTTAGAATTAGATTAAATTGGGATGAGATTGAGAAAATTGAGTGGTTTGAAATAGTTAGTGGCAAAATTGTTGAAGATACTAAATCGATGACCCTTTATCCAGCAAAGCAGTTTGTAATGCCTCCTGAACAAGTTAAAGCTGGTATTAAAAGAATAGAACAGGAGATGCACCAACAATACGACTTCTTTGTTAAAAGTGGTAAACCCTTAGAAGCTGAAAGAATTAAAACCAGAGTTGAGTACGATTTAGAAATGCTGCAGGAACTTGGTTATTGTTCAGGAATTGAGAACTACTCACGCCAATTGGGAAACAGAGCTGAAGGAGAATCTCCACCAGTTTTATTAAACTACTTTCCTAAAGGATTTTTAACTTTCATCGACGAATCTCACGTCACAATACCTCAAATTGGGGCTATGTATGAAGGAGATCGCTCTAGAAAGCTAAATCTAGTTAACTACGGTTTTAGACTCCCATCAGCACTTGATAACCGGCCTCTTAAATATGCTGAATTTGATAAAATAACTGGTCAAAGAGTTTATGTATCTGCAACTCCAGGAAATAGAGAGATTGAAGAGTCGGCTCAAATTGTTGAACAAATTATTAGACCAACAGGATTGTTAGACCCCTTAGTTGAAGTTAGACCTACCGAAGGACAAATAGAAGATCTTTATGGGGAGATTAAAAAGAACATTGCTAAAAAAGAGCGGGTTCTAATAACAACTTTAACTAAAAAGATGGCTGAAGATTTAACAGATTATTTATCTAATTTGAATCTTAAGGTGCGCTACTTACACTCTGAAGTTGAAACTATTGAGCGTGTTGAGCTCCTTAGAGATTTAAGGATGGGATCTTACGATGTTTTAGTTGGTATTAACCTTTTAAGAGAGGGATTAGATTTACCAGAAGTTTCTTTAATAGCAATTCTTGATGCCGATAAAATTGGCTTTTTGAGATCTGCCACCTCTTTAATTCAAACTATTGGAAGAGCTGCTAGAAACGTTGGTGGTAGGGTAATAATGTATGCAGATCGGGAAAGTGATGCGATGAAAGTTGCAATTGAAGAGACTGAAAGAAGAAGGGCCATTCAACAAAAATTTAACGAAGAGCACAATATCACCCCTAAGACTATCATTAAGTCAATTCAAGATATAATAACTAGAGAGAAAAAAGAGAAAGAGGATCTACAAAAAGGGGAGTTAGAACTCATTAAGAGTAAGTTTAACTTACTAATAGCTTCTGATCGTAAAAAGTATATAAAAGTTTTAGAAAAAGAGATGTTAGAGCATGCTAAGAACTTAGCATTCGAACAAGCTGCAATTCTACGCGATGAAATTGAAGCAATACAAAGTGGTCAATTCAGCACCTAATTTACCACTTCTCACTGTAAAGAACCTTATCTATTGGACCTCTAACGATGAATGGGCGTTTAGCTTTATTGTGTTTTCTAATGTATCTAAATATTGAACTAAAAGTTATTGTCCCATTATGCATTACAGGGCTAGTTTTCAACTCTCCACGAACTTGGGTGATTATACCTAGAGAGCTCTTTTCCAAATTGCCACCATCGTGATCCCAACCTAAAGATTCTAAAAGATAATAGGTGAAAAAACCGTGTCTATGGCTTAGCTCCCCATCAACAGGGAAATTACCCTCATAAGATTTTTTATCTGGGCTACTGGCAGCAATTACCAATAAATTTGGATTGTAATATTCATCTAAAAAATCGTAAGAGGGGACATATTGCCCACTGTAACAAGAATCTAAAATTAAAACCGCATGCCCCTTTTCAATATTAGAGAATTTTTCTAATAAAACTTTCGCACTTAAAGGATGGTACAAGCCACCCCCACCAGGAACAGCAAGAGCTAAGTCCCCAACGTAATCTACCCCATGCCCAGCGTAGTAGAATATGAAAAGATCATTCTCTTCTAGATCGTTAAGCTGTTTATCAATCTCTGTTAGTACATTATTTACAGTGGGGTATGTTGAACTACTTGTATCAGGGCTAGGTCCTTCTTGGTACATCTCAACAAATGAGGAGTCAGGAATATTAGGATTTAATTCTGCTAAAGCTTGTTTGAATTCTTTAGCATCCCTAATTGTTCCATTAAGGACTATCTCAGAGTTATGTCTATAATCCAAAGCTACAAGCAAAACCTTTACGTTGGGCTTTGCAGGTTTTTTCATCAATAGTTCACAAGATGTTAGAACTACTATTAAAAAGATTCCTAAGATGATTAAGAGGGTATTCTTTTTACTCATGGTACTTGCCAACCCTCCACTTAATGCCAATTGTTGTTGCTAAACTCAAATACTCTTCTCTAATATCGACAGCTATTGGAACTATTAAGGCAAAATACTTAGAGAACTTGAAAGAGCCTTTTAAAGCAACTCTAGGAAAAGCGATCAATTCTAACGTTTGGGTGTAAATTTGTAGCATCAAAGAGCTGTTAAAAGAGAGGGCAAACAAATTGTTGATGTGGTATGTAAATTCAGCTGTAGGTCCAACTAAAATAAATGGGCGCCACCTTGTTAAATCGTATAAGAAAGAGTAGGTGGTGTAATAAGAACTTATTCCTAAGTCCACCTCGATATCTTTTGTGATTCCAATAATGGAAGAGACATTTAAACCAGCAGTTATGTGACTTCTAACTGGCAAAGTGTCGTTGTGTCCAGTAGATGGAAATGAGCTGTATAAACCTGCTTCCCCACTAAGCGAAAATCCCCCCTTATTATTATTTGCACTAACAGTGATAGTAAATATTAGTAACAACAAAGAGGAAATTAGTACAAAACGAAGAGCGTCTCTAATCATAGTTAATCAAATATACTCCAAAAAAGGTATAACGGCACCTTTTAAATATACTTGCTTATTAACTAAATTGCTTCTAAAAGAGGATAATATCCTCAACTCTAACTGATAAACTCACTTTTTCAGATTTTGGTTTATAAGGGCAGCGAGCTAAAATAGTGTGGTTTTTATATTTACATTTAATTAAATAAGAGTCCCCTGTGTATTGATAAGAGTCAACAAACACTTCTTCAAAAACAACGCTTTTTTTAAAATCGGCAAATGGTAAAGTCAGATCATCTTGAACCACGACTTTTTCTGGTCTAAAAAATAGCTGATCTTTTTCTTCTAACTCTATTTGTCCCTCTTCAATGATAGAGGAGGGTAGAAGAGTCCCATCTCCCATAAATTGAGCAACAAACAAAGAGGCCGGTTTGTTGTAAATTACCTCAGGATAATCAAATTGAACAATCTTTCCCTCTTGCATCACAACAACTCGATCGCTAATTGTTAGAGCTTCCTCTTGGTCATGAGTAACATACAAAGTTGTAATACCAGTAGCTTGGTGAATATTTTTAATCTCTTGGCGCAGGTGTTTACGCATTCTTGCATCTAAAGCGCTTAGAGGTTCATCTAATAAAAGAAGTTGTGGTTCACTAGCAATAGCACGAGCTAAAGCAACACGCTGACGCTCTCCACCACTAAGAGAATTAATTTTTCTTTTTCCGTAACCAGTTAAGCCAACTAACGATAACATCTGATTTACCCGCTCTATAATCTCTTTTCTTTTTATCTTTTTAAATCTTAAAGAGTAGGCAACGTTTTGATGTACATTGAGATGGGGAAACAAAGCATAGTCTTGAAAGACCATCGCTATGTTGCGCTCCCAAACAGCTGTTGTAGTAATATCTTTATCATTTAAGATAATTGAACCACTTTCAGTAGGAATGAGACCTGTGATGAGTTGTAAAGAGGTACTTTTACCACATCCTGAAGGGCCAATTATTGAAACTAGTTCTCCCTTAGCTACTTTTAAATCTAATGAGAGTTTAAACTCTGGATAATTAACCTCTATTTGTGAACAGACTAAACCCATTTGTTAATTACTCCTTTTTTTAGCTAATTCGGTTAAAAAGAATATTATGGCACATAGAACAATTAATACAGAGCCTAAAGCAGCAGCGCCAGCAAAGTTATAAGAACCAATTAAACGGTACATCACAATTGGAATAGTGACCAATGATGAATCGGCTAACACTAGTGTTGCATTAATTTCCCCTAAAGAGATAGCAAAGGCAAAAGCACCCCCAGTAATTAAAGCAGATCTTAATAAAGGAAGTTCAACTAACCAAAAAGTGCGCGCTACATTTGCCCCTAGAGTGAAAGAGGCTTGTGAATAGGTGAAAGAGACCTTTCTGTACTCTGGTAATATTGAACGTAAGATGAAAGGGGAAACAATAACTACGTGGGCTAAAATTACCAAAATCCTTGAGCCAATATTACCTAGTTGTAATCTACTGGCAATTAAATAGTACCCAAGACCAATAATTACAGAAGAGACTGCCATTGGTAACATAGCAAAAAGCTCAGTTGCTAAAGAGCCTTTAATTTTATCATTACGCAGCTTTGCACTTAACATAGTTGTAAATATTAAACTGACTATGGTAGTAACTGACGCAATAATTAAACTTAAAATAATAGCTGATAAGGCAACGCCCATCATTGAAGAACTTGTCGACTCAATATTAAAAAGCTGTTTGTACCATCGTAAGGTGAATACTGTTTGTCCACTGCGACTTGGGGTGTAGGTAAAAGAGTTGTAGATGATTGCCCCCAACGGTCCTAAGACAAAAAAGGCGGCAAAAAGAGTGTACAAAGCAACTCCAATTTTACCCCAAATAGTTTTTAAACTCTTTTCTAAGTTCTTCTCATTAAGAAGTTCAATCTCCTCTTGGTGGGCAACTAAACGTTGAGTCCAGATGTAGATGGCAACAATGATTAAAGTTAGAAAGATTGAAATTAAACTAAAAGTTGCAGCTCCTTCTAAATCTAAACTCATTCGCGCCCTACGATAAATTTCAACTTCCATTGTTGTAAATTTAGGTCCCCCTCCTAAAACAAGTAAAATTACAAAGCTTGAAAAACAGAATAAAAAGATTAAAGTTGCTGCACTTAAAATTGGGGGGATAAGACGAGGAAGAGTGACTGTTCTAAAAACACTTCCTTTTTTAGCCCCTAAAGTCATAGCTGCATGGTTGTAGCTAATTGGCAATTGCTCCCAAAACGAGGAGATTAATCCTAAAGCAATGGGGAAATTATAAAATGCATGGGCTAAGATAACAGCACCAAAGGTATACAATATCTTTATTGGACCCTCTTCTAGATTAAATAGCTTCATCAAAAGTTGATTTATTAGACCGCTGTTTCCATAAAATATTACAAAGCCTAAAACAACTAAGATAGAGGGAAGAACAAAGGGGATTACACTGATAGCTTTTATTAAACGCTTACCTTTAAAACGGTAATTGGCAATGATGTAAGCACCTGGTAAGGCTATAAGAACAGAGACAACCGTACTTATAAAAGCTTGTAAGAAGGTGAATCTAACAACTCTCCAAGTGTATTCACTTTTTAATAATGTTATAACTCGAGAGAGTGTTAAAGAGCCTTCAGATCCAATGAAGGCTTTGCTTAAGATAATTATTAAAGGGACAACCAGCAATAACAATAAAATTGCTATTGCTGGTGTACTAAGAATCTTAAAAAAGGGGGAACTTTCTAAAACATAAGATCCGCCTTTTCGAGTTGTTCTCATCTACTCATTACCTCTGTCCACTCATTAAGCCACGTATCACGATGTTCTGCAATCATTTCACTAGGCAGATACAACTCTTTTTTAGCTACAGGGGCCCAATCAAATGCCTCAGGCAACTCAGTTTTAAGATTTACTGGATACATAACGTTAGCTATAGCAATATCGAGTTGTCCATCGGTTAATAGGTAATCGATAAACATTTGAGCTTGTTCAACTTTTTTAGAGCTCTTTAAAATTGCAGCACCCTCAATTACAGCTAAATTACCCTCATCAAAGACAACTGAACGAAACTGATCGTTATCTTCGTTGATAACGTGGTAGATGGGGCTAGTTGTATAACTTATTACCAAAGGGGCCTCCCCTTGAGTAAATAGGCCATACCCGCTGGACCAACTATCAGCAATAGTTAAGACGTTGGGTTTTATAGCTTCCCACCACTGTAGATAGTCATCTCCATAAACACTAATTGTCCATTGCAATAAGCCCATCCCAACACTACTGGTACGTGGATCAATTAAGATTATTGAACGTTTGTACTTTGGATCTAAAAGTTGTTCTAACGAAGTAGGGGGGTTACTAATCTTCTTTGAATCGTAAACAAAGGCGTAAGTGCCAACGTTGTAAGGTAGCAGTGTTAACGATTTATCGAAGATGTGTTCCGAGTCAATATCCTTTAAAACAGGGGAATCGTAACTTTGAAATAAGTTAAACTTATTTGACTCATTTAGCTGTTCATTGGTTATTCCAACAACTACATCAGCACGTGGATTATTTTGCTCTAATGAGAGTTTATACAATAATTCACTTCCGTGCCCTGCTGAAATTAAATTAACCTTAATTCCAGTTTCCTCTTCAAAATCTTTAACTATTGTAGGTCCTGGACCCCATTCAGAGACGAATGAGTCGTAGGAGTAGACTGTGAGGGTGTTAGTATCAACACTCTCACTACTTCCTTTTGCAAATAGGGCAAATGGAAGTAAAACAACAGCCAGAAACAGTAAGATTGTGTGCTTTTTCAAAATAGCACCTCCATAAAAATAATTTCTGCCTGTGGGGATTTATTTAGATTAAAGAACTTCTCCCTTCGCTGGCATTACCCAGATCAGGTTCAACGGGTTTAATCTCAGGCCACAAAGTGACCACCCCAAGACCCTTTAAATCTATTACTATCTAAAAAACTTGTCAACTTACTTATTAAAAAGCTCCAAGGAGCCAATACTAATCTCTCCTACAATCCCTTTCTGACCTAAGATTTTATCAGACCAGGATTCTACTTCACCACTTTTACCTGTAACAATTAAAACCTTAATTACTAAGTTATCAGAGACATGAGTTTGTAAGTTGGTGACAATTTTTAAAGAGGGGTACTCTTTGATAGGGTTACGATCCAACTTTGTTTTGTAATCAAATAGAAGAGAGATAGTAGCAAAAACACTACTTTTTGGATCTTTACTTTGTTCCACTACTAGACGATCTCTAACTAAGGAGCGGATAGTCTCAGATCTATTTGGCCAATGGTGTTTTTCAGTCAACAAATCAAGTTGTTTTACCAATTCACTCTCCATAGAGACTCCAAAGCGAACCAATTTACCCATACTCTCCTCCTGACAACTAACTCAACTTTACAACTCAATTTGATTGATAACAACCTCTTTAGTAGTTACTATGAAGTTATGGAGAAGTTGTTTTCTATCAAACAAGCTCA
>Ga0265293_10001937_pt1 | contig 43475 bp, 37 predicted proteins | sample Munlanlewell138R_FD_192505 | JGI IMG/M metagenome (GOLD analysis project Ga0265293, IMG submission 192505) | Leachate microbial communities from a municipal landfill in Southern Ontario, Canada - Leachate well 138R | ecosystem: Engineered > Solid waste > Landfill > Unclassified | place: Canada...
ATTGATACATACCGCGCTAGCGGTGCAGGGGGGCAACATGTCAATAAGACCGATTCTGCTGTACGTCTGACTCACCTTAAAACGGGTATTGTTGTTGCCTGCCAAAATGAGCGTTCACAACATATGAACAAGGCTTTAGCCATGAAAATATTAACTAGTCGCTTGTATGAATACTATCGAGAAGAACAAGAGAAGGAACAGGCTAAATTCGCAAAAGAGAAAAAAGAGATCAGTTGGGGTAACCAAATCCGCTCTTATGTTTTCCAGCCCTACACTATGGTTAAAGACCACCGCACCAATGAACAAGTTGGTAATATTCAAGCTGTTATGGATGGTGATATTTCAAATTTTATCGAAGCATATCTTAAATGGCAATCAGAGAGGTAGATTATGCGACACAGGAAAATCAGAATATTGCTCCTCTGTTTCCTGTGTGTAGGTGCGTTATCTGGGGCTAAAAGCCTTCAATTTGGATGGATTAGTGTTGTTGAGGCCCCCCACGCTCGTTATTTTCCCCCCACGCTCTTTGAAATGATTGCCGCTTATGGGCAGACCGTTGAGTTTTCTGACCACTATGAAGATCTCTATAAGCAACGAATCTTACAAACAGAAAAAAAAAGCTTTCTAGAAGAAAAACATCGCAAGATTAAGCAATTAGATGGGGTAGTGCCACAAATAGAGATGACACCTCCTTCACCGCCTCTTTCTGATGAAACTTCATTTGATGTAGTTTGGCAGCAAATCGACGTTGCCCCTAGTTTGGCTCAAGCAATTACTGCTTCTGATGCTACGGTAATCGATTATATCCTAGCGCTACATAATCTCGATTACCTCTTTGTCTGTAGCATTAACTATTTTGATGCCTTTTTGCGTGTACGAATGGTAACTTATCATCGTTTCCATTACGAAGGAGTTGTTCTTTATGATGGCCTGACCCTTCCTGAGGAGCTCTCAAAGCTAAAAGGAGAAGTATTTCTTAATTCAATTTCTTCTCTCTCTGCTCAATCATTAGGATTGCTACACATCTCAAATTCAATACCAGGTTTAGCCCTCAGTGCAGATGATCGAGAAATTGCCATGTATGATCGATTTTTGCCATTAGCAGAGGGGATGCATGACCTATCTTTCACTAGCCAAGGCTTCAATCCAGTCGAACAAGAGGTATTTGTGCAAGCTGGACAAATAAAAACACTTGCATTAGCAATGGAACGAATTTCTGGTCCACCTCTGTTAGTTACCTCTTTTACCCATACTCCCGAGGTAACCATTACGCAAGGGCCCCGTGGGGCCCTACCGTTGATTTGGCCCTCTCAACAGACTCCTTTTTCGTTATATGGGTATCAAAAAGGGCTGCTCCCTACCATTCGACAATACAATAGCCCCCTTGAGCATATTGAACTAACCTTACACCCACCTTGGATGCATAGTGCTGGGGCCGTCGCACGATCACAAAAGAGTGTCTATGCATCGTTTGGGCGGACATTACTGTTAGGTGCTACAGCCATAGTGCTTGATGCGCTTTCACGTTCCCTTTCTACAACTACGTATTGGCAACCGCTGGTATGGGGAGCTTTAGGGGGCGTGGTACTCTCTTCAATAGAGACCGGAGCGCAATTATTTGCATATTACCAAAAAACGAAGTATAGTTCTCAGTAATTTAAAGTGAAGGAATGGAGCATGAAAAAAACATTTGGTGCACGATTAAAAGCACTTTTCGGTATAAAAACTTTTGATGAACAATTTTTTGAAAAATTGGAAGATATGCTTATTGAAGGTGATTTAGGGGCAAAGACAACCATGGAAATTTCTGATGCTGTCCGTAAACAAGCTAAAATAGAGAAAAGTACTTCATCACAAGAGTTACAACAGTTGATGAAACGAGTTTTAGCCACTAAAATTGAAGCATATCAACCGGAGTTGGTCAGTGGTGCTACTAATATTTTTCTCATATTAGGGGTCAATGGTGTAGGGAAAACGACAACAATTGCTAAGCTAGCGGTCTATTATCAAGAGAAAGGGAATTCAGTAATCATGGCTGCTGCCGATACCTTTCGAGCTGCCGCAATTGATCAGTTAGAATTACATGCCGAGCGGACGCAATGCAGAATAATAAAACAAGGTCATGGTGCTGATCCAGGAGCTGTAATATTTGATGCGATCCAAAGCGCAAACGCCAAAAAAGATAATCTTGTTTTAGCCGATACCGCTGGTCGCATGCATAACAAGGAGAATCTATTGCGAGAGTTGCAAAAGATAGACAAGGTAATAAAATCAAGAATTTTGGAGGATGCTTGCTATCAGCGATTTTTAGTCATTGATGCCACTACTGGTCAAAATGGGGTAAGTCAAGCCCAGTTGTTTCATCAGGCAATCGGCATTGATGCCTTAATTCTCACTAAGTATGATTCGGCTGCCAAAGGGGGCTCTTTGATCCAAATAGGAGACACATTAAAAATTCCGGTTGCGTTTGTGGGAATTGGTGAACGGTATACAGATCTAAAACCGTTTGATAAAGAAGAATTTCTCGATACATTGGTGGGTATAATTTAGTGCAAAAGATGCGATGGTTTCGCCTAACAGTAGCAGGAATTATTCTCTCTATGCTACCTTTATACGGAGCTGTGTATCGTTCTAATAGCCTCGGGCAAAAACTAGAGTTGGCTAACCCAAATGAAAGTCGGTATACCCTTACGGTCAATGGAGAAAATACCAACCTGGAACAGCGCTCTTTATATGATGGTTCAACGCTAATTATGGAAGAGACGGTGACTAGCAAAGAGCAGCAAAAAGAGGTTGAGCAAATTGTATATGATCCTTTAGGCAACCAAGTCTCTCGAACGACCACCTTTTATGAAAATGGCCTACCACAACGTATCTTTATCCAAGAAGCAGATCATATTTCTGTGATTCTGCATGTCTATGCTGATGGACGTTTAATCGAGACAAAAGAACTCTCTAATGGAGAGTTGGACAAACTTATTACCTATTATCGTGGCAAAGAGGGAATGTTAGCCGGGTTGCGGATAGTAGATACCAATGAAGGAGTTTCCCAGTCAATCTACACTGTACAAGAAGGAGCCCCTGTCTATGGGGAAAATATAGATAACTACTTCTCCACATTAACGTACTTCCCACACAATCTTGTTGTTCGTAACTACTGGGTCGACGATCAAGTTTTAGTTTCTACCAAGGTTGATTATGATGAAGCAGGGCGCTTGTTAGTCACGGAAAAAAAAGATGATCTCATAGTTAAAAAGGTCTATGGACCTGATGGGATGATGGTCGCTACGGAAACTGAACATCCAGATGGTACGTTGGTCAAGCACTCTTATATCTATGATCCGTTAGGGGTCCTTGATCAATCAGAGGAACTTATTATTGGTTCTACTACTCGGCGAATTGAAAAATGGTACAAAAACGGTCAGATACAAGATCAAACTGAATGGGTCGATACCGAACCAGTTAAAGCAACCCGCTATATGGATGATGGAACCACAATTGTTACGTTGTTTGACAATGGCAGGCCTTATGCCGATATAACCTATGCACCGGACGGGAAACGTGTCTTAAGTCTAGAATATCGAAAGGAACGGTAATGTTTACGCTTAAATTAGCTTGGCGCTATGCTTTTTCCAAGAGCAATCGGCACCGCAGCGCAACCTTGGTTATTATGTTTGGCATTGCCATAGGGATGTTAGCGATTATCAGCGTCTTAGCACTGATGAATAGTTTACAGACCGAGTTGTTAGACCAAGTCAAAGCGATTGAATCTTTCCATGTGCAGGTAACGTTTCCACCATCTGACAGCTCGGTTGTTCCAATAGAAGATTATAGGGAACAATTAGAACATATTGAGCATGTTGTGCAGGTGTTCCCCTATGTGAATACTCAGGTTATGCTTCAAAACCCGAGAGCTGATCGTTCTAGCACAGCTCGTTTACGCGTTATAGAGGCTTCAGTATGGGAAACGGAAAACCCTTTCTCAAAGCGAACTCTTTTGTGGAATGGTACTATACCACAACCATTAGAGGTGGCAATAAGTGGTCAAATGGCGATGAAAATAGGGGCTAATATTGGCGATACACTCCAAATGACCTTATTAGGTGCTGGCAAAACGGCAGTGTTAGCTCCTTCTACTGTGACTTTGACTATTTCTGCTATTTTTCAGACAGGGTTACCTGAATTTGATAATTCCACCATTATTAGTGATGTTACGCCACTGATGAATATAATTGGACCTAAACGGGTTATCTACGGGTTATTTTTAGAGCCGAATGTTATCAATAGATCCCAAAGTGTAGTATCTACTATTGCCAATGAGTTTCCAGAAGCTACCATCCGCACATGGCAACAGGTAAACAGTGCTTTTTATTCGGCTTTAACACTTGAAAAGGTGATGATGTATCTGTTTTTATTATTTATGTTTATTATTCTTGCCGTAAATATGAAAAACGCCTCATCACGGTTACTGTTTGTAAAACAACGAGAATTGGCAATCCTGAGAGCTTTGGGTTCCCCGAGACATATTACAGTACAGGTTTTCTTGTTGCAAGCGGTTATCATTACCCTTATCGGTGAAACTATAGGAATAATTGGAAGTTTTTTGCTTGGAACTTACATTGGTCCTATTCTTTCGTGGATTGATTCAATTCAATCAAAATTTAGTGGGAAAAGTAATGTTTTACTCTCTTATCCATTTACAATGGAGATCCAAACTGGGGAAGTTATTGTAATTACATGTATAGTTTTAGCCTTGTCGGTAGGGTTTACCTATATTGGGTGCAGACACCTATTACGCAAGGAGCCTATGGAGTTAATGTATCATGAGTGAACAACTTTTACGTTTTGAATCTGTCACAAAAACCTACATTTCCGGTGAATCTCGATTGGTAATTCTTGAGGATTTGGATCTGAGCGTCCCCTCTGGAACTTCGGTAGCTATTACTGGTAAAAGTGGATCAGGCAAAAGTACGTTATTAAATCTGGCGGGGGGGTTAGACAAACCAACTGCAGGATCCGTACTATTTCTTGGACGTAATGTAGGGAAAATGCACGATAAGGCCCTATCGGCCTTTAGAAATCGTCATATTGGGTTTGTCTTTCAATCCCACATTCTTCTCGAAGATTTTAATGCATTAGAGAATGTCTGTGTACCAGCTTTAATCCGAGGAGATGGCCGCCAAGCTACTATACAACGAGCTACCCAATTATTAAAGCGGGTAGGTTTGGCTGACCGTCTCGATCATCGTCCTCAAAAGCTTTCAGGAGGGGAGCGTCAACGAGTGGCAATTTGCCGAGCTTTAATTAATCAGCCTGATTTAATCATAGCAGATGAACCTACTGGCTCTTTAGATGAAGCTTCTGCAAGTGATATTGAAACTTTATTATTGGAAATGGTTAAAGAAGAGGGGCGCACCTTGTTGCTAGTTACTCACAATCCGCTATTAGCTGCCCGTTGTAGTAACGTGTATCTTTTACAAAACAGGCAGCTCCAGGAGGGGCCATGAAGGTCTCTTTTAGTCTCTGGTTGTATGGACATCTCATTTTGCCACGCGAACAAACGCGCTATGCGACTAGAAGACTACTAAGATCGATAGTGTTAATTGCTGTGGTGATGGTTCCTCTTGTTTTAGCTTTAATTTTTATGGATGGGATGATGAGTGGAATAACCGATAAATATATTTTGTTACAAGATGGTCATATTCAAATCTATGTTTCACCGGAAGAAGAGCTGTTGCTCAATGATTTTAATGATGCAAGAATTGCGAGTGCAGATCAGGTTGTGACTGGCTATGGTATTATTTATTCGCGGGAAACTACAGCCGAAGTCAAAATAAAAGGGGTTGAGACAACCTACTTTAATGAAATGCGGCGCGAGCAACTTGAATTTACGGGAGAACCCCTGTCTCAAGAGGGTTCCTTAACAACCGTGATGATCAGTGAAGTTTTAAGTAAAACCCTTGGTGTAGGTATTGGAGATAGGGTGGCCTTTATGATTGTACCTGAGAACACTTCACGAACGGGTATTCGACCAGTTTTAGCAGTGGTCTCTGCTCTCTATGCTTCCGGATACCATGAGCTTGATTCATCATTAATCTTTATGAATCGTAAAGATGCCGTAAAATATTTCCCTCAACGCCAAAATTCTTATACTGAGTTATTAGTGAAAGGATCGGCGGTTGACCAACTTGCCGCGATAATAGAAACACTTCAAGTCAAATTTGCCCAAGATTTTGATTATGCTACTTGGGATGAATTTAATACAACCGTCTATCAAAATTTTATAACGAGTCGCCAAGTAATCTTGATGGTCTTTTTACTAATCTTACTCGTAGCCGGAGTCTACGTTGCTTCCATTGCACAAGAACTAGTCCAAGATTCCATGCAGGCCATTGCCCTCTTTAAAACAGTAGGGGCATTACATACGCAACTTATTGCATCATATTTTGCGACTGTGATGACTGTAACGCTACTTGGCTTACTCTGTGGAATGGTGATTGGAGTCCTCATCGGGTCGCAATTAGGAGTCCTCTTGCATTGGCTTGGTAGTTCTAAAATTGCTGGATTACAATACTATCTTTTAGATTTTCCGATAATTATCAAATGGAAGGATTTACTCCTCATTGGTCTGTCGATGTTGGGGATTTCTAGCGTAACAGTGTTATGTACCTTACACAGAATCCGAGTAATTTCACCATTAGAAGTGTTGCAACAAGATTGATTCAACGGTAGGCTAGCGGCATGAATTTTGAAGTTTTTGTTCTAGGAACTAGTGGTATGATGCCTCTCCCCGGTAGATTCCTCACTTCGGCAATGGTCCGTCGTGAAGGGGATCTCTTTTTATTTGATTGTGGAGAAGGAACTCAAATATCTTTAAAAATGCTCACTATTAAATGGAAGAGAATTTCGGCCATCTTTATTTCCCATATGCATGCCGATCATGTCACTGGTTTGCCTGGCATGCTTATGTTAAGTGCCCAAGTAGACCGTGAAGAACCCTTAACCATCTACGGCCCTCCCCGTTTAAAAGAGTATATTAATCAAAATAGAAAAATACTCGATATGTATATCAACTACGAGATTATAGTAAAAACAGTAGAGAGTGGTGTTATAGTCGACCATCCTGAATATACCATTGAGGCATTCAAATTAGATCACACAAAGCCTTGTTTTGGCTATACGTTGCGTGAAAAACCACGTCCAGGACTATTTTACCCCGACAAAGCTCTTGCATTAGGGATCCCGCGAGGTCCTCTTTGGTCGCAGTTACAACAAGGTAACACGATTGAGTTAGATGATAAACGTAGCATTGCTCCTCATGAGGTCCTTGGACCTCCCCGAGCAGGGAGGACTTTTGCTTATGTCACTGACACCTTATATTCCCCTTCTATTGCCAAGCATGTGGCTCATGCCGATTTGTTGCTCTGTGAAGGGATGTTTGAAGATGCTCTCGAAGAGAGCGCCCGTGAGAAGAAACATATGACAGCAAGGCAAGCTGCCTATATTGCGCGAGATGCCCAAGTTAAATCAATGGGACTCATTCATTACAGTCCACGTTATACCGATCGGGAATTAAAGATATTACGGCAAGAGGCGCGTGAAGTTTTCCCCCCTACATTTTTGGCCAGGGATAGGATGGTTTTTGACTTACCGTTAAAGGATTAAACTTCTAATTCTGGGTCGTAAGCAATAACTGAGTAACCTTTTCGTTGAGCGGCTTGTTCTGCCGCAACGGTTGCTTCACGGAGCAATTCCTGTGGCTCTATCGAGCGGTCTTGAAGGGTAGAAAATCCAATTTTAATGGCACTCAAGGGATCGTGTTTGCGCAAGCTTTCTAGAAGAGAGGCAAAATAACGTCGGCTCTGAGCAAAGCCATGAAATGGTAGAATTGCTGAGACGGTGTTTTCTTCGGTCAGATAGAAAAATGAGACTAACCCAATTTGGTTGAAGAGGTTTTGGACAGCACTTGCATTCACTGCTTGGGCCTTGGCGGGAGAACTTGGTATGATAATAATAGCTATAGTAAGTTCATAGCCTAATTCCTGAGCACTGGTAAGTTCAGCTTCATAGCGATTATCGAACGTGTCTGAGAGGAGAACTAGTTCTTCGTCAGCTGCAATAGTCGATTCTCCAATGGGTTCAAGCAATTGTGCGATTTCGCTCCCAGGAGTTATGGGGTAGGGGTACTCGGCAAACAATACGGGACGTTTGAGTCGCTCTAGAGGATCAAAGCTATCCTCTTCGGTAATTTCTGATAATTCTTGTTCTAGTATAGTTGGTTCAACAACTGTTTTTGAGTAATCAACTGGTTGGAAAATATCAGGTTTTTTTCTTTGGCTGAAAGGTGTGTAGTCCTGTCGCCCTAAGAATGGGGTAATTTTTGGTAATACTACCGGTTGTATTGTTTGTTCTGCTGGAGGCGAGACCATCTCAACTTCTTCGACAGCGAGTTGAGGGCGACCTAAATCAAGTGATTCTTCTTCTTGTGGTAAATTGTATAAGGGAGCTGTATAGGCATCAAGTTCTAATTCGTCCTCACTCTCTGTGTCTTTGGGGACTTGCGGAGGATACATAATTAGAGCAATTATAACCATAATTAACCCTATAAGCATGGGTAGTAGGCGAACGAGGACAGAATACAGAACTTCAGGTGCTATAACTTGATTGGGGATAATATAAAAAATAATAAAAAATGACAGGGCTCCAAGAACCAATAAAGAAAAGAATGCTGATATAATTATAGTGCTTACTACGGCCTTCTTTTCTGATTGTTTACGCATTGCTCTTTGAGCTCTCCTTGTTTCTAGCTAGTTGTTTAGCTTTACAACAATATATATGAACTGTATGCTATGTATTATAGCGGTTTGGTGGAAGTATGACAAGGAATTATATCATTTTGTTTCTATGGGTTACTATTGTAGTTTTTGCCTTGGTCGAAGGGGTTTTTGGGGTTCAAGGTGTTATCGTTAATTCTGTATTAAAAGCTCAAATTTCTCAAAAGCAGCTTGAGTTAGACATTGCTACCTTGGAATTACAAAATTATGAATCTCGCCTAGAACATATTTGGGATGATGATTCATTGTTAGATAGTGCTAAAACGATGGGCTATGCCCAACCGGGCCAAGTGGTTTATTATTTTCTGGATACCGATGGAGACCCAATCGAAAGACAATCTGAACACATTCCTGCTCGGCAAAAATCTTCCTCAATTGATTTTCAAGGAATTTCTACTTTTATAAGCGGGCTCAGTGGTGTTCTAACTGCCCTGCTAATCGTTATAATACGCAAGATATGGCACACAAGGCGCCATAATACAAGTAGTTTTTTCCAGGAGTAAGGTATGAGCCTCATCATTTCTCAATCTGAAGTAGAGAGCATAGATCATGTTGTTACCCATTTGTTAGCCAATAAATTGGTTATTATGCCCTGTGATACCATTTACGGGATTGTTGGGATCGCCCCTGAAACCGAGCAAGATTTAAAAAAAATAAAAGGGCGCGAAGAGACGAAACCTTTTATACAACTGGTTACTTTAGAGATGGCTAAAACTATTGCTCGAGAGCCGATTGATGAAAGAATTTTACAAGCATGGCCAGGGCCGTTAACCGTTATTGTAAAAAACGCACTGGAAACGACAACTGCGATTAGGGTGCCAGCTGATGCTTTTCTGCAAACTATTTTAGAACAGATAGCGAAACCGATATATAGTAGTAGTGTCAATGTGGCTGGAGAAAGTCCTTTGACCTCTTTTGAGGCGATGTATGATCGATTTTGTGAAATTATCCCCCTATTTGTGCAAGGAAACACTCAACAAGGTACCACTCCTTCTACCATTATAGACATTACCACCACCCCTTATCGTCTCCTAAGGCAGGGTGTTTTGAACGTAAATTCATTGCTTTCTTAGGGTTTGGTATAAATCAGCTCTTTAAGCCAATAAATACCTCAGCCTTTATTCGTAAAAAGTCAATTTTAGATATGGAATTAATATTTTTTATATTGCGTTGTCCTCAAGTTAGTCCTATCATTAATTATAAGGTATTGGATTAATTAAAGATAAATACTTTACCTACCGTACGTATGACGGTTGATTACTTTTCAAAAAGGAGAAAAGCATGAAAAAAATTGTTGTTTTATCGCTTATCGTATTGCTAACCATGACAATGGTTTTTGCACAGGGTGTGCAAGAAACCAAAAAACAGTTCATTGGTCTCGCAATGCCAGAAACTCACGTCGAAAGATGGCAAAGAGATGGAGAAGCTCTGAAGACAGCAGCAATAGCCTTAGGTTACGATGCTGAAGTTACCTACGGAGATGCTGACCAGACTAAACAGAATGCCCAAATTTCAGACGCGATTACAAGAGGTGCGGATCTCTTGATTATCGGTTCTATCAATGAAGGAGTTGTTTCTGCTGTTGCTGATGCTAGCCGAGATGGTGTTGAAGTAATTGCTTATGACCGCCTCATTATGGGTTCTGATCAATATGATTACTACATTACTTTTGATAACTTCAAAGTTGGACAATTCCAAGGTAAAGCAATTGTTGAACTTCTTGATTTAGCTAACGCTAAAGCTTCTAAGCCAAAGTATATTACGTTATTTGCCGGTTCTGCGACAGATAACAACGCCTTTTATTTCTTTGATGGTGCCATGAGTGAATTGCTTCCATTTATTGAAAAGGGTGTGTTGAAAATTGTCGGACCTGCCCCACTTGCTTCAAAAGACACTTCTAACTTTAATAGAATTGCAACTGAAAACTGGAGAGCAGATCTAGCAAAACAGAGAATGGAAAACCTGCTTAATGGTGATGCCAAGAATTACAAACTTGATGCTGTGTTAGCTCCTAATGACACCTTAGCTCGTGCGATTATTGAAGCTCTGTTAACAGATGCCAAGTACATTAACAACCTTCCTGTTGTTACTGGTCAAGATGGCGAATTAGCTTCAATTCAGTTTATTAAAGATGGTAAGCAAGCTATGACAGTCTTCAAAGATACCCGAGATTTAGCTAAAGCTGCTATTAAATTAGCTGATGCTATCCTCAAGGGTGAAACTCCCAATATTCCTGGAGCAAGACTTGATACTACTACCTATAATACTGGTAAAAAGTTCATTAAATCTTATTTGTTAGAGCCTGTTAATGTAACTAAAGACAACTATGTTGAAGTTATGATTGACAGTGGTTATTATAAAGCAGATCAGATTCGCTAAGGGAATTTAATTCTCGTTGTTTACAACCCTCCGGCAGAATTAATCTCTGCCGGATGGTTCTATCATCAGGTGGAGTTACATGAGTGATCAATACATTCTCGAAGTAAAAAATTTAACCAAAGATTTTCCTGGAGTTCGAGCTCTTGATAATGTCGATTTTAAAGTCCGTAAAGGTGAAATTCATTGTCTGGTTGGGGAAAACGGTGCCGGTAAATCAACACTGATGAATGTTGTTAGTGGCGTTTTCCCTAAAGGTGATTATGAAGGACAAGTTATATTCAAGGGCAAAGAGACTAATTATAAGAGTACGCGCGATAGTGAAAATGATGGGTTATCAATTATTCATCAAGAGTTAACTCTTAGCCCATACCTCTCCATCTATGAGAATTTGTTTTTAGGTCATATGAAAACCAAGTTTGGCATCATTGACTGGGAGGCTTGCCTCAGGGATTCTTACCCCTTGTTAAAAAGGGTAGGGTTGGATGAGGTTCCCCATACTATTGTCAGCAAAATGAGCGTTGGTAAACAGCAACTGGTTGAGATTGCCCGGGCAATTTCCCGCGATGCCCAACTCATTATTTTTGATGAACCGACCTCTTCGTTAAATGATGATGAAAGTCAAAAACTTCTCGATTTATTGCGTGAATTTAGGAATGAAGGGATTACCTGCATTATGATTTCACACAAGCTCGATGAAGTCTTAGCAGTCGCAGACTCCATTACTATCCTGCGTGATGGATTGTCTGTAGTTTCATACGATGTTACCGAAAAGAAAGTTTCGCGCCAACAAATCATAAAAGATATGGTTGGCCGTGAATTGAAGAATCTTTTTCCCAAAAAAGAACCTAATATTGGCGATATTGTATTTGAGGTAAAAAACTGGACAGTTTATCACCCCGATTACCACAATATGAAAATTGTTGATAATGCTTCATTTCATCTAAAAAAGGGTGAAATTGTGGGATTTTGTGGCCCTATGGGAGCAGGCCGGACTGAATTAATGATGAGTATTTTTGGGCAATCTTATGGGTACGGGGCCAGTGGAGAAATTTTGCTCAATGGCGAGAAAGTATCCTTTAGAAATCCCAAAGATGCTATTGAAAAAGGTGTTGGGTATGTCTCTGAGGATCGTAAATCGTTAGGACTTATTTTGATCCAGGATGTGAAAACCAATATTTCAAACTCAAGTTTACCAAAATTATCAAAAAGAGGGATTATAAATAAAGATTTGATCCGCAGGAAAGCCGAGGAATATAAAGAGGCATTGCAGATCAGAACTCCATCTCTGGAGCAACTGGTGCTCAACCTTTCTGGAGGAAACCAGCAAAAGGTTGTGTTAAGTCGTAGTTTATTGGCTGATCCCGATATTTTTATAGTGGATGAACCTACTCGTGGTATAGATGTTGGTGCAAAGTTTGAAATCTATAGTATTCTCAATAATATGGTCAAAGAGGGGAAGAGTGTTATAGTTGTATCATCAGAATTAGCAGAAGCTATTAGTATGTCAGATAGAATATATGTGATGAACGAAGGGAAGATCAAAGGGGTATTGGACCGCGATGAAGCTACTCAGGAAGGTATCATGCATATGGCGTTGGTCGATTAGGAGGGAACCATGGCAAACGGAGCGCAGATAGAGCAAATTTCTTTCTTAGGTTTGGTCAAGCAGAACATGCGCAAGCTATCCATGTTTATCATGCTCGGGCTTATTCTTATTGTTTTCGCTGTCCTAACTAAAGGAGTGAATCTTACTCCTAGAAATATTACGAATATTTTTATCCAAAATAGTTATATTTTAATATTAGCTGTAGGGATGGTTTTAGTCATTATTATTGGAAATATTGACCTTTCGGTAGGGTCTGTTGTTGCCTTTTCGGGCGCTATTAGTGCCATGCTTTACAACACTGGTATGGGGTTAATTCCAACCTTAATCTTATCCTTAATCATTGGTGGTCTTATCGGATGTTTTCAAGCTTTCTGGATTGCCTTTATGCGTATTCCTGCTTTTATCACAACCTTAGCTGGGATGCTTTTATTCAGGGGATTAACCTACATTATTACTAATGTGACTCCAATTTCTTTAATCGATGATGGGTTTAAAAAAATAGCTTCTGGTTCTTTAAATATTAAAGGGTTCAAAATTGGTTCTTATGATGGGTTAGCTTTACTCGTTATGCTTATTGCAATTTTATTATTAATTTGGTTTACCTTTAGACAACGTAATCGTAAGATTAAAAATGGGTTTACCGTGTTAGCTTTTAGATTTTCTATCTATAAAATTATTGCTCTCGCAGCTTTGATAATCTTTGTATTTACTCGGTTTGCAGCTTATCGGGGAATTCCTACCGTTGGTCTTGTCTTATTCATAGTTACAACTATTTTTATATTTATTACCAATAACACTGTTATAGGGCGTTATATCTACGCAGTTGGCGGCAATGCTAAATCAGCCAAGCTCTCTGGTATTAACTCAGAACAAGTTGTCTTTATAGTCCACGTAATTATGGGTGTCTTGTGTGGTTTGTCAGGGGTAGTATTTACTGCCTATATGAACTCAGCCTTGCCTCAAGCCGGGAACCAGTTTGAACTTGACGCTATTGCCTCCTGTTTTATTGGTGGTGCCGCGGCTTCGGGAGGAATTGGAACTACAATTGGTGCTATTACCGGTGGCTTAGTTATGGGTGTTATTAACAATGGAATGTCACTTATGAATATTGGGGCCGACTGGCAGTATGTGGTAAAAGCCTCCATTCTGCTCTTAGCGGTATTCTACGATATCTGGAGTCGCCGAAGATCTGGTTTAGGTTGATCTGTATCAGCGTAGATTACTACGTTATCTACGCTGATAGGCTTCTAGTAGGTAATTTTCCTCGCTTCCATATAGAAACGTTTTTCATGGGCTTCTCCCATGGAAAACGTTTTTCTTGGTAAGGCACCATCAGTTATAATAGTGGAGAAAAAGGTCTTCTTATCAATAGCTGGTAAGAAAAGACCAATGTTTCCCTCTTTTAACCCTAAAGCTTTGGTTACGGAAGAGCCATGGATATAATCAACTTGAATGCCACGTTTTTGATCTATTAGGTTATCAATAACAGATTGCAAGGTTCCGGCGGGGATAGAGGATTTTGGGTTGGTCATTGAGATTATTTTAAGGCCATCGCTGTCGACATAGCCAAAACGTTGTAAACCAGATTGATTTTCGATGGCAGTAATTATTGATGAAATTGAGTCTGTTTCTTCAATTTGATAGGTATTACAATGTTGGGCCAATTCATTGAGGAATGTGGTACGGTCGCAGTTAAATAGAACTCGATGAATTGGGGTAAAAACTAGACCAGGATCAAATATGTTTTCTAATTCCACCATGGCATAGCGACTAGGATGGTTGGCTTGCGCTTCTTTGGGCAATGTCCTCTTGAGGTCTTCCCAGCACGATTTCGCAGTGGCTAGGGAGTGATTGCCATCACCCATAGCAAACATGAGCGGGTTTTGAGGGTTTAAAGATTTCTGTAATGTCTCAAATGCTGTAGCTAGTTCTTCTAACAGTGTTTTGCCGATTATACGAAAAGCTCGGATGTGACCGCCATTTTCCATCAACTCCGTGTCATATATTTGTTCAAAATCATCTAATTTTTCGACTAATGGTTCAATTATAGAGCGTTCTTCATCATTAATAAGAACTAAAATATGGGGTAATTCCAATTGGGCCTCTTTGCGAATGAGCTTTCTTGGGGGAATACGGCTTAGAATTGTCCCTTCTGTGGCACGTATGGGAGTCTTAGAATCTGGATTATAATCATAAAATTCTAAGTCGAGGGCCACTATAAGACCCCACCGACCTGGGCCCTGCCCGGTATTGCGGTGAAGTAAGAAAAAGCTATTAAAATATTCTTCAAATAATTGGTTATGAAGATAAGTTTTCATGGTTGTATTGATGTTTTCAATCCGTTTTTCTGGATATTTTTCTTCCAGATAGACCTCCGGATAAACAAGATGCAATGTCGAAGGAGCATCTCCCACATACTCTTCTACTCGCTGCCAATATTCTTGTTCAGACGTGTATTGGTCACATGCGACGACGGCCCATTTCTTTAGATCGGTTCCAGGGCGAGGCACGAGGATATTCGGTGTGTTAATACCGAGTGCCTTCATCCGATTAATTGCTTTTTCCATCTCATTACCCTCTATAATCCTAGTATTACGCTGTAGTATAACGCAAAAAGAGAATGGATTCTAGAATGAAGTAAAAGAATCCTACTGCCCAGAGGGAGCGCTCTATGTTATACTTAATTTTATGTTACGAATGCGACGATTATTGGCATTTTGTGGAAGAGTGCATAATTATATTCTCGTACTATCTCTTTTTAGTTTAGCATTGTTCTTTACCCAACTTTGGTGGGATGTACAACCTGAATTTGCCGATTTTGTGGCCTCTAGTTCCAATCTTCTAGCTGAATTAGGGTTGGGTTATTCTCTAGTTATGTTTATATTATCCTTAATCTTATCAATTGTAGATAGGATTATCCCTTGGAGCGAGGTGTTCAAAACACTATTACGAAGTTTATTTTTTGGTGTAACGCTTATTTTAGTAATTATTTTTACTGATGTGACGCAATCGGGGCTAGTGTTATCTCTCTAAAGGAGGGGGTGTTATGAAACTAAAATTATGGGCCGTACGCGGGGCGATACAAGTCCAACACGATCGACGAGAAGATATTCTTGAAGGTGTTCAAAAGCTCTTTAACACAATTTGTGAAGCTAATAATTTAGATGAAGAAGATATGGTTTCTCTGTTATTTACGGTAACTGCAGACCTCCAGAGTCTCAATCCGGCTAGTGCCCTGCGTAGCCAAAATACCTCTTTTACCGTCCCCCTTTTTTGTATGCAAGAACCGACTATTTCGGGCATGTTGCCACGGACAATTCGTCTCATGCTTCATTACTATGGTGATCAAGATAAAAGTCCAAAGCATGTCTATTTACAAGGAGCCGCCCAATTGCGTCCAGACCTTTCCTTTTCCGATTCTTGACATATATTAGTAGATATGTATGATAAACCTATTGAAGTAAAGGAGTCACTTATGGGTAAAAAAGCTTTCCTTACTCTGATTACTATTTTGTTTAGTGTAGCGGTATTGTTTGCTAGCAATGTGAACCTTAAACAAGCAGATGATTTATATTGGACTGATCGACTTGAAGAAGCGAAAAGTTTCATACATGGAGAATTAACCAAAACAAATGATCCTCAGGAAAAAGCTGAGCTATTGTGGCGACTTTCTCGGGTAACGTTGGCCATCGGTGATGAATTAAAAGAGGAAGGTGCTTCTGATGCCCTCTTATTCGCGACATATGAGGAAGCTGAAAAATATGCCAATGATGCGATAGATTACAAACCATTAGCGTCAGCATATGTCTATAGAGCCTCTAGTATAGGGCGATGGGGAGAAACAAAAGGTCCCTTAAATGCTCTTTCAAAAGCTAAACCCATGCGAGAAGACTTTGCCTATGTTATTGATAATTTAGGGATTCTTGATGATTCTATTAGTTGGTATGTATTAGGACAATTATATTTTCAACTACCTGGTTGGCCCATCTCTTTTGGCAATCTCGATACTGCAATCTCTTATGCACGCAAAGCAATCGATACCATCCCGCAACATGCACTGTATCCAGGGCATTTCAAGGCGTTGGCTACGATGCTTTGGAAACGCGATTTGAGTACCTCAAAGCGAAGTAGCAAAATCAATTCTTTGCAAAAAGACTGGAACAAAGCTAACAAAGGTGAATTAGATAAACATTCGTATTATGAGGGTGCTAACGGTGCTAAAGCGGTTCCATTCTATTCATCAGTTGCCTTGGATAAGATGAGTGATCGCCAAGAAGCCCAAATGTTGTTAGCCTATGCAGTCGCTAAATATGACGTATGGCCATTTCATAGCCGAGCTGATCAAAGGAATTACAATGAAATCCAATCCCTGTTAAAAAGTTGGGGTTTTTGACTTGACATGACGGTCAAATTTTCCGTATCCTAGCAGCGGTATTGCCACCTTAGCTCAGCTGGCCAGAGCACGTGACTTGTAATCTCGGGGTCGTCAGTTCGAATCTGACAGGTGGCTATTGACTAAAAAACTTGTTTTCTGTATGGTGAGCGAGTCAAATGTCACGGGGAGGTTCCCGAGTGGTCAAAGGGAGCAGACTGTAAATCTGTTGGCTCAGCCTTCGAAGGTTCAAATCCTTCTCTCCCCATTCAATGAGTCTTCTCCTTTGGGGAAGACTTATTTGTTTTGGAGTGGTGATGAATTGTTTTTATGAGAAAGGCCTTCGCTTCACCTGCCAGCCTGGGTGCCATTATTGTTGTGGTGTAGAACCCGGGTTTGTTTTTGTTTCCTTATCCGATCTAAAAAGACTTGCCTCATTTCTGGCCCTTTCCATGCAAGAAGTCGTCTCAAGCTATTGCCGAAAAGTACCAATGGGTAGTATCTCTTATATAAGCCTTTTGGAAAAAGCGAACCATGATTGTATTTTTCTAGAAGCAAAAGGGTGTAGTGTGTATGCTGCTCGTCCGTTGCAATGTGCCACGTATCCGTTTTGGGCTCCCATTTTAAGCAGTCAAGAGGCTTGGGAAAATGAAAAACAGTGGTGTCCAGGCATCGACAAAGGAGAAATTCATCCAAAGGCTGAAATAGAACTTGCTTTAAAAAGACGTTTAGGGGTAGAACCTGCCGTTTGGGAAGAAGTAGTACAATAAACAGATGTTCGTGCCTGCCTTCATAGCAGTACAAATTGGGAGTGTATGGCGAAAATATCAGAATCAGTTATTGAAGAAATCAAAGCTCGCATCTCTATTTCTGACGTAGTCTCACGCTACCTCACTCTCCAAAGGAAAGGGGATCGTTATTGGGGCCTTTGTCCTTTTCATGATGAAAAGACTCCCTCATTCTCAGTACTCCCAGAAAAAGGGTTCTTCCATTGTTTTGGATGTGGAAAAAGTGGTTCTCTGTTTGATTTCATCATGGAAATGGAGCATCTAAATTTTCCAGAGTCAGTCCGTTATTTAGCACAAGAAGCTGGTATTCAAATTGAGGAAGAAAACGAAGATGAGCGGAGAAAGCGCACTGAAGTTGAAACGTTACGTGATTTGTACAATAAGCTTGCTTCCAGTTTTAATTATATTCTATCTAATTCGGTCGCAGCCGAACATGCGCGCTCCTACCTCGTCAAGCGTGGATTTAATACGTCTTGCACTGAAACTTTTCTACTAGGGTTTGCACCTGATGATCCTGATTGGTTATTCTCGTTCTTGCGTGAAAAACAATACAGTCCAGAAATCCTGGCTAAGTCAGGTCTGTTTGCCCGAAATAATCCCCAATATCCCCTTTTTAGAAATCGTTTAATGTTTCCTATTCGCGACTGGCAAGGGAGGGTAGTAGCTTTTGGTGGTCGAGATCTTTCAGGCACTTCCCAAGCAAAATATATCAATACTCCCGAAACAGTGCTGTACCGTAAAAGAGAAATAGTGTATGGCCTCTATGAGAGCCTTTCTGAGGTGAAGAAGCAAAACCAATCTATTATGTGTGAAGGGTATTTTGATGTAATGGCACTCCATCAAGCCGGCTTAAAGACGGCTATGGCTCCCCTTGGCACCGCATTTACACTCGATCAAGGCAAATTGATTAGACGATACGCAGAAAAAGTGTTATTTTTGTTTGATGGAGACGTTGCCGGTTTGAATGCAACAAAAAAAGCTTTGGTCACGGTTGAATCATTAGGATTTGAAGCACAGGTAATTCTGTTCGACGAAGCCAATGACCCAGCCGAATTATTAGAGAAAAAAGGGTCGCAAGCGTTGTCAAAAGCATGCCAGACCAGTAAAAGCGCATTTGATTATCTTGTGCATTCAGCAATAAACATGTATGATAGTAAGAAGGCAACTGGGAAGTTGCAGATTTTTAATGAAATGAAACCCTATTTGGACGCAGTCGAATCAGAGATTGTGCGGCAAAGCTATCTTCGTGATCTCGCTGGATATTTACAGTTGGATGAAGCTACGCTTATGCACGACTATGTAAATCGCTCATTTGATAAGTCTACGCGAAACAGGGAGGAAAAAGTACCGCGTGAAACAGAGTCCAAGCCCATTTTAAAGGGATGGAAACAATCCACAGATCTCTATGCAATGTTAACGGTTATGAACAACCGTGCGTTGTTTTCTTCTGTTCGCAATAGGTTACCCATAGATGCCTTAGTGGATGAGTATGCAATTGAGTTGTATACAATTTTAGAGGATGCCTCAAGAGAAGAGGTGGGGACCTCGGATGAATATATTTTACAAAAGATTAAAAATGAGCATCTGCGTCAAATTGTAGCTTTAAGCTTTCAAACTGACGAATTTACCGCGCAACCTGAACAGGTTCTTGAAGAATCTATTAGACGTATTACGTTACGACGGCTAGAAAAAGTTAGAAAAAGTGTCGAGAATTTAATTCGTCTTGCTGATCGAGATGGATCTGTTTCGGTTGAATTATCACATTTATTGTTGGAGAAGAAATCATTGGATGAAGAGATCGCAAATATGAGGAAGCCAGAACATGTCTGAAATTGAAAAACAAGACTATTTCATGAAGCTCGTAACTAAGGGCAAACGAGAAGGCCGACTAACTGTAAAAGAAATTGATGCCATATTACCCTCAGGTATTGGTGATGATGAAGAGATGTTGGAAGAAGTATTTACATTATTAGAAAAAAATTATGGAATTCTAATAAGTGACGAAGATATGGAGAATGATTTGATAGAAAACGTCGAAGAAAAGCGTCTGAAGAAATCAGAATATGCACTCGATCAAGAAGAAACATTGCAAAATGAAATTCACGATCCTTCAATAGATGAAGAATTGGATGAGACCGAGGTAGAATCAGATCTCGATGAATCTACGATTGATGGAGAATTATCTAACTTACCTGGTATTTCTACATCAAGGCGACATCTAGATGATCTAGATGAGGAAAAAGTTATTGAAGATCACGATGATGAGATTATTGATGAAGATGATGAGGACGAAGATTTAGATGATGATGACGAAGATGATGAAGAAGAGGAAGATGACGGTGAAGGTGTTAAGTCCGCCTACAGTAAAGCTGATTTAAGTTCAGATGACGAAGTCAGTGGATACGAGCGGCGTAATCCAATCAGGAATCTTGATGACGATAGTGATTCAAGTAGTGGAAGGGAGAGTGGCAATCGTCGTTCTCGTATACTTGGTGGCGATAAGAGTGATTCTTCTGTTGATGACCCCATCCGATTATATTTACGCGAAATAGGGCGTGAAAATTTACTAAACGCCGAACAAGAGGTTGAACTGTCCAAGAGGATGGAGGAAGGGGGCGAGATTATCAAATCTGTTGTTTTGAAATCAGGCGTACTTATTTCCAGCTTCAATGAGATTGTAGAAGTTATTCATACTCGTTTTGATGAGGAAGATTTTGAGTTTTCCCCTAAAGAGCTTAAAGAAAAGATGAATGACCAAAAACGGTATGTACAATCGTATCGTGAATTCCTCAAAGATATTGTCAATCCACTTAAAAACTACATTGAACTGAAGAAAAAAACAGTGGCCACGGGTGGAGAAATTTTGCAAGATGATAGTTTTTGCAAAAAGCGCGCAACCTTATTGAAAAAATTATCAAAGGTTGAATTACAGCCTGAAGAGATTACAGCATTTACTGATCGATATCTAAGGGCAGAAAGAGATATTTTTGAATTACAAAGAAAAAAATCTTCTATTGAATCACAGCTTGGAGTGGGATGTGTTAGAGAATTACGACTAATGGGTCGTAGTCTTGCAGTACCTACACAACGTGCAGCACTTGAAAAACGATTGAACATGAATGCTGATAAAATTAAAGAACTCATTCGTGATGTCCAATTGACCGACAAGCAACTCAAAAATATTGAATATGAATTTGAAGAAACTTGTGAAGAAATAATTGCTAACGCCAAAGAGATTATGCGTGGACGAGAAATGTTAAAGAGTGCAAAAGATCGTCTAATTCAGGCTAATTTACGTCTTGTTGTTAGCATAGCTAAGAAATATACAAATCGAGGGCTACATTTCTTTGATTTAGTTCAGGAAGGAAATATTGGCCTTATAAAGGCTGTTGAGAAGTTTGAATACCGTAAGGGTTACAAGTTCTCTACCTATGCAACGTGGTGGATCCGTCAGGCAATAACTCGTTCTATTAGTGATCAAGCTCGCACTATTCGTGTTCCTGTGCATATGATAGAACAGATTAATAAAGTAGTTCGTGAATCTAGAATGCTGATGCAAACCTACGGCCGCGAACCTACTGATGAAGAGATTGCCGAGAAACTTGGTTGGACTCCTATTAAGGTAAAGGCTGTCAAAAATGTTGCCCGTGAGCCTATTTCATTAGAAACCCCCGTTGGGGAAGAAGAAGACTCGCTACTGAGCGATTTTATAGAAGACAAGGATGTAGAGAATCCGGCTACGCAAACAGCATTTACGTTGCTTCAGGAGCAGCTACAGGAAGTTCTGGAAACACTTCCACCTCGCGAACAGGAAGTTCTTAAGATGAGATTCGGATTAGAGGATGGATACTCATTGACATTAGAAGAGGTAGGATTGTATTTTGAAGTAACACGCGAACGTATTCGACAGATCGAAGCTAAAGCGTTACGACGCCTGCGGCATCCAAAACGGAGTCGAAGGCTTAAAGATTTTATTTAGTACCATTAAGGCAGGAGTAATATATGCAAGAAGTGTTTGATAAACTTCGCGATCTTCAAGGTGTTTTAGCCAAGAAATTTGCAGTGCTTGAAGAAGTCAAAGAGATACCTTTGACCCTCGAAACAAAAGAAGAGTTACTCAATATAGGGAAGAAATCCTATATCGAGAAGCATGAACGACTGGATAAGACTGTTGAGGATATAAAATCTCTGAGATTCTCTTTGGATGAAGCTGAAAATGCCCGAGAACATTCAGAACGACAAATGGAACTTATCTCGACGCAAAGAGAATTTGAAGCTTTGGAAAAAGAGATAAAAGATGCCTCTTTGCGGGAACAATCCTTGCGTAAAAGTTTGCTCGCCAAAGAGAAGTACTTTTCAGAATTGCAAGAACAATTAGAAGAGCATGAACAGTTAATGGAGATCCAAGAGGAAGAAGTCAAAACTGAGAGTGCAAAAAAAGATGCACTTCTTAAGGAAAAGCAAGCTGAAATTGATGCGCTCGAGAAAAAAGAGAAAGCTCTTATTCCTGGAATCGATGATTCGATATTGTTTAAATTTGAAAGAATCATAAAAAATAAATCAGGAATTGGTATTGTTCCTGTTCATGGATTGGTCTGTCAAGGATGTCACATGACCTTACCCTTTCAATTTGTGAATGAAGTGCGCATTGGCGAAGATTTCAAATTCTGCCCCTATTGTAGTCGTGTATTGTATTGGGAAGATGTTGAAGGAATCGAGCAAGTTCTCCACCAGGTTGATGATGCTGAGATTGAAGAAGCCGGCTTAGCTGACTTTGTTGATTCAGATGAATTTGATGATCTTTTAGAATAGAATATTTTTTTGGTGTTCCAAACGGTCGCCGGTTGCTACCGAGGTGGTGATCGGAGGAAAGTCCGGGCTCCATAGAACATGACGCCGGCTAACAGCCGGCAGCCGTAAGGCTAGAGAAAGTGCCACAGAAAATATACCGCCTAGCAATAGGTAAGGGTGAAATGGTGGATTAAGAGCCCACCGCAAATCTGGTAACAGATTTGGCATGGTAAACCTCGTCAGGAGCAAGACCAAGCAGCAGGGGGGCTGTTCGCCCAACTCCCTGTGGGTAGGTTGCAAGAGTTTTTCAGTAATGGAAAACCTAGATAGATGACCGTATTAGACAGAACCCGGCTTATGGAACACCAATTTTTATTTCTATACTCATGCAAAAGCACATTTTTGTTGCTTGGAGTAATGTAATGAAAACTATAGATATTGTCTCCTATTTTGGCAACAAGCTCCTAGTTATTGATAATCCCGCCCGTTATATCGGTAGAGAATTCCACTATGGTCCTATGCGTCCTCTAGCAGAGGCCACAACTCATGTCGGGCTTTGTTTTCCAGATTTATATGAAATTGGGATGTCAAACAATGCGATGAGAATTCTTTATGATCTAGTTGCAGGTATCAAAGAGGGGGTAAGTTGTGATCGTGTATTTTCGGTAGCTCCAGATTTTGAACAACTCCTCAAAGAGCATGATCTTCCACTTTCAACACTTAATCATGGTATCCCTTTACATGAATTAGATGTATTAGGTATATCCATTGGATATGAATTAGCAGCGACCAATATCCTACAAGTTTTAGAACTAGGAAAAATACCTCGCCATGCTAAAGATCGTGATGATAACGATCCGATTGTCATTGGTGGGGGACCAGCAGTAACAAATCCACTCCCGTTTTCATCTTTTTTAGATTTTGTATTTATAGGGGAGGCTGAATCTAAATTTAAAGAGGTTATTCGCACCATTCATGAAGGTAAGAGAGAGGGTAAAACAAGAACCCTACTGCTAGCAGAATTACAGAAGTTTCCCTTTCTCTGGTATCATGGTAAACCTTTAGCAATTCGTACGATCGATGATTCGTTTGCTACCGAAGTAAAAGCGACATTTAAACATTTCATAGTTCCTAATTTCAAAGTAGCCCAAGATAATGGGGTTGTGGAGATCATGAGGGGTTGTCCCAATGGCTGTCGATTCTGTCATGCCGGACAATATTATAAACCATATCGGCAAAAGGACTATAGTGCGATTTTATCTCAAGTTCAGCAACATGTTGATGAATTTGGCTATCGGGAAGTGACTCTCAGTTCATTATCTTCAGGCGATCACCCCCAAATTAGTTCTATGATTACCCACCTCAATGAGGCATTTGACGGCCAACATATCTCTTTTTCCCTTCCTTCGCTGAAGGTAAGTTCCTTTTCACTCGATATTCTCGAAAAATTGTCGGCCGTGAGAAAAAGTGGCCTCACTTTTGCTATTGAAACGCCCCTTGCTCGATGGCAACGAGCCATAAATAAAGAAGTCTCGCTTGAGCAAATAATCTCTATTATTCGTGAAGCCAAGAAAAGAGGCTGGCGTTTAGCCAAATTTTACTTTATGGTCGGTTTACCTTTTGTTGATCTAAATGAAGAAAAGCAGGCTATTATCGAATTCTTGAAGACTATTTATGATGCAACCAAGATTGGCATGAACATTAATATAGGCACTTTTATTCCAAAACCCCATACTCCCTTTCAATGGGCTGCTCAAATGCAACCAGATGTATCTAAAGAGCATTTAATTGGCATAAAAAAAGGAATTCAACAAGAGGTGCGTGGAGCTAAAGTGGCTTATCATGAACCTTGGATTTCTTATATTGAAGGGATTATTAGTCGTGGCAATGCTTCTATAGGGCAATTAATTGAAAAAGCTTATCTAAATGGATGTCGGCTCGATGCCTGGAGTGAATATTTAAATATAGGAGCTTGGCAACAAGCTATAGATGAGATGGATTTCAATGTTGATTCTTGGATTTTTACAGAACACGCTGTAGATGAAGCGCTACCTTGGGATTCAGTTAGCTTAGGAGTGTCAAAAAGATATTTACAACGTGAATGGGAAAGGACAAGAGATGCGATTGTTACAGACCGTTGTCGCCCTGATTGTCAACTTCCTTGTGGCGTCTGTAGTAACCAGCATCAAGTCACGGAGGCGTCACAGTCCATCCAAGGGGAAAGCGGTCTAAAAGAGACTGTTACCCCTCTACCAGCACGTCCAGTGCTCTTTTTCTATGCAAAGCAAGGAAGAGCCACTTTCATCAGCCATATTAACGTGATGCGTATTTTTGAGCAAACGTTTCAACGCGCTCAAATTCCAGTGAGCTTTACTCAAGGGTACAACCCAAAACCAAAAATGGAATTTGTTAATCCACTTTCCACTGGTATGAGCGGCGCAAATGAAGTCTTATTAGTCGATATTCATGGGGGGGCTACTTTAGATAAAACAAAGACCATCACAGCCTTGAATTCACTTATTTCAGAAGGATTTGTCTTTACTGATCTCCAAGTTATTGATACTGATCGGAGAGTTACCCTCAGCAAGTACTTGGGAGGGAGTATCTATACTATCTCTGAGGTTGAAGATGAGCAATTAGTAGCAATTCTTGACCAGCGAGTTCACACCAACAGTGTTGAACTTAGTGTAGCTAAACTGGCTCTTGACGGTAAGCCAGTTTATAAGGTGATTATGGCCGGAGAGCGTAATCTCATAAAAACTTTATTTAACACAAAAGAAAATAAATTTACACTCCTTTCTAAAATGAACATACATCGCGATATGCTTTTCATAGGAGAGTATAAAGATAATCCCGTCCCATATTCTGTTAAAGTATTTATTGAATGAATTAAAAGCGAGTAAATAATTGGTCACGAAATAAAGATTCAATATATTAGTTTAAGATCCGAAAAATAAAAGAAAAACTCACTCTGTATTTATATGAATTTTATTATAAGAGTATCGAAATGCTGTGGGAGTCACCCCGACATTTCTTTTAAAGACAGCTCTAAAATGACCCACATTTCGGAATCCCACCTTGAATGCAATTTCTGAAATATTCATTGAATTCTCTACTAAAAGCTGTTTTCCTTTTTTGATTCTGGTTAGATGAATTTGTTTTGTCAGAGGAATACCATATGCTTTTTTAAATACTCTTCCCAAATAGTCGGAATTACAATGTAATTGTTCGGCAATATTCTTCGTCGATAAATCCTTACAATACTCTGTTTGTATAATTTCATACGCCTTCCTAGCATGATAATTTATAGCAGACATTTCTACGGATTTAATAGTTGAAGCCTGTTCTATCTCACTAAATATCAAATAGATTATTAATTTAGCAGTTTTATCAAGTTGAGAAAAGTTTTCCTGATCACTTATATACCAATTGAATAATTGTACTAGTCTAGAAGGGCGCAAAATTGTAGAAACTTTAGATAGTTTGAACATCTGGTCGTTTCTGTAATTTATTCCAGTATAAGTGGTTGAGAAGTGTAACCAATAATATTTTAAGTCTTTTGGATAAGTTTTTGTTCCTCGATGCATTACTCCTGGTGTCAATACAAGTACTTGATTTTCTAAAACAGTATAAGCTATCCCATTTTCTTCTATATCCAACTGTCCCTGCACAACAAAGATTATTTCATAACTTGTTATTATTCTTTGGGGATGACAATTCAACCCCCTACTCACAAAAAATCCAGAATTGTAGGGAATAATTTCATCAATAAAACCAATTTTAGTAACACAATTATCTATATTGTTCATAGTCGGAATCGCACCTATATTCACCAATGATGATGACTTGCTATTCTCAGTAACCTAACCACACAATTAACTATAACATATTTTGTGGGGGTTTGTAGAATAAAATCAAAAGAGGAGTAGAGTTATGAAAAAGACGCTTTGTTTAATAATTATCGTTCTTATGACATTTACTAATGTATTTGCACAGGGTGGTATGGAAGCCACCAAGGAGTCTAAACCAGTAATGTTAACTGTTTGGGATAGCAATGCTGGAATTGAAGGAGTTGTCAATAAATTCAATGAAAAAATGGAATCTGAAGGTAGAAATGTTAGAGCAAAGTTTGAATTAATCCCTTATGACCAACAGGTTCCCAAATTTATTGCTTCTTTGAATGCTAAAACTGCTCCTGACATATACAGTCTTGATGTAGTGCAATATCCTTATTTTATTTCTATCGGAGCTTTTACTGATATTACTGATGTGTATGAATCAATGCCATACAAGAATAGTCTTCCAAAAGGTATGCTTCCTGTCGGATCGAAGGACGGGAGGGTATATGCACTTCCTTATGAACTAGATCTGTCTTCAATAATTTACAACAAGGATATGTTTAGAGATGCCGGACTTGACCCTGAAAATCCTCCGCAAACCTGGGATGAGTTTACAATAGCCTGTAGAGCCCTTACTAAAGACTTAGATGGTGATGGCGTTACTGACCAATGGGCTTTTGCTGAAGTCGGTAATAGTGGTGGTGGGTATATGTTCTGGTTTATGCCATGGATATGGGGAAACAATGGAAGAATGTTCGATGATTCTGGTAATCTCGTACTTAACTCTCCAGAAGTGAAGGAAACTTTACAGTATTGGTATGACCTGATTTATAAGGAGAAGGTAGTAATCAAAACTTCGATAAACTGGGGGTCTGGAGATCGTTACAATGCATTTGTTGCTAGAAAAATAGCTATGTACTTAGGGGGGAATTTCAATATAAGTTCTTTACAGACAGATGCTCCAGACATGGATTTCGGTGTTTGTCTCATACCAAGGAATAGAGGACAAAATGCATCTTTTGCTGGCGGAAATATGATAGGAATAACTAGCCAAAGCAAAAATGTTCCAGAAGCGAAAGAATTCCTTAAATTTGCTTTTAGTGAAGATGTGCTTGTAGAAACGTATGCCCCTAATCTTGCATTAGTGCCACGTGCAGATTTATATGATAACAAGTACTATAAAGCAATCCCTCAAATGAGCATTTTTGCTGATATCCTAGCAGCTTCAAGAACTCCGGTATCATTAAAGTATAATCTGATTTATGAGCCAGTTCTTTATTACTTCCAAGGAGCTTTACTTGATAAAATTCCAGTCAACAAAGCAGTTGAAGAGTGTGCTACAGAAATTAATCGTTTGATTAAGTGATTTAGTGACAAGTCCTATGTGTCTTTCGATGCATAGGACTTCCCTAAGTAAGGTATTGAAACCTCCATGAAAAAAAATAATGGCTTCTTATTTTCCTTGCCTGTGATATTGTTGGTATTAATATTTTTTGTTTATCCCCTTTTTGATGTGTTTAGAATTAGTTTTATGGAATGGACTGTTATTGGGACTAAGAAATACATAGGCTTTTCTAATTATCTAAAAACTTTTCAAGAATTTGAGTTTTGGCAAAGTTTAAGTAATACTTTAATTTATACAATTATGGTGACTCCTTTGATTTTCATACCAGCATTACTTGCTGCTATTTTGCTAAAAAGCAACAATACCAGGAACTCTATACTCCGAACTATATTTTTTATTCCATGCACAATCTCTTTAGTTGCATCTAGTTATATTTGGAACTGGTTACTCAATGATAGTTATGGAATTTTCAACTATTTTTTCATAAAAATGGGTTTCGTAAGCGAAGGTATAAACTGGTTTTCTTCGACGTGGAGTGCAAGAGTAATCATCTGTATCTCCGTTGCGTGGAAAACGTTTGGATTTAGTATGATATTTATACTTGCAGGTCTATCCAGTATTTCTCCTGATATTTATGAGGCTGCTGAAATTGATGGGTGTAATAAGAAGCGAGCTTTTTTCTCTATTACGTTACCTTTAGTAAAACCAACGTTGATGCTTGCCCTTATATTATCGATTGCAGGTTCATTCAAAGGTTTTGATCAATTTCTAATAATGACAGGTGGGGGACCTATGAGGACTACCCAACCAATTATCATGTATATCAATAAAGTTGCCTTTAATGCATATGATATGGGAAGAAGTGCTGCTATATCTGTGCTGTTCCTCCTTATCCTTTTGTTTGTTAGCTACCAACAAATTCGTTTGGGAGGGTATTATGATGACGATTAAGAAAAAAAATATTACCAAAGAAATCTTTGTTTATCTGATATTTATTATATTGAGTGCAATATTTCTGTTCCCCATCTATTGGACTTTTATCACTGCCTTTAAGCCCTCTGCAGAAATATTGAAATATCCGCCTCGATTAATACCAGCAACTTGTACGTTAGATCAATTTAATAAACTATTCACAGCAGGCAACGGCGTTTTCTTACAGTATATAAAAAACACGGTAATAATCACAATCGGTACAATTTTATTAGTGTTGTTCATAATTATTCCTTGTTCTTTTTCTTTTGCATTATTACCCTATAAAGGGCAAAAGATAATATTCATACTTGTCCTCTCTATAATAATGGTGCCTTTCCAATCACTCTTGGTCCCTTTATATAACTTGCTTACCAAACTCAAATTATTTAATACAAAAATAGGAATAATATTGATCTATTCAACTTTTTTCATGCCTTTTTGCATTTTTATGATGCGGAACGCTTTTAAGCAGTTGCCAAAAGCAATTTACGAAAGTGCATTGCTAGATGGTGCCGGAGACTTCATGATAATGATGAAAATATATCTACCGTTGTGTATCCCTTCGGTTGTTTCTTGCATTATCTATCTTTTCATCAATGGATGGAATGATTTTATCCTATCTTTCATTTTCAGTAGTTCAGACAAAGTCAGGAATATTCAAGTCGGAATCAATTTATTTGGTAAAGAACGGTTTACGAGTGATTGGGGAATAATCAACACAGGTACAGTCATTGCAATTATCCCCACTGTAATATTATTTATTATTTTACAAAAATACTATGTTCAAGGTATGACAACAGGAGCAGTAAAAGAATGATTCAAAACAAATTTCAGTACATATCATACGATAAAATATCACCAAAAGGATGGATACGACAAAAGCTAGAAGCTCTTAAGGATGGCCTGACAGGAAATCTCGAAGAATTATGGGAAGATGTAGGTCCAGACAATGGCTGGCTCGGAGGTGATGGAAACAGTTGGGAAAGAGGACCATATTATGTAGATGGACTTATTCCATTGAGCCTGTTACTCGAAGATCAAGGATTAGAAAGAAAAGTACTACATTGGATCCATAGCGTATTAGATAGCCAAAAACAAGACGGATCGTTTGGCCCTGAAAGCAACGAAGATTGGTGGCCGAGGATGGTCATGCTCAAAGCGTTGATACAATTTGCCGATGCCAAGCCACAATCTAAAGAAGCGATTGCAATTGTAAAATTATGTGAACAGTTTTTTAGATATTTTGATAAAAAAATAGATACAAAACCCCTTGAGATGTGGGCCTATGCTAGAGGTATGGAGACCTATGTTTCTTTGATTTGGATCTACAATAAAACTAGTGATTCTTTTTTTCTTAATTTCGCAAAAAAGATAGCCTCCCTTAGTTTTCCATGGAGGAATAAATTTTACAAGGATATTCCTTTCAAACACCCAATTGAAGAATACATGCCTTGGGAAGAATATAAAAACCTTATGGCACAATATGACCAGACAGAAGATCAGGCAACCCTCATAGATCCAATTAAGTATGCAAAATACTTTGATATGTATCATATGAGTCATGTGGTAAATGTTGCTATGTCTGTTAAATATCTAGTCTATGAATATCAGCTTTCAAATGATGAAAATTATTTAAAGATACTAAAAAAAGGGCTTGAACAACTTTATCACTATCATGGACAAGCTAACGGGATGATTAGTGGAGATGAGCATATAAGTGGAACATATCCAAGCCGGGGAACTGAATTATGTGCAGTGGTTGAATTGCTTTTCAGCCTTGAAGAAACTATTGCTATCACTGGTGATCTTGAGTACTGTGATCTTCTGGAAAGAATAACTTACAATGCTTTGCTAACGACAATTTCTCAAGACTGCTGCTCCCATCAATATAATCAACAAGTAAACCAAATCGCATGTACAGTCGAAAAACGAATCTGGTATAATAACGCAGATGACAGCAATATTTTTGGACTTGTCCCGTACTTCGGCTGTTGTACAGCAAACATGCATCAAGGTTGGCCTAAATTAGTCAAGAGCTTGTGGATGGAAAAAGAAGAAGGGTTTGTTTGCCTCTCCTATGCTCCGACTTATTTCAAAACCAACGGGGTAACAATACATGTTGAATCCGTCTATCCTTTTCGACCTGAAGCAAAAATCACAATTAGCTCAAATAGGGTAGAAGAATTTCCAATTGAGTTAAACATTCCAAAATGGGCGAAGTCATTCTCTGTAAAGGTGAATGACGAATTCATAGATTACCAAAAGAAGAGTCACAGCATTGTAATTGATAAGATTTGGCAGAAAGACATTATCCATATTCTATTTGATTTCTCGGTTGAATGCATTGAACAAAATAGAGGTGTTGCTGTGTACTGGGGACCACTACTTTTTGCACTTCCAATAGCGTCAACAAAAACAATCCTACATGAAAGAGGTCGATTTAGTGACTATGAGTATCGGCCAGAAAGTAAGTGGAATTATGGATTTAGCAAAGATACTAATTGGACACTTAATTTTGAAAATGATACTCCGACAATAACAGGAAAAGCTTATGAAATTGAGAACTGGGTAGAAGAAATGAATAGTGCAGGCCAAATTCCAGACAAACCGGATATTGGACAGATGGAAATTATCAAAATGATCCCGTATGGATTAACAGTTTTGAGAATAGCAGTTTTTCCATTAATTGAGCACAAACTAAAAGCTTAAACTACTACCTTACAGTCACATAGTCCCATATAACCATAGTTATATTTTTTATTCACTCGGATACTTTATATGACAGAATTGATAGTGCGTTTCAGAGTGGCGTACCATAGGTGGGTATTCTCTTTCACAAATTTCACCAACTTGCTTATGGCAACGACCGGCAAAGGGGCAACCTTTTGGCTTTTTGCTTGGGTCAGGTAAGTGCCCTTCGAGTTCGATTACTTCTCTTTGCTTCTTGGGGTCAACTTCTGGCATTGCCGATAAAAGAGCCTCTGTGTAGGGGTGAAACGGTGGTTGCATAACTTCATCGCGCTTACCATATTCACATATCTTTCCTGCATACATCACCATAATATAGTCACTAATATAATTAACAACATTTAAATCATGCGAAATGAACAAGTAGGCAGCCTCTGTATCTAGTTGCAAATCGTTAAGTAGGTTAAGAACCGAAGCTTGAACTGAAACATCAAGCGCACTAGTTGGTTCATCACAAACAATTAGACGGGGAGATATAGATAAAGCCCTTGCAATAGCAACTCGCTGCTGTTCTCCTCCACTGAGTTGCCGTGGTTTCTTTTCTAAATATTCTTTCCCGAGATCAACTTTCGTTAGAATTTGAAGAATGTGTTTTTTTCGTGCTTCTTTGTCTGGCATATCGACAAGGAGTTTCATGGGTCTAGCAATGATCTGTTCAACAGTGTGGGAAGGATTCAAACTTCTTCCAGGGTTTTGGAATATGAGTTGAATATCTTTCAAGGTCTCTGGTGAACGTCTATTCCAAGCTATGGAAATATCGCCACCGTCAAACACAATACGTCCTTTGGTTGGTTTGTATAATCCAGCTACCATGTGACCAGTAGTCGATTTACCGCACCCTGATTCACCTACAATCCCTAACACAGAACGAGGTTTAACCTCAACATCGATCCCATTAACCGCATATATTTTCCGTCTAGAACCATACACTTTATGTAAATTCTCAAGTTGTAATAAATCATTATTATTATTTATAGGAGTAGTCCTCAAAGTAGGCGTTGTTTTCTTCTTTATAAGATCTGGTACATCGGTTGCATAGGCTCTATCACAAGCAGCAATATGGTTTTCACTAATGGGACGCATCCCATACAGGCTTTCGCAAGTATCGTTGCGTTTATCACAGCGTTCAACAAAGGGGCACCCTTTTTCACTAGAACCTCGCCGACGAACATACCCTTTAATGGTGTTTAACTTTGTATTCTCTTTGACGACACCACCTCGTGGCATACAATTGATTAATGCTCGGGTATAGGGGTGGGTAGGGTGATCAAAAATCTCATGCTTCGGCCCTTTTTCAACTATTTCGCCGTTATACATTACAACAACATGTTCTGCCACTTTATTTATAACTCCCATATCATGAGAAATATAGATAAGGGACATTTTTAATTTATTTCGGAGGTCTTTAATTGAATCGAGAATAACTGCTTCAGTGGTTACATCAAGAGCTGTGGTCGGTTCATCGAGAATCATCAAGTCAGGCCGGCATAAGATAGCCATAGCAATACAAATACGTTGTTGGATCCCCCCACTAATTTGATGAGGATAGCGTCTTGCGGTTCCTTTTGGATCCCCAATATTCATCATTTCAAGGGCTTCTAAGGTTGCTTCACGTGCTTTTGCTTTAGAGAGCTTTTGATGGTGAATAGCCACTTCGTCCAATTGAAATCCGATCGTTAAGGAGGGATTCAAGGATGACTCTGGATTTTGGAAAACCATCGCTATCCGGTTTCCCCGGTAAGCTTCCATTTCTCGTTCTGTTTTATCGAGGAGGTTTTCACCCTTATAATTAATTATTCCTCGTACAGATGCATTCTTGGCTAAATAGCGCATGATGGAGAAGGCGAGGGTACTCTTACCGCAACCAGACTCTCCAATTATACCAATTGACTCATCGTAGCCTAATGAAAATGAGACATCGTTTACCGCTGAGAATTCACCGTCAAACGTATCAAAATTAATATGTAAATTTTCTATATTTAGAATATTATTGTTCATGAATCAGTACCTTACTGACAAAGTCAGAGAAAATAGAAATAGCGATTACCAACGAAGCAATTGCTAAAGCTGGAAATAAAACTGCCCATGGGGCTTGCGTAATGATGGGTTTATTTTCAATTACCATCATACCCCAGTCAGGTGTAGGAGGTTGTAACCCTACACCAAGAAATCCTAAAGAAGCCACCATCATAATAGAGTAGGCGAAACGCGCCGTAGCTTCCACAATGATCGGTCCGGTTGTATTGGGTAATATTTCAACAAACATAATGTAGAGATGGTGTTCACCTCGAATTCGCGCAGCCGAAACATATTCCTGACTTTTTTCAGTTAATAAAACACCACGAGATACTCGCGCAGTTGCCGGAATAAAAGCAATAGAAACTATTAAAGTAAGCGATAAGATAGTTGAATTTCCTAAAATACCGAGCACAACCATCGAAAGGACTAAAGGGGGAATTGCCATTAGGATATCCATGCCTCTTAAAAATACGGCATCAATCTTTCCTCCAAAATATCCAGCCATGAAACCTAAAATAATTCCCACAATGGTTGAAAGAATCGAAGTTAAGAGAGCAACTGTCAGTATAGAACGGCTACCATAAATAATTCTGGAGAGTATGTCACGACCAAGGCTATCGGTACCGAGAAGATGTCCCTCTTCCCCAGGCCTGGCCATTTGAAAATCGGAATCTATTTGGGTATGGGTAAACTGCATGAGTGAAGGACCAAATAGGGCGGCAAGGAGCCAAAAGATAATAATAGCTATACCAAAAATAGCTAAAGGATGTTTTTTTAATTGATAGAGAAAGTATTTCATCGCTGACCTCCTTGGAGCCGAATTCTCGGATTCAAAAAGCTGTATAAAATATCTGTTGTCATCGTTGAAAGGGAGAAAATTACGGTTATCAAGAGGACACAAGCTTCTATGAGTGGCACATCGCGAGTTTTAATAGCAATCATCAATAAAGATCCCATACCAGGGAAACCAAACAAAGTTTCGACAACGATCAACCCACCAAACAACCATCCCATATTCATACCAATGATGGTGATAGTGGGAAGTAACGCATTTTTCAAAGCGTGTCTCAAAATCACATAAGAGCGGGGCATTCCTTTCAAAGTTGCCGCTCGTATATAATCAGAATTCATGACTTGAATCATTGATGAACGTTGCATCCGCGAAACATATCCAAACATAACAAAGGTAATCGATAGGGCTGGGAGGATCAGAATATTTAGATTACTAAATAAGCTTTCTCCAATAGGAATTACGCTTACAATGGGGAACCATTTCAGTTGAACAGCAAATATAGTGATTAAAAAGACACCCGAAACGAATTCAGGCAGAGCCATGGTAGCTAAGCCAAAAAATGAAATAATGGAATCAGAAAGTTTATTCTCTTTCACCCCAGCCAACACCCCAAAAAATATAGAAAGGGGTACAAACATGATAAAGGCAGTTAAAGCTAAAATAATCGAATGACCGACGCGACGCCAGAGGATCGAGTTGATTGCCACACCCTGCATGTATATTGAATCTCCTAAATCTCCAACAGCAACTCCGGCAATCCATCGTCCATAACGTTTAAGCACAGGATCGTTCAATCCTCTCGCTTCTCGAAGGGCAGATACAGCCTCTGGAGTTGCACTTTGACCTAGGATCATCTGGGCTACATCTCCCGGCATAATCTCAACCAGCATAAAAATAATGAAAGACATAATAACCAGGGTCGCAAGGAGCGACCCTAGTTTTTTTAGTATGAAAAGTAACGTTTTGTTCATTTTACATCCATATATTTATATTGTGGAATTTGAGTAAGAGGGTGTCGGTAATTTACAATCTTATTACTGACAGCAATTAACAGAGGTACTTGCACATCAATGAGAGAACCCTCTTCATAGAAGACTTCCTGCAATTCATGGTAATAGCTCAATCGTTTAGCCTCATTGGCCTCTTCAGAGATATTATCGATCAACGCATTAATTTTAGGATTATCGATATGTGATTCATTCCAAGAACCACCACCTCTAAAGGCCAAGAGCAACAACATGGAAGGATCTGGACGGCCAGCCCAACCAGTTATCGAAAGAGGCACATTCATCCAGTACTGTGAAAGATAGATATCACGAGTATAACCCTTTAAGTCGATATCGAATCCTGCTGGAGCAGCTAATTCCTGAACAGTCTGGGCTAATTCTTTCCCAAACGGGTGATCTGAAGCATAATACATTGGTACAGATACGCCATTAGGATAGCCAGCTTCAGCTAACAAGGCTTTCGCTTTTTTAGTATCACGACCACGAAGCGGAATCTCTTTATACTCCGCTAAAATATTCATAATTGGAGTTTCATTGTAGAAAATACCATCGTTTAGATCCATCTGAGCCACACTACGGGCAATAATCTGAGGATCCATGGCATATTTAAATGCTAGACGGACACGGTTATCATCAAAAGGTTTTTCATCGACTCTCATCGATATAAATCGCATCTCCTGGTAAGGGGAAATTACTTTAATATCAGGATTTTTCTCAAGTCTTGTTTTAATAACTTGCGTGATGAAAGGGACTACATCAACACGGCCAGATTCTAACATGGAGATACTAGCATCAATATCTGGTACAAAGTAAATTGCTAATTTATCAACAATAGGAAGTCCTTCTGCCCAATAATTGGGATTGCGAACTAATAAAGCTGATTCCTTCGGTATTAATTGCTGCATCATAAAGGGACCAGTACCCATGGGTTTTGATTCACCAAGGCTAGCATAATCATATTCACTGGAAAGAATAGCCATATTATAATCAGTTAATTGATAGACAAAAGTTGGTCTGGGTTCATCTAAATGGAGTATGATAGTGTGATTATCGGGTGTTTCAATTGAAGAGACAACTTCAAAATCTTGCTTCTTTAAATGCCCAATTGTGGGATCTTGGGTTCTTTCAATAGTATATTTGACGTCCTGAGCATTAAAATCACTGCCATCATGGAATTTTACCCCTTTTCGCAGCGTAAATTTCCAGGTACTTCCATCCTCAGTTTCCCACGCAGTGGCTAAAAGAGGTTCAAGTTCACCAGTGTCTGGATTCATTTCAGCCAGATATTCGTACATTGATCCATTCATTGAAAAAGCTTGACCGTCCCACACTCCAGGTGTGATCAGACCTGGCACTTGCTCTGCTATCCGAATTATTTTTTCGTCTTTTGCTTCTTCTTTATCTCCACCGGCAAATACCACAGAGACTGCAAGAACTAATATAAGCAACATAATACTTATTGTTCGTTTCATATTTCCTCCTAAGAAATGTAGTTTGTGATTACTGCATAGCATGTTCGACAGTCGTGTTATGCAAACAACCGCGCAACCCACACGTATACTACTACGTGGTAAAAAAGGGTTTAACAAGATGCTGATGCTTCTGTAACCGACAACCTTATTAAACACTACAAGATGGCAGCTTGTCAAGCAAATCCATAGTTCTTTATTAATCATTACAATATATATAAATATAAATACTAAAATTTAATATTATGACTATAATGATCTATAAAACCATTTAATTGTGGTAAATATGTTATTTATTTCTGATAGTTAAAATTGTTTATTGGCTATTGAATTAACGCTTCGACGGCATGACGGGTGCTTTGAGCGCCAACTAACACAAACACATCAAGAGCTGCAATTACGAAATCTGGGCCAGGGGAAAGTATGATTGAACCTTCGCGCCGAATAGCAATTACAGTTGCTTTTGTCTTTTGCCAAAAAGATAAAAGCCCAAGTGTTTTACCAACACAATCTGAGGTCGCAGAAACGGTACTCTCGTAGGTATAAAAAGGGTTACTTGCCGTAAATCGTTCAGCAGAATGAACCAATTTACGGGTAATTTCAAATAATTCCCGCTCAACGTTTTCGTGAATTTCTATAAGTTCCTGCATTCTCGCTAAGAGCGCTCGATTTTCATCTCGACTGCCGTGTCTGGCAAGATATTTACGAGCATTTTCTTTGGAAAGGACAAAAACCCCTCGGTTTTGTTGTACCTTCACAACCTCAAGTTCCTCTAATAATGAAAAAGCTCTTCTAATAGTTTCGGGTGAGACGCCGTATTCACTCGACATCAACGACCTACCAGAAAGTCTTTTACCTTCTAAAAGTTCGCCATTTTCAATTCTATTAGCAATGTCTAAAGCTATGCGGGCATAAATTGGCATTCCATCCCGTTTCCTTTTTGTTTTTTTCACCACAGGTTCTTTGGTAGCCATGCTAGGTTATCTCCATTTAACTAAATTTTCTCTTCTTGTTTTATTTCATCCCAAATTATATTTAAATCATCGACTTGTTCCCAAGTTAAGGGAATATTTCGTTGTGCACTACGTTGTGCTAAAGTATTAAAGCGTTGGCGAACTTTACGGTTACTCTTGTGTAACGCAATGGAAGGACTTAGATGTAAGTATCTTGCCACATTCACAATCGCAAAAAGGACATCTCCTAGTTCTTCTTCCATATGCACAGGATCTTGTTCTTCAATTGCTTCTCGTAATTCTTGAAGTTCTTCTGAAACTTTAGCTAATACGCCATCAATGTTAGGCCAATCAAAACCAACCTTACTCATTTTCTTTTGCATCTCATAAGCTTCTTCAAGCTTAGGTAGTGATGCTGGTATCCGGCTAAAGAAATCGTTTGTGAGCGCCTTTTTACCTTCAACGTCCTCCTTGATCTTATTCCAAAGATCTAGCACCTGAGCGCTATCATTGGCCTCTGCATGACTAAATACATGCGGATGCCTACGTACTAGCTTAGCACATACTCTATTAATAGTATCTATAGGATTAAATTCACCTTTTTCTTCATGAATTCTACTTATCATAAACGCATTGAGCAAGACATCACCAATTTCTTCTGCACAGGAATCTAAATCTTTTTCATCAAGAGCATCTATATATTCATAAATTTCATCTAGTAACGCACCAGCGACATCTTGAGGTTCTTGTTCACGGTCCCAAGGACATCCTTCAGGACTGCGTAATAACCCTAAAATATGATACAGGTTCTTAACAGCTTCTTCTAATGTCGTCGCATCTTTGTGTTCATAGGTAATCATACACACACTCCTCAGTAGTTCCTAGTTGACAGAATATACATTATATACATTATTATAGACATCCTAAAATAACTTGATGGTTCCCAGATATTCTAAATTAGACCAATAGATATTAGTAAACAACCCATTCCCTCCATATACCGTAGCCCAGATGTGCACATAGAGATTATTAATCCCATCAAGGAACGGTTTGTGAAAGTAAGGATCTTCACTAATAAAATTAGCTAAATCAGTTTCATCATTGCTCTGCGGGAAAAGATTGCGTTGATAACTGGCAAAATATGATTGGGGTCCTCCCGTAGGATTAAACTCTACCCCAAATTGTAAATCAAGGGGATGGGCAACTCTTTCTAAAGTGAAGTTGTAGGTAAAATCCCCACTTGCCGACCAACTACTGATGGGCAATAAAGCATCCATTTCAGGCGATTTACCAAAAAAATAATCAGCTTGATCATTTGATAAAATAGTACTTTGCGAAAAAGTTCCAACTATAATACCAGACTCATCTTCATTAAGATCTCGTATTGCTGAACGTTCCCGTGCAAAATTACGGTATGTGTTATCATCTTTCGTATAGAGATAAAAGCCGGGAGCTGCTCTATTGTTAGGTTCTGGAAACCACGAGAGTCCATTACCTACTTTCCCTTTAAAGTTAGAGAACTGGGAACTGATTGTGGTTAATGGATACTTATTAGCATTTATATCATTATTATTAGTGGTTGCTGCTGTGATGGCCTTATTAGCTGAAATCACATAAAAGAACTTTATCGAGGGTGTTGCATTAACTTCATTAATCTTTTGCATTCCCTGGGTAGTAATTGTGAGGGTTGTATCTATTTTTTGATCAGTAGTATTGGCCGTATTTTTAGTCCAAATTATTGTGTTATCGAGATTAATAAAGTAAGGAATACCACAACTGGTAAAAGAAAAAAGAGATGCCAAGGCGAGTACGTAGATTACTGCACTCAATTTATGACATCTCTTCATACATCCTCCAAAAGTTGGAGGTCCAATACCCAGTTATTACTGGAGTACCACCAAACGTGATTGCGCTAATTTTGCATATTCCGAAGCTGGAAATTCATCAGCTAATTGCTGCAAAACAGCTTTTGCTAATTCCATATTATTATTTGATTCATGTAAGCGTGCTAAACTGAATAAAGCTTTAGGCGCTTCAGCTGCTTCACTTCCATAATAGTCATACAACTGTTGATAATACTCAATAGCCTGCACAGAATCGTTGAGTAGTTCACTGCTGACACCAGCATTAAATAAGGCTAATGAGCCCAAATAGGTTTGTTTGCCCCGCTCAGCGACTTTTAGAAAACTTTCTAAAGATTGGGTATACTCCCCCTCTTCAAATGCTATTAAACCTAATAAATAGGTAGCTTTTAAAACGGGATAACTTTTATTATTCTTGCTTGCAAGTTGAGATAGATCAGCAAGCAGAGACTCTTTCATGCTCTGAGCCTCTGTAGTTGCTTTATCTTCCATGAACATCCATTCGGAATATGTCTGCTGCAAATTATCGATCTCTAATTGCAAAGTATTTGCTCGTTTATCAGCTATAGAGATACCAGCCCAAAGGCCAAGCATCGCAACAACTAACGCCACTGCGATGATAATAAGTAACTTTTTATAGGTTCCTAAAAATGTGATGAACTTGTTCTCAATTTTAGCAGAGGTCGTTATTTCTTTAGTTTTTGCCATCATCTTGCTCCGCTTCACCCTCATTGTTCTCACGAGATTTCATGAGATCACCAAACGTAAATGTATCTCCGTCATCATCATGTATATACTTAGAAATCTCTGACTGTTGGGATTTGCGAATCAGTTCCTTAATCGACAAGCTTAGCTTCTGAGTTGTAGGATTAATCTCAACAACTGCTGCAGTAATAGGATCCCCTACTTTAAACTTCTTCAAAACTTCATCGCTGAATTGTTCATCGGGTCCAACTAAATTATATTTTGAGATAAGCCCTTCTATGTCGCCAAGAACTCTAACAAAAACGCCAAAATCGGTAACATTGCTTACTTCACCGCTAATGGTACTCCCTCTTGGATAATCACGGCGTAGTGTCTGCCAAGGATTACCTTCAAGTTGTTTTACACCAAGCCTAATATGTCTTGTTTGTGCATCAACACGGGTTACCACAACATCGATAACATCCCCCTCTTTACAGAATTCATTCATATTCCGTATTTTTTTAGTCCAGGAAATATCATCAATATGTAAGAAACCATCAATACCCTCTTCAAGGTTAATAAAGGCACCGCTGTTGGTGATTTTTACGACGGGCTTCGTTAAAGTCATCCCTTGTGGATAGCGTTCTTCAATGGTATCCCATGGGTTTTCATCTAATTGTTTCAAACCAAGACTGACCCGTTTTTTATCGAGATCGTATCCTAGTATTTTGGCTTCAACGATTTCACCAACCGAAAGGATCTCCTTTGGGTTATTAATCCGCTTAGTCCAAGAGAGTTCCGAGATATGGGCTAACCCTTCTATACCAGGTTCGATTTCAATAAAAGCACCAAAGGTTGTAATTTTGGTAATGGGAGCCTTCACTACATCATCAACTGCATAACGTTCTTCGAAGGTATTCCAAGGATCTTCTTGCATGTGCTTTAAAGAGAGGTTGATCTTCTGTGAAACTGGGTCAATATTAATAAGACGCAATTGAATTACTTGCCCCTTTTTCACAAAATCTTTTGGTTTAGTCACATGGCCCCAACTCATATCATTAATATGGAGGAGTCCATCAAAACCACCTAAATCAATGAATGCACCGAAACTGGTAAAACTCTTTACCGTACCTTCAACAACATCACCGATTTTCACAGTGGAAAAGAACTTATCTTTATTCTCTTTAATCTTTCTCTCTAAATATTCACGGCGTGAAACAACACTCTTGAGTTTCGTGCCGGTATGGAACTTATCTATTATAAAGAAATCAGCGACACCCAGCATAGTTTCAGGGTCTTCAACCCGCATGACATCTGCCTTGGAAAGGGGACAAAATCCTAAGAATTCATCGCCTAGGTCGACTTCAAAGCCACCTTTAATTACCTTGACAAATTTGCCCATGACCGGGGAACGTTTCTCAGCCGCTTCCTTGAGGATATCGGTACGCTCTTTAATGTCAGCGCGTTTTTTCGAGATGACGATTTGACCGCCCTTCCCTTCTTTATTGACAATCATAACCTTGACTTCGTCGCCGACGGCGGGAACAGTAGAAAACTCTTCAAAAGGAATCCTTCCTTCAGATTTGTAGCCTACATCCACAAAAACATACTCGTTATTGACCTGAACTACAGTACCGGTAACAAGCTGACCGTCTTCAATTTCATCAAGAGATTTTAGGTAATGCTCCTGCAGCATCGTCTGCATATCAGCCTTCTGCTGAGGTTCACTTTGTGTTTCTAACACTTCCTTAACTTCTTCCACTTTTCTCTCCTGATCCTTATTTTCACCCAAAATACGGGTAAATACAGCACGTAACACTGTGTCATAAACTTCATCTATGGTCAAGTGTGAAGAATCGATATATAGGGCATCTGGGGCTATTTTTAGCCCTCCTACGGGCTTATTCCGGTCAATCTCGTCACGTTCTGCGATGGATTTCACTATTTCTTCATACGTTTTTTCAGTTGGGTGCTGATCATAACGACGTTTAGCTCGCACCTCTACCGAGGCGTCAAGATAAAACTTACATTGAGCATTTGGAAACACAACTGTGGTAATATCGCGTCCTTCAATTACAATATTCAAACCATCTGTCACTAGAGCTCGCAATTGTTTATTGACCAATGAACGTAACTCAATTATAGCTGAATGTTGTGCTACCCACTCGTCAACAGCTGCAGTATGTAGCTGATCTTCGACATCTGTACCGTTGCTATATAATTTTCCTTCAACTATTTTTAAGGATATCTGACGGGCAACAGCAAGCACAGCCTCAGAATCTTTTGGATCTGCTTTCTGATCCAAAACCGAAAGTGTAATTGCTCGATAAAAGTTTCCTGAATTTAGATAATAGAACTTTAAACGATCTGCAACCATCTTAGCGATTGTACTCTTACCTACCCCTGCTGGGCCATCAATAGCCACAACAAACCCTTTTACAAATATTGTTTCAACATTATTCACGAATTTTTGCCCTCCAACAACGCCTTAATTTCTGCTTTGGACACTATGCGATAGCGCCCTTCGGCCAAATCTCCTAATTGAATGGGCCCAATCCGTATTCGTACTAATCGCTGAATAGTATAACCAAAATAACTAAATATTTTGCGTAATTCACGATTCCGCCCTTCCGTTAAAGTAATTAAAGCCCAGCGCTTAGAACGTAAGGTGAACTTTTTAATAATATAGGGGCGTTGACTATCGATATAGACTCCGCGCAAGGCCTCTTCTAAATCTTCTCGAAGAATCGCCTTTGTGGTCATAACTGCATACTCTTTCTCAATCTCTTGGGAAGGATGCATTATCTTTTGGGCAGTTGTCCCGTCATTGGTATACAAAATTAATCCAGTCGAATCTTTATCTAAACGGCCAATATGAAATAACAAATTACTTTCTGGAATGGTGATGAGATCACGAGCATAAAGTTTTTCGTGGGGATCGTAGTTTGTACAGACATACCCCCGTGGTTTGTGTAAAGCATAATAAAATAGACGGTCTGCCGGCTCGGCGAGTT
>Ga0265293_10001938_pt1 | contig 43395 bp, 33 predicted proteins | sample Munlanlewell138R_FD_192505 | JGI IMG/M metagenome (GOLD analysis project Ga0265293, IMG submission 192505) | Leachate microbial communities from a municipal landfill in Southern Ontario, Canada - Leachate well 138R | ecosystem: Engineered > Solid waste > Landfill > Unclassified | place: Canada...
CGGTACCCTGATGGCTGTCCAGGATGAAGCGACCATAAACATTGCTCATGAAAGGACCAAGCGCCTGAATAACTATTTAATGACCAAGGCGCGTGGCAGCAACGACTTGAATTATCTGGCCAGTCCGGTCACAGGCGGTGGCATTGGCGTATCCCGCTTTCAACAACTGTTCTTGCTGGCCCTGCAAAACAATCATAAACAGCCACACGAACAGGCCCGGTTTGTTTGGGATTTATTAGCGATGCAAGGCCAACGTCTGATTAAAGATGGAAAAACACTGGAAACGGTCGATGCCAACATCGCCGAATTGAAGATCCAGGCCAGTGAATTCATGACAAAGCGTCTTGCCATTCTGAAAGCGCTGAAGATCGCCTGATAGTTGCATATTACGAGCTTACCTGGTTCCCACGCTCCTGCGTGGGAACCAGTACTTTTATTAAACCTCTATGAGTGCATCGGCAACGTAGCAGCCCTTTTCACCCGGAACCGCCAGAATCGGGTTGACTTCCACCGATTGAATCTGCTCCTGTGCCTGGGCGGCAAAAACAGACAGGCGAGACAGCTGTTCGGCAAGCCCGTCAATATCAACCGCCGGCTTGCCACGCACGCCTTGCAAAATAGCCGCACTGCGAATACTGAGAATCAGCTTCCTGGCTGTTTCAGGGCTGAATGGGCAACGATGCAAGACCACGTCTTTCAACACTTCCACGTGAATGCCACCCAGGCCGAACATGGCCACGGGACCAAATACCGGGTCGTTTTTGACACCCATAATGCATTCAACGGCATTGTTTACCTGTTTGGCCACCAGGACACCGGTAATATTGGCGGAAGGCGCTTTTTCAGCGGCTCTTTGCAAGAGCAAGGCATAACTTTCATGCACCTCGGCAATACTGGACACATTAAGAATAACGCCACCTATTTCGGATTTATGCTTGATATCAGGTGAAAGGATTTTCATGACAACGGGAAAACCAAACTTATCCGCCAGGTGTGCCGCTTCTGCCGCATCATGGGCAATTCCTTCCGGAATCGCCTGCAAACCCGCCTCTTCCAGGATGAGCTTGGCCTGGGCTTCGTCAGGTGTGCTGGCAAGCGCGGCAACGGCTTTCTTTTCAAACGGAATGAGGGCATCTGGCCTGGCAAAGGCTGTGCCCAAAACGCCCATATGATGAATGGCCTTGGTGGCACGGATAGGATCTTCAAATACTGAAAACCCGTCAGCCTCATAACGTGCAATCGTGTCTTTTTCTGCAATGATGGACAGGGCAAACAAATGATCAGGATGTTTATCAACTGCTTTTTTCAGTTCAGGACGCAGTTTAGCTTCAATCGAAGCGGTTCCTGCTGCGTGGGCAAAGAAAGCCAGAATGGAGGGGTACTGCTGGGTATCCAGCATGGTTGACAGGAACTGGTCAGCCAATTCAGGTTGGTTGATCACTTGCGCGGTGCAATCCACCGGATTCTTGACTGCGGCAAAAGACAGGGCTTCTTTAAGCTTGGACTGGGCGTTTTGTTCCAATTCAGGCATGGGCAGGTTTAGGTCTTCAGCGGCATCACTAATCAAAATGCCAGCGCCACCACTAACGGTAATCACGCCCAATGCATTGTTTTCCGGATAAATCTTTTTGGTCGCCATGTAGGCAATATCCAGAAACTCATCTGGACTGTATGCCCTGACAGCTGCGTATTCTTCAAGGACGGCATTAAACACGGCGTCATCACCGGCAATTGACGCCGTATGGGATTGCGCCGCCATTTGGCCAATTTCACTGCGCCCTGCTTTCATGACCACTACCGGTTTGCGGTGCTGTTTGGCCAAGCGCAAAGCTTCAATGAATTTATCCGCATTCGACAAGCCTTCCAGATAAACACCAATAACCTGAATCTCGGGATCCAGTACCATATCAACCATGGCATCGGCCACGTTGATATCGGCCTCATTCCCTGTGGTAACGCACAAGGGAATGCCAATACCACGGTTTCTGGCCGAGCAGAAAATATGCAGGGCAAATGCACCAGACTGACTGGCAATCGCAATTGAACCAGGCAAAGGCCAATAGAGTTCGAATGCCGAAGAAAAAGTTGAAAACAGGCCCTGACGGTCATCATAAAAACCCAGGGTATTGGGTCCCAGGATACGAATATTATGTTCCCTGGCTGTTTTAATCAGTTCCTCTTGCATTTGCTGGCCCTGTTCACCCACTTCGGCGAAACCGGCAGACAAAATAACGGCCAGGCGTGTGCCACGCTTGCCCAAATCCTCAACAGCCTTGATAACCATGCTGCTCGCTACGGCAATAATGGCAATTTCAGGGGTTTCAGGCAGGCTGTCCACATTGGGGTAGGCTTTCAGGCCCTGTACGGTTTCTTGTTTTGGATTGACTGGATAAATACGACCCGCATATTTGCGTTGTAGCATATAAGATATTGGGCGGCCACCAATCCTGAGTGGATTATCCGAAGCACCAATAATGGCAATTGAATCTGCCTCCCATAATTTTTTATTATTGTTCGCCTGTAAATTTGTTGCGATATCGGGTTTGCCCACTTGGATCTCCATTAATAGTAATTATTCAATACTTGCCAGAAAAATTCTGGGAGTTTGATTTAATGTAGTCCAAAGCCCTGATTTTTAGAATATTTATAAATTTAAGAGCGTGTTCATGAAAATTGAATTCAGGGCAATATTTTTCTTTATCCACAAGAAAAATATTGCCCTGATTTTTAAATTATCTTTAACAGGTTTGAAGTTCTGCTAGGTTGGCATTGAATACGCCTTTAACAGGCTCTGCGATAGCCAAAAAACCATTAGCTGCAAGCGCCGCAGCAGGTTTCCATAACCAGCTTGATGGGCAGGGAATCAAAACCACCAGCCGGATACACTGCATGCACCGGTTCGGTATTTTCACCCAACGCAAAGCGACTGGTGCCTTTTAACAACTCTTGCATAATCAGGCGCAGTTCCAGCCTGGCCAACGGAGCACCCGGGCAGGCATGAATACCAGCACCATACAACAGGTTTTGAGATGGTTCACGATCATTACGAAATTCATCAGGATTGCCAAATACCGCTTCATCGCGATTGGCTGATGCCCACAACAAAGTAAGCCGTTCACCTGCCTCAATGCTGTGTCCGGCAATAGTGACCGGTTTGGTAACCACTCGACGGCTGGCAATTAAAGGGGGATGAATACGCAAGATTTCATCAATGGCAGCAGGCAGCAACTGGGGTTTGTAACGCAGTTGATGCTGCAGCTTCAGGCGTTCGGCCAGATACTTGACTACAATTCCGACACTGGCAGCAATGGTACCCAACTCACCCACTGTCCAGTTACGTAAAATACTAACAATGGCTTCATCGCTAATAGGCTGGCCGTTAACCGTTTCATGCATTAATGCAGTCGTCAGGTCTTTGGGTGCATTTTTACCTGCCTTACGCCGTTCCTCAAGCAAGGCACGAATATAACCATCAAACTCAACAGCAATTTCGGACATGGCCTGGCGATCCTGTGCCAAAGTCGCTTGGTGATTTTTACGAACCCATTGGTTCAGGGGTTCGTGCATTGATTCTGGCCAGCCTAAAAAGGCGCACTGGACCCGCACGGCGTAAATTTGTGCAAAGCCGCTAACAAATTCGAACTCCTGGTTTTGGTGTGACTGCCGAACCAGATCCGCTGCAATTTCACGGCATACCGGCTCAAATGCCGCCAAGCGTTTTTCATTGAAATATGGTTCAATCAACGCCCTGTAAACGGTGTGTTCAGGCTGATCCATGCCATTAGGCACCGAAACATGACGGGAAACGGCATTGCTAAAGGTTTTTGGGTCATTCAGCACATTCACTACATCTTCATGCTTGAAAAGTGTCCAGTGTAAGCGTTTATCATGTACTACTGGGCAACGCTGCCGAATTTGGTCATAGGCGGCGATGGGATCTTTTGAAACTGATGCTTGCTGAACAGCATTGGAAAGTGTGGTGATGTCGTTCATTGAGAGATATCCTTGCTTATATGTTAAGCATTCTTGCATAAACAGCGTTGAATTCCCTTGATACGCATCAATAGTTTACTAATTTAGTCGGGTATTACATTGTTGTGATTTTACAGATTTTACCTGGCCTTAAAAGGCCAGGGTTTTTCATTAATGCTATTTACAGCTCAAGAACCAGTTTTTCTCCTTTGGCAGAACGCGAACAGCAAGCCATCATTTTGGTATTTTGCTCCTTCTCGGCACGGGTCAATACAACATCCCGGTGATCAATATCACCTTGCAATACCCTAACCTCGCAAGATCCGCACAGGCCTTCACAACAATCGCTTTGCACATCAATATTGGCACCTTGCAAAGCCTGCAATAAGGTCTGGTCTGCCGCTACACTCAGCGTAATACCCGAGTCTTTCAACTCAACCTCAAAAGCCTGTTCTTTGGAGGGATCCAGTTCACCCAGGACGGAATGAAAATGCTCAACATGCAAAGCATCTTCAGGCCAATCCTGACAGGATTGGGCCAGCCCTTCCAACATTCTTTCAGGGCCACAAGCATAGATCTGGGTTTTGGCATCGGGCTTGGCTAATAAGGAGGCAAAATCATTACGCTTGCCTTCTTCTTTCGCATAAACATGCAATTTATCACCATGCAGCGCTACCAAATCGTCCAATAAGGACATTGATTGCCGTGAGCGTCCGCTGTAATGGATTTGATAATCAACCCCTCGTTGCTTGGCCTCGCGAGCCATGGCGCTGATTGGGGTAATGCCAATGCCACCCGCAACAAAAATGATTTTTTCTGCGTTCGGGTCCATACGGAAATGATTGCGTGGACCACGAATGCGAACACGATCCCCCTGCCTGATGTTTTCATGCAACCATGCAGAGCCACCACGACTTTCAGGGTCTTTCAGGATGGCAATTTCCAGGCAACTGGTATCTGCCGGATCACTGCACAAAGAATATTGCCTTGAAATGCCCGTATCACCGCATTCAATATCAATATGGGCACCCGGTGTCCAGCGAGGAAGAGGTTTTCCATCCGGTGAAATTAATTTCAATTTTAAAATATCTTCGGCAATCAATTTTGCTTCCTGCACAACAACCGGTCGACTGATTGCACTGGCAGAAGGTTCTCCCAAACGCAGGGGGGCCTGCAAGTCGAGTATCGCCGGGTTTTTCCTTTCAGGATTCTGTGCCGGATCCCACTCTACCCATAAGTGCTCAGGCCCACGGAACGAGGTATTCGGCAGGTAATGGAAGGTTTGTTCAGCAAGTCTCATATGCGGAAGGCGACGTGTAAATTCTTCCAGGAAAATCTGCAGCTCCATGCGGGCCAGGTTTTTACCCATGCACTGGTGTGAACCATAGCCAAAGGTCAACTGTTCACTGGCATTCTCACGCCTGATATCAAAGTGGTCGGCATCCTCAAACTTGCGTTCATCGTGATTGGCAGAAGAAGACATCATCAATAATTTTGATCCGGCAGGAATCTCAACATCACCAATTTTTGTATCGCAAGTAACCAACCGACGCCAGGCGGCAATTGAGCCATTATGACGCAGGCACTCCTCTACCGCATTCGGGATCAGGGATGGATCTTCGCAAATCTCCTGCCAGGCATCGGGGTGCTCAAGCAAAATTTTCAATGCATTGGCCGTACCATGCGCGGTGGTCTCATGCGCTGCAACAATACCGGCCATCATCATGGAATGCAGGTAAGAATCAGTGATAATGTCAGGATGGTCTTTCTGCAGGCGAATCCCATAACGCATCCAACCTGGCTTATCGGGATCCTGACGCATTTTTTCAAGAATTTTACCGGCCAATTGCCAGAAATTGCCAACGGCATGTGCCACTTTCAACTGCTCTTCAGGGCTGGGCTTGCCCCATGTATTTACCGTGTGCGCAATAGAGTATTTGCGCAACATGTCCATATCCTCTTCCGGCACGCCCAGAAAATGCAGGGCAACCGTCAAAGGAACTTCCCACAGCATTTGGTCAACCAGGTCTGCCTTACCGTCATTAATAAAACGGTCTACGTATTCACGGGCCAGTTTCCTGACCATCGGCTCATGATGCTTCAGGGCTTCAGGTGTAAAAGGGTCAATCAGCAACCGCCTGCGTGCCATATGGGCAGGTTCGTCTTCGTTAACCAGCGTACGACTCATGCCGTAATCATAAGACGCCAGGATGGCATTGGCTTGCTCGCTATTTGGAGTTATTTTTTCTAGTGCAATAGAAGGACTGAAGGTTTTATTATCACGGAAAACAGCTTTCACATCTTCATAACGCGTTACGATCCAATACCCCAGTTTAGGACTGTAAAAAACCGGTTCTTCTTCGCGCGCCCAGCGTACGTATTCGGGCGGGTTTTGCAGGTAATCATTGCTGAATGGGTCAAATGCCGCCGCTCGCCCGCTAACCGGACATCCATTTGCTGACGCAGGCGCACCATTATTGCTTGCATTGCTGAATGCACTGTGATCAATCGGACAGCGGGAAATTCCGGTAGTAGCTAACTGATTCATTTCATTTGCCTCTTTATTCATTTCAACTTTAAATAATTGGTATAAATTTTAAATTTATACCAATTATCATAATTACTTATTAATCCAATGTGATGTTCAAATCACTGATCAGCTTGTGCCAGCGAACACGTTCATTTTCCAACAGTTCCGCATATTCTTCGGGCGTATTGCCAACGGGCTCAATGCCAAAGTCAATCATTTTCTGTTTCACCGCCGGTTCCTGTATAACTTCAACCACTTTTTTATTTAAACTTGAAATTGTTTCTTTTGGTGTACCGGCAGTTGCCACCATGCCAACCAGTGCTGCCGCTTCAACGCCCTTAAAACCCGCTTCCGCAAAAGTGGGCACATCGGGCAATTGGGCAAGACGCGTACCATTGGCAACGGCAAGCGCCTTGACCCTGCCGCCTTTAATAAACCCGGCACCGGCTGCCAGGTCTACCATCATTGCCTGTACCTGGCCACCTGCCACATCAGACAATGATGGTGCTGCGCCCCGGTAAGGTACATGGACAATATCAATATCCGCTTCATCTTTCAGCAATTCCATGGCCAAATGATGCGGGCTGCCGGCACCGGCCGAACCGTAATTCAATTTACCGGCGTTTCCCTTTACTTTGCTTATGAATTCTTCAACCGAATTAATGCCAGAGTCTGGTGAAACAACCAGAATCATGGGAAATTTACCCATTAGGGTAACCGGCTCCAGATCTTTAACCGGGTCATAACTTAAGTTTTTATAAAGTGCCGAATTAAAAACCATGGTGCCGTTATCGGCCGACAGGACGGTATAACCGTCGGCTGTTGAGCGGGCGGTTTCCACGGCGGCAATCGAAGTATTGCCACCCGGCTTGTTATCAACCAGAACGGTTTGGCCGGTTTTTTCAGACAAAGGCTGGGCAATCGTTCGCGCCAGGAAATCCGAACCGCCACCGGCTGGATAAGGCACCAGCCAACGAACCTGTTTCTCGGGGTAATTGGACGCACCGGCATTAGCGGCAAGTCCCAATGTGGCTACAGACAAAAATCCGGCCAGACAGGCCTTTTTGATCAATCTCATGAAAAGTCTCCTTAGTGTTCAAATCCTTCCTGCGTAAATGATATACGCATTGCGTAATTTTTACATTCGGGTTAACCTGTATCAAGGACTTTTTTTGTAAAAAAACGTATGGCTTATAATCTTCACTTACCAATAATGCCCTGAGTATCACCATGGAAAAAGCAGAAAAACCACAAATCCCTGATCGCCGGCAACGGGTCCAGGCGGCGGAAACGGGCTTTGCCGTTTTAAAAGGCCTGGCCAGAATAGGTGGTAGCGCCAGCCTAACGGCCTTGTCAGCGTACCTGAATGAAAATCCGGCCAAGGTGCATCGTTACCTTGCCAGCCTGATCGAAGAAGAACTGGTGATCCAGGATCCCGAATCACAGCAATACCGTCTGGGTATTGAAGCCATGTTCATCGGCCTGTCCGCCATGCGCCAGTCAGACCCGATCCGGCAGGCCGAACCCGCCCTGATCCGTTTGCGGGAAACGCTTGAGGTCACCTGCTTTATTGCGGTAATGGGCAACAAAGGGCCGGTCATTGTCCGTTTTGAAGAACCCGCCCTGCCGGTCACCGTTAACGTGCGTGTTGGTTCTGTTTTGCCCTTGCTGACATCGGCAACAGGCAGGGTTTTCTTGGGTTTGCAAGATGACAGGCTGGTCCGGCAGCTGGCCCGCGAAGAAATGGATAAGGCGGCAGCCATGCCCGATGCCGAAAAAATCAGTGATCTTGATGTTTTCATTAAGCAACTGCGTGATGAAGTGCAAAAAAGCCATTGTGCGGTCGTTAAAGATACGAATTTGCGGGGCATCAGTGCGGTGGCGGCCCCTGTTTATAATTATGCGGGCCAGTTATGCGGGGTGCTTACGGCATTGGGTGCCACCGGCGGGTTTGATGCCAGTGTCAATGGCAAGATAAGCCGCCAGGTTCAGGAAGAAGCGAAGCGGGTGAGTGCTTCGCTGGGGTTTATTGGCACGGTATCCAATCAAAGCAATGAGATTTAGGGGTAAAAAGTGACAAGTCCATGCTTTTGAAGATATTGCTATCACTAATGTAAAAATAAGCTACTAAAAATGACGATTCCAACTGACACAATTGTGTTAGTTGGCAGTCTTCAGTTATTCGAGTAAATAGTCTATCGACTTTTAAAATCAGTAGACTATGACTCCTGTGTCCATAATCCATCTTCATCATTTTGCTTAGCTTCATATTCATATGATTTGGCAAGGCGCTCAATCATTGCAGCAAGATTAGGTTTCGAGTTTTGCCAGTTACTGGAGAAGCGCCTGAACGCCTCGGCCACTTGTCGTTCTTGCGTCCCGCCGTCGTAAGGCATACGGCTGGTGACGCCTCTGGAGTTATGAACCCCAGTACAAAAACCTCGCCTGATGTCTTCGCAATCATCCTGATCCAATAGCTCAGCAATAACGGGGTTTGGCCAACACTCCAAATTTTTATTCAAGGGCCATTCGGAAATCCAGCCACCTATCGTTAAATCAGTAACAACCTCACGATCCTTCTCTTTGGCCAACGCCCGGGTTCTATTGATCCACGAGAAAAACTGCTTTCTATCAATCTCACAATCCGGGCTTGCACCTGGAATGCCGTGCCCACTGTGAATCAGGGAACCAGCTGTTTGTGCCGCTGCATGCAAGTGTTCCGGCAGAGGCTCACCTTGCGTATTGTGAGGCTTGTAGACGAGGCAGACGAGTTCCATAAAAGCTTCCGGTTTACTCAAGAGTTCTGTCATCAAATGAGGTGTTCCGTACTCGTCATGCTCAAGTACCGGGTAGTATGAGAACTCCAGGCTGACCATTTCCACATGGCTGCATCCAGCCTTATCTAACGCCTTGAATACGCGAGAAATATGCCACGAGTTTGGAAGACCCACATTTTCTTCCTTGCCGGCAGCAATGCCTCTTAACATTTGCACCAACAGTTCATTGGGTAGTTCAGACGCACGATCTCCCATGGCATCCATGGCTGTGCGCGGCCGACCAATAGCCAATAATTTTTCTATGCAGAAGAGCAGATGATCGCTGCCCGACTGAATATAAGATGGCCGAACATTCAACCAGAAATGATCAATAACTTTCTGCGACTGCTCTTCGACAAGCTCCCATAAGGCCATATTTTGCGGGCCATTAATCATACAACCCGCCATTTTTTCAAAAGTGACCGAGTTTTTTTCGAATTGTTGCAAGCAGGTTTTCAGAAACGCTGAGAGTTCTGCTTGAGGTATTGCATGCAGCACACCATCGGTCAACGAGTCAAATAACGAAGATCCTGACAAATTTCCATACCATTGACACAGCCACTGTACCAAACCTCCACGTTCAAACTCTTCCTCCACAAGTTCCCAACCAACAAGCCGAGGGTCTCCACAACATTTAGCCAATCTATCAACACCTGGCCAACCCAGAGTTTGATATATTTCCCGAATAGTTGATGTGCGCAATGATTTTCTAACCTTGTCTGCTTCCTTATAATCTTCCTCGTGTCCATCAGGGAGATCTATCCATCCATTAGAAAAAATCCAGGAATGCCGAATAACCAAATCATCAGCAGCCAGAGCATCGAACAATGGCCTCAACGCATCTGCTGAATATCGATCATGCTTGCTCCCATCCTGATTAAAAGAGTTTTCCCAGTTCAGAAACTGTCTGACGGAACTACGAATTATTTCTCGCTCTTCATCAGGTAAATTTTTTGCGTCGTCTACCAGTTCAATGACCTTGTCCCGAAAGCTGGTGTCTAGTTTATTAATTCTGGCCACTAGATCAGCGATACGCCGAGCATTTCCCTGTGCCTTCTCTATCAACAATTCTGCGATCGGCAATATAAATTGCCGGATTTCACCATAGGTGACGACCTCACCTGAGCCAGCGTCGTCATCGCGCCAGCGAGGCTTTGCATTGGGTGAGGCTACATCATGCTGCTTTGGTAACAAGGACAACAAAAGCGTCCATGCCGTTTCAGGATATCGATTTACTATGTTTCTGATCACACGGAGTCGAAGTTCGACTGACGCGGCTGTTTGTGGATACCAGAGTCGAAAAAAAGAAACTAGAGTCTTGAACGGTGTGTTACCCCAATTTCCCTTTATCTCTACATTTGACAGTTCCGCAAGGATAATCGCAACTCGCCCAAGCCGTGCGGGATACCACGCCAGTAATTCCAAGGCCCAAAGCAGGTTGGCATGCCAGCAGCGTCCCATAGTGTCTGATGTCTGTGTTTCTGTAATTAAGCGGCTAACTGGTTTATCCGGTTTTTGCAAACTGCTTTGTACTGCTCTTAGGAACTCATCGGGAGCGGCTTCGGCAAATGATCGAAGAAAAGATGAAACGGAAAGCCAGCGTTCCCCATCGGCGTCTTCCAGCAGTTGAGCAACAAAATGCCGTACATGATTGCCAATAGCGACATGATTGACGCTATCGGAAAAGTAGCCCAATTTGGCAATGGACTCCGCCATAGCGTCCAACACAACGCCAGATTGCTCGCGAGTATTGCCATAAATGGAAGCCATCCAGCGTTTGTCTTCCTCCAGTTCCAGCACCGGATCGGGCTGTTCAAATATGGCACTGGCAACCTGAAAGAATCTTACTAGAATGGCGTCAGTCACCCTGAGCGCCATCAGATGCAACAATTCCAGCGGAGCCTTGGCCTTCCAGAGAGAGCCTATTTTTACAATAGGTGCATCATCCAGCGTAGCCAGCCGCAATAGCTCGTTTTCAATGTCCTCGTAGGGCTTGTTGGCGATCTTCGCAATGCAAGCTTTATCTCCTACGGACGCACTATTCCAGGCCCCCACCAGCGTCAGTATCAACAAGCTTGTGGTATCGGCACCCTCAACCCAATCCGGTTTCTTGATGACGGGGTTTTGCGCATTCCATCGGCGAAAAACTGTCCATGACCTTCCCAGTGTGCGGGTATATCGGGCTGCATCAGAGGTAGCTATTCCAAGTTCACGTAGGGATTTTTCAAACTCATCAGGTTTTGGACGTCTAAGCTCCACTAGTTTTCGATCGATTACTTGTTCACCAATCCCCATAAGATTGAAGGCTTGGTCTCCAGCCGCCATAGGTACAATAAGACGCATCCCTTGACGAGGAGCACGGTGGTTGCCCAGACGATTATCGGTAATCACTACCAACTCAAGACCAGAATTGGCATCCACAAACTGCCAGCCATCTTCCGAGGTTATGCAAGCGGCGCGCGATGAATAACCGTCTTCGATCAACAATGCGCAGGTGAAGGCAACGGCTTCGGACTGACTGTCTGCTATAACAGCAATCAAAGACTCACTTTGTTGAATACTTTTCTGTAGAGCGAGCTTTGATTCCTCGCGACCACTAAACAGTGCTGACGTTGTGACGGCGGGGCTGGACTGATTGCGCCAGTGCTCCCAATAGTTTTCTACGGGTTCTATGCCATGACCTGCGATACCGAATTGCATCCCCAGCCATAAGCTTGTCGCAGGAGCCGTTTCCAGCCAAGCTTCCAGATCATCGGCATCCCAGACCAGCACGTCTGCCCAGACGTTGCGGCTCTCTGCATTCCCCCTCCATGCACTTTTTCCCGACCAGCGACGGGGTGTTACAAAAACAAAAGTGGCTTGCGCTGCCCCTTCTGCCGATATCTGTCTCAAGCGTTTCTCGAAATCACTATTGGCTTTGGATGCGGGGTCTTTTGACGTACCCAACTCCCAGTAACTGATACCTGCTGGAACCCACGGGTTTCCTTGCTTCACCGCGATAACACCATCCCAGCCGGGAGCGCTAACTGAGTCACCTCCCGGCATGGCAATCGCCGTAATTTGAGCCGTTGCCGAGATCAGCCTTCTTACCAAGACAGGAAGCATTCCTTGTGCTTCTCGCCTGTCTGACCACTGTACGAGATGGGTTGCGGTGACGCGCATATTGGGAAAACCCTATATTGAATCAAACGCCAAGCGTCCGTTGTTGGATGGTTCTCGGTGGTAGTCCACGAGGAATGAAATTTTCCTTGCGCAACCAGGAAAGCCACGGCTTGAGATCAGATGGCGAAAAGCGTGCTTTGCGCTCGTGCCAGTTTTCACGAACGTCGGAGATGATCTGTGTATCCGTCGGATGAATACCATCGATCAGAAAATCGTTCCATACCGCGAAAAGTGTGGCGATGATTTCGACTTCTTCGGTCTTCTTGTCTGCCAGGGCGTAGATCAGACTGTCAAATTTAATCTTCTGGCTGGGCGTCATCAGGGCTTCGGCTTTCGCTGCAGGCTCCGATAATGCTGGCAAGCAGCGGTACTCCGTCTTTTTCCTGCCGTTGGCCAAGGTCTTTTCATTGACCTCGAACCAGTTCTTGCCTTGACCTTGCCGCTCGAAATCATAAATCCATGTATCCAGTGGCCCGGCAGCTTCACGCTCAGGCCTCAGATCCAGATCCAGGCCAATGTGCGCTTGCGCCAAGTACATCACCTTGGCAGCAGCGGTTCGACCGAAGTATTGGGCAGTGGCGAGCTTATTGATCGCATAGCAGCCAATGCTAACGCGGTAGGTGGCGAGGTCAATAACTTGGGCTGTTGAACGTGATGATCGCTGGGCGTCTTCAACTGCGCCACCTTGCGATTGCTCACGAATCAGAGCATTCAGCAATTCTGTCTGCTTGCTGGTGTTGGCGTCGATCTGCTGTTCTAGTGAGTCACATAGAGCCATAATTGCGTCGATTTTCTCAACGATACGGTACTGTTCGGAAAGTGGTGGGAGTGGGACTAATGTCTCCTTCACCTTACCAACATTCAGATTAGGCTGCGCAGCCCCTTCCGCCATTTTTCGTATTTCCTCATAAATCCTAATAAAGAAATACTTCAGGTACTTCTTCACGCCGATGGACGAGTTAAAAAATACCATGGCAGCAATCGCCTGGTTTGTGGCCCCAGCAATCGTCAATTCGCTTATTTGTCCCCTTGTTTTTCCTTGACCATACAGTGCAATGATTAACGAACCCGAAGGAAAAACTTTGCAGTTGGTTTCTTTTATTGCTTTTTCTGTAATAAATGTTTCCGGTTTGTCAGCAAAAGACTTATTCGTCGCAGAGCTAGTGTACCAAGGCACCTCCCCACCATAATAATCTCTATTTGTTGTAGCAGGAGTTGAACCAGTTCCAACATCAACTATATCGATAACACGTACCCATTCCCACCCCCGCGGTAAAGTGTACGGCCTTTCTCCTTCTGTTACTGGTGGCAAGGGCTTGGGCTTTTTGATCTTGCCTTCCTTTACCAGCCGCTGTTTCTCGGCTTCGATCTCTTTCAGCAGTTCGCTGGCTGGCTGATCGTCAGAGTTCTGCGGGACAAGTTTGCCCATCACCGCCAGTTGCAGGGTGGCTTTGCGCAATTCGGCGACGTTTTCCTTGACGGTGTAGAGCTCGCCGAAGTGTTCAGCGAGGAAGGCCTGGGCGCGTTGGTGCTGAGCCGGTTCGGCGATCTTCAGCAGTTGCTTGATGGCTGCGGCATGAACAGTCAGGCGTGCTCCCTGCTGTGCAGTGCGCAGTTTCTCCAGTTCATCGCAACGCGCCATCAGCTCGTCGATTTTGGCGACGATGCGGCTTTGTTCCGCACTAGACGGAAGAGGGATAGGCAGCTCTCTGACTTTTTCTGAATTCAAGTTCAGAACTACTGCACCCGCTGCTGAAGCCTCAAATGCCTTTTTGATAAATGAAGATGACAACAACTGATATAGATAGTCTTTTTCTAGTGCATCAGATGGTCTTATCCGAAGCCATCCATCGTGGATACAACCTTCGATTTTCGTTATGTAGGGGCGACCAAAACTCATTGAGTTGGTAAGCAAAAAATCGCCCGGATAAACCATGCGAGTCTTTGAGAGACCCTCTCGGCGAATTTTCTCGTGCGTTGAAACTATATATTTACCACCCTGTTCCGTATCCCCAATCTTTATCCAATTTAGCCCGTTGGGATCGTTTGTGAGGAATGCTTTAATCGGGCGAGGAGACCCACCACGTTCAATAACTGCAATATTGCCAAACCTCACCCACTCCCATCCCTGCGGTAATGCATAGGGCTTTTCTTCCTCCGTCACTGGCGGCAAGGGTTTAGGCTTCTTGATCCTGCCTTCCTTTACCAGCCGCTGTTTCTCGGCTTCGATCTCTTTCAGCAGTTCGCTAGTAGGCTGCTCGTTCGGATCTTGCGGCACCAGCTTGCCCTGCATGGCCAGCGTCAGTATCAACTCGCGCAGTTTCTTGATGCCGTCAGGTGCAGCAAAGGCGGTATCGAAGTACTTTTCCAGCAGTTCGGCGGTATGCTTATTCATGCTCACCTCCCAGTTCGCGTTCGATCTGTTCGATGCTGGGCAGGCTGGTTTGCAGTTCTTCAGGCAGGGATTCGATCAATTGGTATTCCGCCACGCCGATAGGCTGGGTCTTGTCGCGCAATGCATATTCAGCCACCACAGTGTTCTTGCTCTTGCACAGCAACAGGCCGATGGTAGGGTTGTCCTGTTCGGCCTTGACCTGCATATCCACGGCAGTGAGGTAGAAGCTCAACTGGCCAAGGTGCTCCGGTTTGAACTTCTCGGCTTTCAGCTCAATGACCACGTAGCAGCGCAGCTTGAGGTGGTAGAACAACAGGTCGATGTAGAAATCGTCACCCCCCACTTCCAAATGAACCTGGCGGCCGACGAAGGCAAAACCCGCACCCAGTTCCAGCAGGAACTGGGTGATGTGCTTGACCAGCGCTGACTCGATTTCCCGCTCGTTGGCCTCTTGGCCAACATCCAGGAAGTCGAACAGGTAGGGATCCTTGAGGGCTTGCCTAGCCAGATCGGTTCCCGGCGCGGGGAGACGGTCGGCAAAGTTGGTGATCGCCTGGCCTTCCCTTTCCAGCAGGCGGGATTCGATATGGATTTCCAGTGTGGCGCGAGACCAGCCGTGCTCCACGGCGCGCTGAGCATAGGCCAGGCGTTGTTCTGGCTGCTTCAGCTTGGCCAGCAACACCAAGTTGTGGCCCCAGGGCAATTGTCCAACAGCCTGTTGGACAATTGCCCCGTCCGGCCAAGCGTCGGCGAAGGAGCGCATGTACATCAGGTTGGCGCGGGAAAAGCCCCTCATCTCGGGAAAGGCTGTCCTGAGGTCGTGCGCCAGCCGCTCGATGACCTTGGCCCCCCAGCCCTGCTCGGCCTGCCGTTGCAGAATGTCACGGCCGATCTGCCAGTAGAGCAGTACTAGCTCGCGGTTGACGGCCAGCGCAGCCCGTTGTTGGGCACTGTGGATGCGGTTCTTCAGCTCGCCCAGCCAGTTGGCGTAGCCTTCTGGAGCTGGGACAAGGGACACAGGCTTTTCACTCATTTCGCTCCCCCGCTGGTGGCCTTGAGCGCGGCCAGCAGTTCGGTTTTCAGCGCTTGCTGGGCGACTAACAACTGGCGGGTGATGTCCTGGTATTCAGCCATCAATTCGTCCGGATCTCCCAGTTCGACAACCACTTCATGTGGGTTCTTGCAGTCCAGGTTGTAGTTGCGAGCAGCTAGATCCTTGGCAGAGACCTTCCAGGCATGCTCCGTGGTCTTGCGTCCCTTGCGTTGTGGGCCGCCCCACCAGGTTTTCTCGCGGTCGAATTCTTCAATGGTCAACGGCTTGGAACGGGAATAGCTCTTGTAGCCTTCCGGGTAAGGGTGCTCGAAGAACCATACGTCCTTTGTGGGGCCGCCCTTCTCGAAGAACAGGATGTTGGTGGCGATGCTAGTATAGGGAGCGAACACGCCTTTGGGCAGGCGCACGATGGTGTGCAGGTTGAACTCTTCCAGCAGTTCGCGCTTGAGCGTGGTTTTCACCCCCTCGCCAAACAGGAAGCCATCCGGCAGCACCACGGCGGCGCGGCCGGTGTCGTGCCTGAGCAGATGCATGATCAACGCCATGAACAAGTCAGCGGTCTCGCGAGTTCGATATTTAGCGAGGAAATTTTTTTCGATGCCATCCTCTTCCATACCACCAAACGGCGGGTTGGTGATGATGATGTCTACCCGTTCACGTGGGCTGTAGTCCTGAAGGGGACGTGCCAGCGTGTTTCCATGTGTGATGTTGGGGACGTCGATGTCATGCAGCATCATGTTGGTCATGGCCAGCATGTGCGGCAAGGGCTTCTTTTCAACGCCACGAATGTGTTCAGCCAAAAGCTTGCGGTCGTCAGTAGTCGCTTCTTGCTCTTTTAAATGCTCAACAGCGCAAATCAGGAAACCACCCGTACCACAGGCAGGATCTAGAATACTTTCACCCAATTTCGGATTAATGATATCAACAATAAACTGAGTGACCGCACGCGGCGTATAGTATTCCCCAGCGTTACCTGCCGACTGCAAATCAGCAAGAATTTTCTCGTAGATCTCGTTGAATAGGTGCCGGTCGCTGGATTTGTTGAAATCCACGTCTTCTTCGATGGTGTTGATCACCTGGCGCAGCAGCGTGCCGGACTTCATGTAGTTGTAGGCATCCTCGAACACCGAGCCGATCACCCGGCCTTGCGCGGACACGCCCGCCTTGGTTGCAAGTTGTTTCAAGGAAGGAAAGAGGTCGTTGTTGACAAAGTCGATCAGCTCCTCGCCGGTCATGCCTTCCGGATCCTTGGCCCAGTTGCGCCAGCGAAAGCGGCTTTCCAGCGGGGAGCGATAATTGGGCCCGAGATCCCATTCATCTTCCTTGTCGTCGAAGATCTTTAGAAACAACAGCCAGCAAATCTGACTGATACGCTGGGCGTCGCCATCGACGCCGACATCTTTACGCATGATGTCCTGGATGGCTTTGATAAGGGTTGCAAGTGACATGAATACTTCCTGGGTCTAATTCTGGTCAGGCACGGTAGAGCTCACGTTCTAATTCGCTGACAGCCTGTTGATATCGGTTTTTTCCACCAAAGGCACGAACCAGTTCAATTGGTGTGCCCAAACGGTTGAATGGAGCAATTGCGAGGATCTGAGTTTCCTCGATGGCGGCCACGCCTTCGTCGGCATATTTGTCGAGCAGGGCTTCGAGCACCTTTTGTGCCTGCTCGCCGTACTTGGCGAAGTAATGGCGCTTCTTGACCTGTTCCGCCCGCTCCTTGCGTGTGAGCGGGGGTTGATCCCAGGCCACGTGGCATAGCAGATCGAAGGGGTCGAAATCCTTGCCGGCTTGCTTGTCCACCTCGTCGGCCAAGGCCTCGAAGAAGATACCTTGATGGGCCAGCTCATCAATGATGGCCTGTTTCCTCTCAGCCTTACTCCAATGGCGCAGAAAATCATCGAACGATGCAAATTCTTTAGCCAGGGTATTGCGAGTATAATCCTTCAGGGACTCGGTGATTAGTTTGCCGTTGGCGTCGAAGTACTGCACCCGTTCGGCCACCACCTTGACCTCGACATTGGCGACAACATAACGACGTACACTGCTACCTTCCTCACCTGGCGACGGCTCGGCTACACCTCCGGGCAGCGTGGTGTTATCGTCTGGCTCAGGATAGGTGAAATCATCATCAGACGATTCTTCCTCTCCTCCCTCATCAGGAGGAAGCGGTGGTTCGCCAGGACCTGGTTCATAAATTTGCACTGGATCGCCGTCGAAAGCCGGATCAGCGAACAATTCGGTCGCTTTCTTGAAGTCAAGGATAGTGAACCAATATTTGCCAAAATCCTCGTTGATACGTGTTCCACGACCGATGATCTGCTTGAATTCAGTCATAGACTGAATGCGTTGATCTAACACAATTAGCTTGCAGGTCTGGGCATCAACACCCGTAGTCATCAGTTTGGAGGTGGTCGCGATGACGGGATATTTGCTTTCCGGGAAAATGAAGTTATCCAACTCCATCTTGCCTTCTTCGTTATCGCCAGTGATGCGCACGACATAGCGATGGTTCTGCGCCACCAAATCGGCGTTTTCGTTGACCAGCGCTTGGCGCATGCGTTCGGCATGATCGATGTTGTCGCAAAAGACGATGGTCTTGTCGAAACGGTTGCTGGCTTTCAGGTATTCACTGATCTTGCGCGCCACCACTTGCGTGCGCTGTTCCAGTACCAGCGTCTTGTCAAAATCGCGCTGGTTATAAATACGGTCTTCAATCTCGTTGCCATGCTTGTCGAGCATACCTTTGTCGGGGCGCCAGCCGGTCAGGTCTTTGTCCAAGTCGATGCGCACTACCTTGTAGGGCGCGAGAAAGCCATCGTCGATACCCTGGCGTAGCGAGTAAGTGTAAATGGGCTCACCGAAATAGTCGATGTTGGAAACATCCTTAGTTTCCTTGGGCGTAGCGGTCAGGCCGATCTGCGTGGCGGAATGGAAATACGTCAGGATCTCGCGCCAAGCCGAATCTTCGGCGGCGCTACCACGGTGGCATTCGTCAATCACGATCAGATCGAAGAACTCCGGGCTAAACTGCTTATAGATGTTCCTTTCTTCTTCGTTACCTGTGACGGCCTGATAAAGCGACAGATAGATCTCATACGACTTGTTGGCCTGCCGCTTCTGAATTTTGGTCATTGCTGCGCCAAACGGCTTGAAGTCGTTAGTCATGGTTTGATCGACCAAGATGTTGCGGTCAGCCAGAAACAGGATACGTTTCTTGGCACGCGACTTCCACAACCGCCAGATGATCTGGAAGGCGGTATAGGTCTTGCCTGTGCCAGTGGCCATCACCAGCAAAATGCGCTTCTGCTCTTTGGCAATCGCCTCAATGGTCTTGTTGATGGCAAGCAATTGGTAGTAACGAGGCGTCTTTTTGCTACCATCGCTGTAGTAATCCTGGGCTACCAAGACCTGTTGCTGCATGTTTAGCCCCTGATGCTCTGCCCACCATTGCCATAGCGTATCGGCACTAGGAAACTCGTCTAGGTTCAATTCGCGCTCAATCACACCATCCTTGGCGATCTTGTTATGGAACAGGAAACCATCGCCATTGCTACTGAATACAAAGGGTACTTGCAGCATTTCGGCATAACCGAGGGCCTGTTGCATTCCTGAAGCTATAGTATGCTTGTTATCCTTAGCTTCAATGACGGCAATAGGCAAGTTAGGCTTGTAGAATAAAACATAATCAGCACGCTTATGTTGACCACGAGTGTGCAGTTTACCGCGCACGATGATACGACCTTTGGTAAGCAGGAATTCTTCATGGACCTGGGTCATAATGTCCCACCCAGCTTTTTCCAAAGCAGGTGTAATGAACTTGGTACATATGTCGCGTTCACTAAACGCCCGCTTATTCATGATCATGAATCTGATTCCTTCCCTTCTACCCGTTGTTATTCTGCAATACGCGCTTTTATCCGGTAATTCACTAAGGGCTAGAGCAGGAAAAATATTACAGGCATAGGTAAAAAATTCATTCTAACGTCAAGTAGAACAATACAATGGATTTATAGTCTATTGATGGAAAATTAACCTTTGATTGTATCAATGACTGATAATTATCGTCAATTAATATCAATTGAACACAATTTTAAACTACCGTAAATCTTCCTATCAGGCCGACTGCTTTACAGGCCTGATAAAAAAACTTGGTCAAAACAAGAAGCCTAAAACACAATCAACAGACATCTTTACATAAAAACAAGAACTTAAAACTCCCAAATCGCACGGGCAGTCACTTTATGCAAGGTATAGTGTTTTCTTAACTCGGCATCGTAGCCCACCATGAAAGACAGGCCATCCACGCACCATGCTGCGGTAGGCCACACCCAGTTCGACACTGTTGCGAGCCAGGTCATCGCCTTTCAGGTTGAAAGAACTGCCACCGGCAACAAAACCGGCACCCACTTCAGGCTGATTGTTGAATTCGTGCAAGTAACGCGCACGGAACCGCAGGCTGCTTTGGTCTTCAAAGCTATGGTTAAGCTCTGCTCCCAGTACCGACTGGACCGAGTTGGTAGTCACCTTATCAATATGCTGGGCAATGGCATCGTTGGAATCGGCACGAATCACTGCTGACGTATTACTGGCAGAACCGTTAATGACCATAACTTTCGGTTTGAGCTATTAAGTATTTCTTAATAGTTGCTTCCTGCTCCAGTTACCTGTCGGCACAGAGTCGCTTCAGATGCTAATTGATAGCAGACACAGTTCATCATGGATAAGCCAAACTCGGACCACTCCAATATCTCCCCCCGTCTAGGGACTACTGAAATAACAACAATAAAATCTTTGTTTGAAATAGTCATTTTTATACAGAAAAACCGGATATCTGCATTATAAAAAACCTTCAGTACGAAAACGATTTTTAAGACTTAATAAACGTTTAAGCCTTATTTTCCTGCCGATTAATCACAACGTATTTGCAAGACAGCTAACCGGCTTTATGATTACCTTACTCTCATGACAGTGTTCCATGTGGAACATTAGTATTGGCCTAGCACAAAAGTTCAGTATGAATAAGACAGGTTTATTTCATTTTTGCAGCAGTTAGCTATGGTTATTCACCTGCCAATAACCCCGCGTTCCAACTATTTGCCACCACCTTATCCCGCTCAATCACTTCCCTGAACGATTCGCTAGTCGTCGCCCAATCGACAATATCCACTTTCCACGGCAGGTCAGATTCAGCGAAGGCTTCTTCCAGCAAGGCTAGTGTTTTGAAATCCAGTGGCTTGTCAGTCTTGATACACAAATCCAGGTCGGAGTGCTTTTTGGCTGTCCATTTGGCACGCGAACCAAAGGCCCATACCGTGTATTGCGGTACATGCCGGTGCAAAATGTCGCGCACCATCTGCCAATGATCCGGGCGGATGTCGATGTTCGGGATATCAGCCGACATAAGGTTGCAACCTTTGTAGTAAATCCCGTGCGTCGGGCAAGACGGACGGGACATGGGCAAAAACCTGCTCGGCGATGGCCGAGTCGTAGGTGTGTGAAGTCCGGTTGCGTGCGTTAACGTGCGCTATCCAGTTTTCCGCCTCGGCCACCAGCCCCAGTTTGGCTACTTCACGAAAAGTATCTTTCTGGACGGTAGCTTCGCTCAGGTTGAATACATGCTTCAATACACGCACCAGCAGTTGCCGTGACGTGTCCACCACAAACTTGAACCGCTGGATAACGCCATCGCGGGTAGTCTGTAAATGCGGGTATTCGGCGTGTTCACGCAATCCTTGCTCCAGTGCGGCCACCGCCATTTTAACGGCTCGTGTACTGATATCAGACATTTAGCTTACCCTGCTTTAAATAGATAACGTATTCATTCTACGCTTCCAGCGCCAGACATTTTCCTGACTGTTCAACCATTTTGCGGATATACGCAAAATGGTCTGCCACCGGCTGGCCACTTTGACGGCAGGTTTCTTTACTGCTGAATCATTGATTTTCAAAGCTTCAGCCATTGAGCGATAGGAAATCTTGGGATTATCAACAATCAGTTGTAATACCTCGGCTTGTCGCTCAGTTAGCGCATCAAGTGAAACTTGACCACCTATTGAGCCACCTTTTTCCTCGACTTTAGCCACGTCTTGTAGTATTTCATCCCGTAAAAACTCAATATCAAAAAAATCGCCGGTTTCCTTGAACAAGGGTTCTGGTGTTTCAGCTTGCTGGCAAAGCTGACGAATACGGGAAATACCACTGCCCCATTGTTCGATGTAGCCCAGTTCGCGAAACACGCGGGCGATGACCTTGTTGCGGATTTCCGAACGGCCTTGCAGGGCTTCTTCCAGGGTAATGCCGTTGGGCACACCACCTGGGGAGACGATGTTTACGCAATCATCGTAAATGCCCAGTTTGATGTCACGGCCAAAGTTGCTGTAGTCGCGGTGGATAAAAGCGTTAAGCAGCGCTTCACGAATGGCTGGGATGGAAATTTCGTAGGTTTCGGTGCGTTGCAGGCCGAGAATTTCGGCTTTCAGGTGCAGGTGGTTTTTAATGAAAACTTCGGCCTGGGCCAGTTGGTGAAAGAGGTCACCACGGTATTCTTTTTTATCCAGAAACACCGTCATGTTGGTGCCCTTGAAACGGGCACACTTGATTTCCACATGCTCGTAATGATCCAGCAAAATCAACAGCCCGTGGGTGGGACGCACCTGGTCATGCTCTTTTTTGATCAGTTTTAGACTGTAAAGCCGCTGTTCATCCAGGTTTTTTCCGTGCTGTGCAAATGCCTGGTACAAAGGAGTCAAATCCAGCTGCTCCAATTCAGCTTCCCAGGATGCTTGTTCGTCAAAGCTTTGGTTCAGGCGCTGGCGTTCCAGTTCGTGAATCATGTCCAGGCTGGCTGGACGATTGCTTGCACCAAGACGAATATACGTACCGTGATCACGACCTTTGGTTTTCAAATGATAAGGTAACTGGCTACCATGACTCACCTGTACAACCAGCACGGTTTGGCTGTTCAGGGTTTCCAGATAAATACTGGGTAGTAGCGTGGGAAAGCATTGGCTGTGCACTATGGATGCCACCTGGTCCATCAGTTCAAATTCATCGCCTTGAATACCAAGGATGTTTCTATCATCATCAACACCAAGCACCAGCTTGCCCCCACTGGTATTGGCGAAATTTTATTTCCCAATACAAAACGAAGAAAAAATCTCGCCCAGCAAATCATCGCTGCTGAACTGCCCCGTAATCTTGCACAGTTCATCATGGGCCAACCTTAATTCTTCGGCAAACAGGTCCAGCACGCGGTCGTTGTAGCTGGCATGTTCTTGCGCCATTTCCAGGTGTTCGCTGGCACTGTTCAGGGCATGCAAATGTCGCTCACGGGCCAGCCAGGGAGATTCGGCGCTGGGGTTCCAGCCCGCGATATCCAGCAGTTTCTGGCGCAGGGCATCCAGCCCTATTTCTTTTTTAGCAGAAACCACAATCCCAGTCGCTTCGTGCCCTGCTTCTTCCCTGGTTTCATTAATCTGCCGGTTCAAATCCGCCAGCGCAGCCTCATCCAGCAAATCAATCTTGTTGAACACTTTCAGAACCGGCGTGCGGGCGGGCAGCCTACGGGTGATTTCGGCATCCAGCTCATCGTTAGGTGAACGGGCATCCTGCAAATGCAAAATCACGTTGGCCTTTTCAATCTCGGCCCAGGTACGGGCAATGCCAATGCTTTCCACGGTGTCTTCTGTTTCACGCAGGCCGGCCGTATCAACGATATGAATGGGTACGCCCTGGATATGAATCTGCTGGATCACCTTGTCACGCGTGGTGCCGGCGATAGGGGTCACGATTGCGACATCATCACCCGCCAGTGCATTCAGCAGGCTGGACTTGCCCACATTGGGCTGCCCGGCCAGCACCACATGCATGCCTTCACGCAGAATCATGCCCTGCTTTGCCTGCTTGATAAGGTGATGCAAATCAGCCTGTATGCTGTTCAGTTCTTCACGGGCCTGGTATTTTTCAAGGAACTCGATTTCCTCTTCCGGAAAATCCAGGGTTGCCTCTACCAGCATGCGCAAATGAATGACCCGTTCCGCCAGGCCATTCACCAGACCGGAAAACGAGCCGCTTAATGATTCCATCGCACTGCGGGCCGCGGCTTCCGACGAAGCGTCAATCAGGTCAGCCACCGCCTCGGCCTGGGCCAGGTCCAGCCGGTTGTTTAAAAAGGCACGCTGGGTGAACTCGCCCGGTTCGGCATGACGCAGCCCGGTATTGATTTCCCGGGCAACCTCAAGGCAGCGGTCAACAATACGCTTTAAAACCGCCGGACCACCATGCCCCTGCAATTCAAGCACATCTTCACCGGTATAGGAATGGGGTGCCTTGAAAAACAGGGCGATGCCTTCATCAATCGCCTGCCCGTTATTATCGGAAAATGGCAGGTAATGGGCATGCCGGGCCGTTAACTCACGGCCAAAAAAACGGTTGATAAACGCAGCCAGGCTGGGTGCCGAAACCCGCACTACACCAATACCGCCTCGTCCGGGAGCCGTTGCAATGGCAACAATGGGTACATTATTTGAGATAGTCATTTTTTATGCCGCATAATCAGATATCTGAATTATAAGGGTTAAGGTGTAAAAGAACCTTTTAAGGCATAATATACCGGAAGTAAACATTCCTCCGTTAACACACCATTTGCCCAATGCGTATTTTATTAATCGAAGACGAACCCGATCTGGCCCAATGGTTAATGCGTAGCCTGCGCAACCAGGCCGGCTTCACCATTGAATGGTCCAATGACGGTTTGATAGCCTACAAGCGATTGCAGGTAGAAGAGTTTGATGCCATTATCCTTGACTTGGGCATCCCGGGCATGGATGGCAATACCCTTCTAAGCCGGCTGCGAGCCGAAGATGACCGCACGCCCATACTTATCCTGACCGCCCGGGATTCCCTGGCCGATCGTGTAGATACCCTGGAGTCCGGTGCTGATGACTTCCTGCCAAAACCTTTCATGATTGAAGAACTGGTTGCCAGGCTTAATGCCCTTATACGCAGAAGCCGTGGCAGGGACAAACCACGCTTAAGCTGTGCTGACCTAAGCTACGATGTGGGAAAACACCAATTCCTGGTTAACCAGCAAATGCTGCAGGTTACCCCCCGCGAAAGTGAAGTCCTGGCCATCCTTATCCAGAAAAGCGAAGAACCTGTCAACAAGAAATTCATACTTGAACGCTTGCTGGCCCACGATGCCGATGATGAAATTGGCATAGAATCCATTGAAGTCATCATTCACCGGTTGCGCAAAAAACTTCAACAATCTACAGTGCAAATCACCACATTGCGAGGTATTGGCTATTGCCTTGAGCCCATTCCCGATGATGAAATTTAAAAGCCTGAAATCAACACTGCTATGGCTATTGATACCTGCATTAGTCATTACCATGCTGATTTCGCTCTGGGCCTCAAACCTAGAATTAAGGGGACAAGTCAACACGGCATTTGACCGCTCCCTGGCCGGTGCTATCCGTTCCATTGAAGTTAACATCAAGACAGAAGATGGTGGCCTGGCCATGGAACAGCCCTTTTACATGCTTGAATTCTTTGAGCTGACCACTCGCAGTACCGCTTATTTCAGGGTCGCCACCGAAGACAGGCTAACAGAAATCGGCTATGTCGACCTGCCCTTGCCAACGACTCCACTGGATACCGGTAAAGCCGTTTTTTATAACCAGGATTATCTTGACCAGCCCATGCGGATTGCCGCCATTGCCATTCAACCCAAAGAAGGCCTGCTTTATAACCCCGAAAGCCGTATCATCATCCAGGTTGCCGAAAGCATGGCTAGCCGGGAAGATTTCATCAACCAGCTCATCTGGCAATCGGTACGCAAAGACTTTGTTGTGCTTGCTATTTTCATCATTTTGCTTTCGGGGGGCATTATTATTGCGCTTCGCCCCTTAAAAACACTTAGCAGCGAAATCAAAAACCGCTCTTTTGACAACTTGCTGCCCATTGATGAAAAAGAATTGCCAAAAGAAATTAAACCTTTGGTCCAGGCTATCAATCTTCACCTGGCGCGTTACATCAACCGGAATCTTACCCAGCAACAGTTTCTTGATGATGCCTCCCACCAATTGCGCACACCTCTTTCCGTATTAACCATGCAGGTGGATTATGCAAAGAAACTGGCCAGAACCACCGAAATGGAAGAAGTGTTAACAGCGATACAACAAAGACTGGGCAATACGATTCAGCTAACCAATCAATTACTGGCATTGGCGAAGGTTCGTGATGCCGCAGATAAACTGACGGCCAATGTTTCACGTGAAACAATTGATATTTGCCAGCTGGCTGCCGATGTGGTCAGCAATTTATTACCAACGGCACGTAAAAAAAGAATGGATTATGGCCAGGAATTACCCGAACATCCCGTCATGATCAATGGCATTGAATGGCTGCTTAAAGAAGCTTTAAGCAATATTATTAGCAATTCCATTAAATATTGTCCTGTACGCTCCCATATTACCGTTTCTGTATTGGAAGAAAAAGACCATATTATCTTGCAGGTTGAAGATAACGGCCCCGGTATGAGTCCGGAGGATATTGCCCTGGCAGGCAAACGCTTTCGCAGGGGTGCATCGGGCAAGGAAAAATACGGATCTGGATTAGGACTGGCCATTGTGAACACGATTGCTGAAATCAACCGGGCCAGGTTTGAGATTTTTTCCAAAAAAAATGAAACAGGCCTTATTGTCCGGCTGGTGTTCAATAAAATCCCTATGGATTACCCTGATAAAAGCCGATTTTCATCAAATTGAAAGCTAATCGAAAGCTTCAGTTTTGTATTGTTAAGTCCTTACCTATTAATGGAGACTGTAATGATACTTTATAAAAAGACCTTATCTTTCCTTGCCGCAGGCCTGCTTGGCCTGGCTACCCTGGGCAGTGCACAGGCACAGGAACAACCTAAAAAACCGGAATGTATTGCACCGGCACAGCCTGGTGGCGGTTTTGACCTGACCTGTCGACTGGCCCTGAACGGTTTTGCCCAAACCAAAATCCTTGAAGCCCCCATGCGAACCATTTATATGCCTGGTGGCATAGGCGCCGTAGCCTATAACAATATCGTGGCCCAACGCCCTGCCGATGGCAACGCCATTGTTGCTTTTTCAGGCGGTTCATTGCTAAATCTGGCTCAGGGTAAATTTGGCAAATACAACGTTAATGACGTGAAATGGCTGGCAGCTGTCGGCAGCGATTATGGTGTCGCCATTGTGCGTAACGACTCTCCCTATACCGATCTCAAGTCCTTGATGGAAGCTTTCAAGACGGATCCCAGCAAAATTGTCCTGGGCGCAGGCGGTTCTGTTGGTAGCCAGGATTGGATGAAAGCGGCCCTTACTGCCAAAGCAGCCGGTGTTGATTACAAAAAAATGCGTTTCGTTGCCTTTGAGGGCGGTGGTGAAGCGGTCACCGCCCTGCGAGGCGGACATATCCAGGCTTATATGGGGGATGCTGCAGAAGCCCGTACCATGCTTGATGGCGGTGCGCCCATCCGGATTCTGGCCATTTTCAATGATAAACGTCTGCCAGGAAAAATGTCTGATATTCCTACAGCCGCAGAACAGGGCTTTGACATTAATTGGCCCATTATTCGCGGTTTTTACGTGGGTCCCAAAGTATCAGACAGCGAATACAACTGGTGGGTTGACGCTTTTAACAAACTGATGAAAACCCCTGAGTTTGCCAAGATGCAAGAGCAGCAAGGCTTGTTTCCGTTTGACAAAACCGGTGCTGAACTGGATAGCTATGTGAAGGAACGTGTTCAGTTTTATACCGAACTGGCCGATTCTTTTGGCCTGATCAAAAAATAATTCAATAAAAAAATCGCAAGTTCCCCTGCCATGTGTGGGGGAACTTCAACGTATATTTTAAAGGTACTCTTATGGCACTCAATGACAGGGTATTGGGTATTGGCGCCCTTTTCTTTGCCGCATTTCTTACCTGGTTTGGCTACGATCTTGAAGCACCGTTTACCTATGAGCCCGTAGGACCCAAAGCATTTCCGCTTATGCTTGCGCTAATTATAGCTATTTGCGGTGTACGGCTTGCTTACAAAGGTGGCAATACGGTTGAACCAAATCCGGAAGGTGCCAATTTCCGGATTATGACCATGATCATCTATGTCGCTACCTATGCATTTTTATTCCAATGGGTCGGCTTTATTCTATCTACGGCACTCATGACCATTTTTGTAGGCAGGCTGTTCAATGGCGCATGGATCAAATGCATTGTTGGCGGCGTTGCAATGGGCCTTCTATTCTTTTTGCTTTTTGATAAAGCCCTTGATGTAGTACTGCCCACCGGCATTTTAGGAGATCTCCTATGAGCGGATTAATGGAACATTTATCAATCGGGTTCGGGGTTGCCTTTTCAGGTATCAACCTGCTTGTGGCAGCCCTTGGCTCATTTATTGGCACCATTGTTGGCGTACTGCCCGGGCTGGGCCCAATTAATGGGGTTGCCATGCTGGTACCCATAGCCTTTGCCATGCAACTGCCACCAGAAACGGCCCTGATCCTGCTGGCAGCCGTGTATGTGGGTGCCGAATATGGCGGCCGGATTACCTCTATCCTGATTAACGTGCCAGGTGAGGCCGCAGCCGTCATGACCACGCTTGATGGCTATCCGCTGGCACGCCAGGGTTTGGCCAGCGTGGCATTATCACTGTCTGCATGGTCTTCATTCATTGGTTCCACCATTGCCATTTTCGGCATATTGCTATTAGCACCGTTGCTGGCCAAATGGGCCATTGCTTTTGGTCCTGCCGAATATTTTGTTTTGATGGTATTTGCCTTTTGTGCACTTACCAGCCTTTTGGGTGAACAACCGGTCAAAGGGATTCTGGCTGCCATGATTGGCCTGGCGATTGCCACGGTTGGCGTGGATGCCAACTCTGGCGTTTACCGTTATACCTTTGATTTACCCAATCTGGCCGATGGTATTGATTTCGTGGTGGTAGTGATAGGCCTTTTTGCGGTTTCCGAAATGCTGCAAATGCTTGAGAACCTGCTTAGCGGAATTTCCATTGATGTTCCCAAAAGCGAACGTAAGTTATTCAATTTAAAAGAAATGGCATTTACCTGGTGGAGTACGGTACGTGCCGGATTTTTAGGTTTCTTTATTGGAATTCTGCCGGGTGCGGGTGCCAGTGTTGCCTCTGCAGTTGCCTATGCCAATGAGAAAAAATTGATTGAAAGCAAAGATCCCGACGCCAAGTTCGGCAAAGGAGACATGCGCGGCCTTGCAGCACCTGAATCCGCCAACAACAGTGCAGCAACCGGTTCATTTATTCCCATGCTGGCATTGGGTGTACCCGGTTCCGGTACAACGGCGGTCATGATGGGGGCACTTACCCTTTACAACATCACGCCCGGGCCGGTTCTGTTTGATACTCAACCACAGCTTGTATGGGGTCTGATCGCTTCCCTGTTCATTGCCAATGTCATGTTGCTTTTAATGAACATTCCTATGGTACGTGTATTTGCATCCATGCTATCCATCCCCTCCTGGTTACTGGTGCCAGGTATTTTATCCATCAGCTTTATCGGGGTATATGCGATTAATGCAACCACATTTGACCTGATGCTGGTGGTTGGAATTGGCGTGATTGGCTATTTCCTGCGGAAAATGAATGTGCCTATGGCACCGCTTGTCCTGGGCGTGGTACTGGGTGATATGATGGAGCAAAACCTGCGTCGTGCCCTCTCCATTACCAATGGTGAAATTTCCATCCTGTTTGAAAGCCCCATTTCCATCAGCTTATGGGTTGCCGCCATTCTGGTTGGCGTGGTTCCGCCATTACTCAGGAAATTTTCAAGAAAAAATGAAATTCATGTCCCAGCCAATTAATATGACATGTTTGTAAAATATTTAACCGGATTCCTTCTGGCACTGTCTGGCGCTTTGGTAGCGGTATGGTTAACCATACCGCTACCATGGCTGATTGGTTCACTGCTATTAACGGCCATCACCAAAACAGCCGGCGTCAACAGCACCTCTCACACGGTTTTCCGAAACATTGGTCAATGGGTTATTGGCACGTCCCTGGGTTTGTATTTCACACCAGAAGTTCTGAATATCATCAGCGGTTACTCCCCTTTCATTTTTGCCGGGATGGTATTTGCCATTTTACTGGGTATCAATGGTTCTCTCATTTTAAGAAAATGGGGTCATGTTGATTTTAAAACCGCCTGGTTTGCCAGTGCCATTGGCGGTGCCAGTGAAATGGCCAACCTGGCTGAAAAAAACCATGCCAGAACAGATCTGGTAGCTTCGGCACACAGCCTGCGCATGATTATGGTGGTGGTTTCCATTCCCTTTGCCTTTAAATTCCTGAATATATCCGGCAATTATCCAGGAACGGAAGCCCTGTATTTTTTTAACACCAGCGGTTTTTTCAAGCTCATCATATTAACCAGCATCGCCGGATTAATTTTCAAGAAGCTTTCACTTCCCAACCCTTGGGTCTTGGGTCCTTTACTGGTTACCATTCTATTAACCGGCAACGATACCATCCTTACCTATCTGCCCAATGAAATCTCAAAACTTGGCCAACTGTTTATTGGCTGGTCCTTGGGAGACAAATTTGGCCCTGATTTTTTCAAAAAGGCCCCCCGCTATTTATCAGTGGTAGCCATCAGCAATACTCTTAACCTGATACTGGCATTTGGGTTCAGTTACCTGTTATTTCTTGTTTCAGATATTCCTTTTCCAACGCTTGTACTCGGCAATAGTCCAGGAGGCATTGCGGAAATGGCGATTACAGCAAAAGTGCTCTCACTTGGTGCGCCGGTTGTGACCGCATTCCACGTGTCACGTATGGTATTTGTATTGCTCATAACAAGCCCGCTGTATCATTTTTTTGAAAAACACCTGAAACCCAAGGCTAGCATCAAGCACCGTACCGACTGACCAAATGCGCAACAAGCCTCGTCCTCCAGGGCGGGGAGAATATCAAATATCCTTTAAACTGAGGTACCTCAAAACTCAATACCTCAACATTAGCATGCCAACTGACTCCAACCATCACGCAAAACCAGACAAAACAAAACAATCCACTGCCGTTCGGCTGATTCCCTTTATCGTTGGTTGCGCCCTTTTCATGCAAATGCTGGATTCCTCTGTTGTGGCAATGGCCTTACCCATAATGGCCGATACTTTCAACACCATGGCAGTACGCATGAATATTGCCATAACCGCATATCTTGTTGCGGTTGCTATTTTTGTTCCCGTTTGTGGATGGGCTGCAGACCGCTTTGGTGCAAAAAAAATATTTCTGTTCGCCATCATATTATTTTGTCTGTCCTCACTGGGTGGATTTATTGTTACCTTCACTTCCTGGCACTGGATTTTCCTGATCAATATTCCCATGGGCATGCTTGGTATTTTCATGGTGCTTAAGTATATTCAGGAATATAAAAAAGAAAATCCTCCTAGTCTGGACTGGCCAGGATTCATCTTAAGTGGCCTTGCCATGGCTTCTTGCGTTTATGGTTTTGAATCCCTGGCCAAAAACCAGGGATTTATCAATGCCTATTTCCTATTAGCCATTTCTCTTATTAGTGGAATTCTGTACCGGTTTCATGCCAAACGGGTCGCCAATCCCATTATCGATCTGTCCCTTTTAAAAATCCAAAGCTTTGCCATTTCAATTATTGCAGGCAATTTATGCCGCTTTGCGGTTGGTTCAACCCCTTTTTTACTGGCCTTATTGCTACAGATTGGCTTTAATTACACGCCCTTATCCGCAGGCATCATTACTTTTTCCGGTGCACTGGGTGCTCTTGCCATGAAATTTGTTGCCATACCTATCCTGAAAAGATTTGGTTTTCGCCGTGTGCTTACCGTTAATGCGGTTATTACCGGCCTGTTTATCATGGCATGCGCCTTGTTTACCCTTGAAACCCCCGTCTGGATCATAACAATGACCCTGCTTTTCGGCGGTTTTTTCCGTTCTCTGGAATTTACTTCGGTCAATACCCTAAGTTTTGCTAATATCAAACCTGAAAAAATGAGCCAGGCCAGCAGTTTTTCAGCTACAGCACAGCAAGTTGGAATCAGTATGGGTATGGGGATAGCAACCCTAAGCATTGATTTAAGCATGCGCCTGAACGGTTCCCTGACGCCTTCAATCCAGGATATCAAGTCGGGTTTTATTGTTATTGGAGCCGCATCAATCCTTTCCGCCTTGTGGTTTTACCGACTGGAAAAATCAGCCGGAGCAGGCCTGTATTAATTATACGATTCCTACCTTACCCCCTATATGCCTGCTTCAAGTTGCGTTGTACTGCTGGCTGCATGGTAATAAATTTGAGTCAATAATAAAAAACTGAACCCGGTGCAATACCGGGTTCAGTCATTAAGTAAGATAAAACCAGCGCGTATAAGTATTAATTCAACTCATTAATGGCTGCAATAATTTTTTCAGCCAAGGCTTTTATGGCCTCCATATCCCCTTTTACATGCGCATGGGCATGAATATTTTGACCTTCATAGCGTGGCACCAAATGAAAATGGACATGATCAACCGTTTGTCCTGCTGCGGCACCATTAAACTGGCTAAGAACAATTCCATCGGCATTAGTTGCTTTCATAATTGCCGGTGCAATTTTTTTGGCTGTAGAAACGCAAGCCTGGGCCGCATCGTAAGACAAATCAAACAAATTAACGGCTGGTTCTTTAGTTAATACCAATGTATGCCCAACTGTTTGCGGCATGATATCCATCATGACGTAGGTTTTGTCATCTTCGTACACTTTAAATGAAGGTGCTTCACCTCGTAAAATTTTAGCGAAGATATTATTTGTATCGTAAGCCATTCCAATTATCCATAAAAGTAGTTAATTCACTGAAACCGAAGCAATTTGCTAATTACTTTACCATAAATCATCAAGGGTAATTTCAACATCTTGAGCCAAATTGCATCGATAAAGCGATTAAATGCAGCCAACCTTGGAACAATAAAAAAACGATTCAATCCTGTTTTTTATTGTTCTGAAATCACAAAAAAACAGGCGTTTATCGTGTTTTTGCAAAAAAACAGCTGTGGATAACTACTATGAACATTAAATGTGAATAACTTTTGTATGAAAAGTGAAGAACCCGACCCCAAAATTTGCAGCTAAAACTTGTTCAACTTTATCCAATGCTAAAAATAGTTGAACTCAACAAGCAAAAAACAGCATAAAACCCTGTTTTTAATGAAAAAAACAGGGTTTTAGCACTTATCCACAGAGCATCTAGTTCTTAATCAGTTATATATAAAGAAAAATAATAACTAAATAGTACTTAGCACCTGTAAAGCTTTTTCCAAAGTTTCATTTTTCTTGGCAAAACAAAATCGAACCAAATTATTATTGGAAACCAAGGCTAAAGAATCTTTATAAAATGCTGAAACTGGAATCAGCGTGACACCATGTTTTTTTGTCAATTCTGTAGCAAAGTCCAATTCATTGTCCGATGACACATCACTATAATCAGCTAATAAGAAAAAAGTACCTTCGCTCTTAATGGGTTTGAAACGGGTATTTAACAAACCGTTGTAAAGATAGTCGTGCTTTTTTTGATAAAAACTGGATAAATTCAAATAAGTATCCGGATCTTTCATAAATTCGGCAAATGCATATTGCATGGGTGAACTTACGGTAAAAACCACAAACTGATGAATTTTCCTGAATTCTGCTGTCAATGCTTTGGGTGCACTGCAATACCCTACTTTCCAGCCAGTGGTATGGTAGGTTTTGCCAAAAGAAGAAATCACAAACGAACGGCTGGCTAAAAAATCCCGGGTAGATAAACTTAAAAACGGTTTATTTCCAAACACAATATGTTCATAAACTTCATCACCAATCAAAAATATTTCCTTATCTTTGATTAAATCCTCAATAGCATCCAGATCAGATGATTTCAAAGTAAGCCCAGTTGGGTTATGAGGAAAATTCAGAATGATCAACCGGGTTTTTTCAGTGATGGCATTCTTCACTTTATTCCAGTCAATTGAGTAAGCTGGATTGTTTTTAGAGGGAGGCGTCAGGGAAACAAAGACCGGGACTCCTCCGGCTAATTTTATGCATGGTACATAAGAGTCATAGCACGGTTCAATAACAATAACTTCATCACCATCATGAACAACGCTTAGTATTGAAGACATTAAAGCTTCAGTAGCACCATTGGTAACAGTTATTTCTGTCTCGGGGTTGTAGTTATGCGAATAAAGCTGACTGATTTTATTTGCAATGGCAATTCGTAATGCTTGTACGCCTGGCATGTATGGATACTGGTTATGTCCATTTATCATAGCTTTATTCACCAATGAAACCAATTTTTCATCGGGATTGAAGTCTGGAAATCCTTGTCCCAGATTTATTGCATTATATTCATTAGCCAACTGGCTCATGATGGAAAATATGGTCGTTCCAACGTCAGGTAATTTTGATTTAATCATTTTATTCACAGTTTTCGTATAACAATTTCAAGCTATATAAATTTTATCAACAAGGCTATAATCCTTATTATGCCTTATTGTAGAGAATGTTATTAACATTTTATACATAGCAGTACATACCTTTTCGTCTTATTATTAACAAAGTTATCCACAGATCTTTGCTTTGTTCCACGTGGAACAACCTCAAAATAATCTTGCCTAAAGATTTTTCGCTTCCGAACATAAAATAACCAAAATAACTGAAATTATGCAAATGTTCCACGTGGAACATTTGTTCTGGATTTATAATTAACTATTGCTATTTTTTATTAGAAACAAAATGGATTACCCAAACGAGTTTGATGTGATAGTAGTGGGTGGTGGTCATGCAGGAACAGAAGCCGCCTTGGCTTCTGCCCGTACTGGTGCCAAAACATTATTGTTGACACACAATATTGAAACCCTAGGTCAAATGTCTTGCAATCCTTCAATAGGTGGGATTGGGAAAGGACACTTGGTAAAAGAAATTGATGCGCTTGGTGGCGCTATGGCGCTGGCAGCAGATGAAGCAGGAATACAATTCAGAATACTGAACAGTTCAAAAGGCCCTGCCGTGCGTGCAACAAGGGTGCAGGCAGACAGGGTGCTGTACAGACAAGCTATACGTACCCGACTTGAAAATCAGGAAAACCTTTGGTTGTTCCAACAGGCAGTTGATGATCTGATTGTTGAGGGTGATCGGGTAGTTGGGGCCGTTACCCAGATCGGTCTTAAATTCAGATCGCGTGCTGTAGTATTAACAACAGGTACTTTTTTGAATGGTCTTGTCCATGTTGGATTGAAAAATTATTCTGCAGGACGTGCCGGAGATCCTCCGGCCATCAGTCTTGCCCATAGATTAAAAGAGTTGAAGCTCCCTCAGGGGCGACTTAAAACCGGTACGCCTCCGCGTATTGATGCCAGAACAATAGATTTTTCCAACTTGATTGAACAGCCAGGAGATCTGGATCCTATTCCTGTTTTTTCATATATGGGAAATGTGCAAATGCATCCTCGGCAGTTGCCTTGCTGGATTACCTATACCAATGAAAAAACCCATGAGATTATCAGGGGTGGGCTTGACAGGTCCCCTATGTACACAGGGGTGATTGATGGTATTGGGCCGCGGTATTGTCCTTCAATTGAAGATAAGGTGCATCGTTTTGCTGACAAAAATTCACACCAAGTATTTTTGGAACCTGAAGGCTTGACAACTAATGAAATTTATCCGAATGGAATTTCAACCAGTTTGCCTTATGATGTGCAGCTGGAATTAGTGCATTCTTTACCAGGTTTGGAAAATGCCCATATTCTTCGCCCAGGGTATGCCATTGAATATGATTATTTTGATCCACGTGGATTAAAAAGCAGTCTGGAGACAAAAAGCATTAATGGTCTGTTTTTTGCCGGGCAAATTAACGGGACCACCGGATATGAAGAGGCGGGAGCGCAAGGTTTGTTGGCAGGCTTGAATGCAGCCTTGCAGGTGAAAGGTGAAGCACCCTGGACTCCGCGGCGCGATGAAGCCTATTTGGGTGTTTTGGTTGATGATTTGATTACCAAAGGCGTTACCGAACCTTATCGAATGTTTACCTCAAGAGCGGAATACCGTTTGAGTTTGCGTGAAGATAATGCCGATTTCAGGTTAACTGAAATAGGGAGAAAACTGGGGGTAGTGCCTGATGATCGTTGGGAATTTTTTAGCCGTAAAAGAGATAATGTGAATGCGGAAATAAAACGTTTGGGCGGAACGAGGGTTCATCCTAAAACTTTTACCGATGAGCAGGCGCAAACGCTGTTAGGCAAATCTCTTGAAAGAGATTACACCCTGGTTGATTTGCTGAAAAGACCGAATGTTAATTACAAAGACCTTGTAAATACAACAACTGTCAGTGGTGAAACTTTTCATTCGGATATTGAATTGTCAGATTCGGAAATTGAGCAGGTTGAGATTCAGGTCAAATATGCCGGTTATATAAATAGACAACAGGAAGAAGTACGACGTCAAAGCACCTATGAAGACCAGAAAATACCCGTTGATTTGAATTATGATGAAGTGGGGAATTTGTCTTTTGAAGTCCGGCAAAAACTCAGGGAAAGTCGTCCTGAAACGATTGGTCAGGCAGGGCGAATTTCAGGTGTAACACCGGCAGCCATTGCATTATTGCTGATTCATATAAAACGAATGCAATATTCTGATTTGAAAAAGGCATAAGCGTAGTAATGAGTGATTCAAAAAAAAGCCTGTTTGAAGCGGCCAGGCAACTTGGGCTTGAAATGAGCGAGGAACAGGCGCATGCATTGCTTATGTACATAGAGCAGATGCAGCGCTGGAATAAAACCTATAATCTGACTGCCTTGAAAAACAAGGAACAAATGCTTATTCAACATATTTTTGACAGTCTTTCTGTAATATTGCCTTTAAGAAAAAAATTGGCAGGCAGAACTACTGTAAATGTATTGGATGTAGGTTCAGGGGGTGGTTTGCCTGGGGTTGTGCTGGCTATAATGAATGCCACGTGGAACATTTGCTGCATAGATGCGGTTGAGAAAAAAACTGCTTTTGTTCGTCAGATGTCAGGCGTGTTAAAGCTTCCCAATTTGTCTGCGCAGCATATTCGAATAGAGCAAAGAACCGAGCCTCAGGTAGATTTGGTTATTTCAAGAGCATTTGCTTCCTTGGCTGACTTTGCTTCCTTGGCTGGCAAGCATGTAGATGCATCCGGTTATCTGGTTGCAATGAAAGGGCATTATATTCAGGATGAAGTAAATGAATTGGCATTCAGAACCGAGTGGGAAGAGGCGTCACATGAAACGCTTGAGGTTCCGGCACTGGATGCAAACCGGTGTTTAATCTGGCTGCAGCGTAAAGGGTAGGTCATGGGGAAAGTTGTAAATTCAATTAAGATTTTTTGTATCGCCAATCAAAAAGGCGGAGTAGGTAAAACAACCACGGCAATTAATCTTGCCGCCAGTCTGGCATCACATAAGAAAAGGGTTCTGTTAATAGACTTGGATCCTCAGGGTAATGCCACCATGGGAAGCGGCATAGATAAAAATAGTTTAAGTTTAAATATATATCAGGTTCTTATTGGCGAAGCCGGTATCAACGAAGCCAGGGTACGTTCAGAAAGTGGTGGTTATGATGTATTGCCAGGAAATCGCGAATTGTCGGGAGCCGAAATTGATCTGGTGCAAATGGATAATCGGGAGCATCAATTAAAGCAGGCAATAGATAAAGTAGCTGAAGATTATGATTATGTGCTGATTGATTGTCCGCCAACCTTGTCTTTGCTTACGTTGAATGGTCTTTCATGTGCAAATGGCGTGATTATTCCAATGCAATGTGAATACTTTGCACTTGAAGGATTGTCTGATTTGGTTAACACCATAAAACGGGTCCATAAAAATATTAATCCTGAATTGAAAATGATAGGGCTGTTGCGCGTAATGTTTGATGCACGGGTCACCTTGCAGCAACAGGTTTCAGAACAGTTAGAGTCACATTTTGGCGACAGTGTTTTCAATACAGTCGTTCCTCGTAATGTAAGGCTGGCAGAAGCACCAAGTCATGGTTTACCAGGGATCGTTTATGATAAGTCATCACGTGGTGCCAAGGCGTACATGCAATTTGGTGCGGAAGTCATTAAACGTGTGAAAATGATGGATAAGGAAAACGGAAATAGAAATGGCAATTAAACCGACGGCAAGTAAAACAGCAACTAAGGCAGCAGGTAAAACAGCCAGCAAGACAGCGGTAAAAAAAACCAAGGGTCTGGGACGTGGCCTTGCGGCACTGCTGGGAAATGATATTAATGTCCTTGAAGATATCAGAAATGAAGAGCAGGGCAAACCAGCCCTGCCGCCTTCGGTCATTCAGATAGGAAAATTGCAGGCAGGGAAATATCAACCCCGAACCCGAATGGATGAAGGTGCTTTGACGGAACTGGCTGATTCAATCAAAACCCAGGGCATCATGCAGCCTATTCTGGTTCGGCCGTTAAAAGATGATCCTGAAGGCAAATTTGAAATTATCGCGGGTGAGCGGCGTTATCGGGCTGCAATACTTGCGGGTCTTAAAGAAGTTCCTGTTCTGGTTCGTGAAGTTGCCGATGAAAATGCGGCGATCATGGCGCTTATTGAAAATATTCAGCGTGAAGACCTTAATCCGCTGGAAGAGGCCCAGGGTGTGAAGCGCCTTATTGAGGAATTCAGCTTTACACATGAACAGGCAGCGCAGGCCATCGGCCGTTCCCGTTCCTTAACCAGCAATTTATTGCGATTGCTGAATCTGGCGGAGCCTGTGCAAACCATGCTGTTGGCCGGGGACATTGATATGGGACACGCCCGGGCTTTGCTAGCGGTTGATGCGGCGACACAGATTTTGTTGGCAAACCAGGTTGTTGCAAGAAGTTTGTCAGTTCGTGAAACTGAAAAACTGGTCAAGCAAACTATTGAAGGTGAAAGCAAAAAAGCAGCAGGTATTGTCAGGTCTGCGCCTGATCGTGATCTGGTTCGACTTGAAGAAGCCTTGTCGGATCATTTGGGCACCAAGGTGGTTCTTAAGGTTGGTGCGAAAAACAAAGGTCAGCTCATGATAGATTTTCATAGCTGGGATCATTTGAACTCGCTATTGGAAAAGCAGGGTCTGTCATCGCTCATAGAGCATTAATGATCACGTTAAATTAAAATTCAACAAAAAAACCACTTTTATTTGGGTTTTTTGTTGAAGGTGCTTGACGTGCCTGAAATGTATGTGCATAATTACACATTCTCTGGGTGGAGTGCCCGAGTGGCTAAAGGGGGCAGACTGTAAATCTGTTGGCTTGCGCCTACGTTGGTTCGAATCCAACCTCCACCACCAGAGAGCCTAATTTAAATTATTTGTTCTTTGTGATGGCTATGTGATATCCGTTAAACAATAACAAATAATGGGTCAAGCGAAAGATCCGCGGGTGTAGCACAATGGTAGTGCAACAGCCTTCCAAGCTGATGACGAGGGTTCGATTCCCTTCACCCGCTCCAGACTTGCCGGTAACCTCAATCGGTAAGCACAGAATTCGCCCAAGTGGCTCAGTGGTAGAGCACTCCCTTGGTAAGGGAGAGGTCGCGGGTCCGATTCCCGCCTTGGGCACCATGTAAACTTTGTTATTAATTCCAGCACCATCATCAGGAGTCGGTCATGGCAAAAGGTAAGTTTGAACGTACCAAACCGCACGTAAACGTAGGTACGATCGGTCACGTGGATCACGGTAAAACAACATTGACAGCAGCAATTTGTACTGTTCTGTCAAAAGAGTTCGGCGGTGAAGCGAAAGACTACTCACAAATTGACGCGGCTCCCGAAGAAAAAGCACGCGGTATTACCATCAACACTTCACACGTTGAATACGAAACCGCAGAACGTCACTACGCACACGTAGACTGCCCAGGACACGCTGACTATGTTAAAAACATGATCACCGGTGCTGCCCAGATGGACGGCGCGATCCTGGTTTGTTCAGCCGCTGACGGCCCAATGCCACAAACCCGTGAGCACATCCTGCTGTCACGTCAGGTGGGTGTTCCTTACATCATCGTGTTCCTGAACAAAGCCGACATGGTTGATGACGAAGAGTTGCTGGAACTGGTTGAAATGGAAGTTCGCGAATTGCTGAGCAAATACGACTTCCCCGGTGACGATACCCCTGTTATCAAAGGTTCAGCCAAGCTGGCCCTGGAAGGCGACGAAGGCCCATTGGGCAAACAAGCCATTCTGGAACTGGCTAAAGCCCTGGATACCTACATCCCCACCCCCGAGCGTGCGGTTGACGGTACTTTCCTGATGCCTGTTGAAGACGTGTTCTCTATTTCCGGTCGTGGTACTGTTGTAACCGGCCGTATCGAGCGCGGTATCATCAAGGTGGGTGAAGAGATTGAAATCGTGGGTATCCGCGACACCGTTAAAACCACATGTACTGGCGTTGAAATGTTCCGCAAACTGCTGGACGAAGGTCAGGCAGGCGATAACGTCGGTCTGTTGCTGCGCGGTACTAAGCGTGAAGACGTTGAGCGTGGTCAGGTATTGGCCAAGCCCGGTTCAATCAAGCCACACACCAAATTTGCGGCAGAGGTCTATATTCTGTCTAAAGAAGAGGGTGGTCGTCACACACCATTCTTCCAAGGCTACCGTCCTCAGTTCTACTTCCGTACGACTGACGTAACCGGTACCATCACTTTGCCCGCTGACAAAGAAATGGTTCTGCCAGGCGATAACGTCTCTATGGACGTTGAGCTGATTGCGCCGATCGCGATGGAAGAAGGTCTGCGTTTTGCGATTCGTGAAGGCGGCCGTACTGTTGGCGCCGGCGTTGTTGCTAAAATCGCTGCGTAACAGTTAATATAGCAGTATGGGTAGTACAGTGTACTACCCAGATTTCTGTGAATCATTGCGGAAATTGAAACATTAGGGGTATAGCTCAATTGGCAGAGCGTCGGTCTCCAAAACCGAAGGTTGTAGGTTCGATTCCTACTGCCCCTGCCACCATTATTATGGCGCCGCTAAAAGGCTGCTCAAGCAAATGTCAAACAGTAGTGTAGAAACCATCACCCAACCTGCAGATAAAGCCAAAATTTTCATGGCAATAGTCGTTGTTGCTGCGGGTATATTTGCGTATTCGTTTTTCAGTGATATAAATGTTTATGCGCGAGTCGGTATTTTTATTGGCAGCTTGATCATTGCGGCTTTGCTGGTGTGGTTCAGTGAGCCAGGTAAACGCATTGTCAGCTTTGCCACTGGTTCTTACAATGAATTAAAACGCGTAATATGGCCAACCAGAAAAGAAACCATCCAAATGACGGGTATTGTATTTGCCTTTGTCAGTGTAATGGCTCTTTTCCTGTGGATTGTAGATAAGATTTTAGGTTGGCTTATCTATGGCGTGGTATTAGGCTGGAACTAAGGACAAGCAAATGAGTAAACGTTGGTACGTTGTGCATGTCTATTCTGGCATGGAAAAAAGTGTTCACAAAGCTTTGCTCGAAAGAATCGAGCGTGCTGGCTTGCAAACTTCATTTGGTCGCATTCTGGTACCTTCAGAAGAAGTCATTGAGGTTAAAGGCGGTCAAAAATCCATCACAGAACGTCGCATTTTTCCAGGTTATGTCCTGGTTGAAATGGATCTTACCGATGAGACATGGCATCTTGTAAAAAATACAAACCGTGTTACCGGGTTTCTGGGTGGGTCAGGTAATCGTCCAACTCCTATTTCCGAGAAAGAAGTTGAGAAAATTCTGTCTCAGATTGAAGAGGGTGGTGAAAAACCCCGTCCGAAAATATTGTTCGAAGTTGGTGAAACGCTTCGTGTTAAAGAAGGTCCATTTGCCGACTTTAACGGTAACGTTGAAGAAGTCAACTACGAGAAAAGTAAAGTCCGCGTCAGTGTCACGATTTTTGGTCGTGCAACTCCCGTGGAGCTGGATTTCAGTCAGGTCGAAAAGGTCTGATTTTATTAACCCGGGGAGCAATATTTATATTGCGTCATTACCCGTTAGGAGCTAAAAATGGCGAAAAAAATCGTCGGCTTCATCAAGCTGCAAGTGCCAGCTGGTAAAGCTAATCCATCACCTCCGATTGGTCCTGCATTGGGTCAACGTGGTCTGAATATTATGGAATTCTGCAAAGCGTTTAATGCCAAAACACAAGGCATGGAACCTGGTTTGCCAATTCCTGTGGTGATTACTGCTTTTGCAGACAAATCATTCACTTTCATCATGAAAACCCCACCAGCTACCATTCTGATCAAGAAAGCAGCTGGTATCCAGAAAGGTTCGCCACGTCCACATACCGACAAAGTTGGTACATTGACACGTGCACAGGCTGAAGAAATTGCCAAAACCAAAGAACCCGATCTGACTGCTGCCGATCTTGACGCAGCTGTCCGTACGATCGCTGGTAGCGCACGCAGCATGGGTATCACAGTTGAGGGTGTAAACTAATGGCCAAGTTATCTAAACGCGCTGCAGCAATTGCAGAGAAAATTGATCGCACCAAACTGTATCCTGTTACAGAAGCCCTGACCCTGGTCAAGGAAACTGCAACTGCCAAATTCGATGAATCTATCGACGTGGCTGTTCAACTGGGTATTGATCCTAAAAAATCAGACCAATTGGTTCGTGGTTCAGTTGTGTTGCCAGCAGGTACCGGTAAAACCGTACGTGTAGCTGTATTTGCACAAGGTGAAAAAGCTGAAGCCGCTAAAGAAGCGGGTGCTGACATTGTTGGCATGGAAGATCTGGCTGACCAGATCAAGGCTGGTCAATTTGACTTTGATATCGTGATCGCTTCACCCGATACAATGCGTATCGTTGGTGCATTGGGTCAGATTTTAGGTCCTCGTGGCCTGATGCCAAACCCTAAAGTGGGTACTGTAACGCCTGATGTGGCTACTGCTGTTAAAAATGCAAAAGCCGGTCAGATCCAGTATCGTACTGACAAGGCTGGTATCATTCACGCAACCATTGGTCGTGCTTCTTTTGGTACAGAACAATTGCAGGAAAACCTGGCAGCCCTGATTGATGCTTTGAATAAAGCACGTCCCGCTACCTCAAAAGGTGTTTACCTGCGTAAAGTGGCTGTGTCATCCACAATGGGTGGCGGAGCCAAGGTCGAGATTGCCTCTTTGGCAGTCTGACTGTAAAGAACTTTGGGCTGTGTCTGGTCGTGCACCAGGCACTGCTGTCAAAGACCGTTGGAGTCGGGTAAGCGGTTTTTACCTGACTTAATCCCGGGAAGTTTTCGGATCCAACGTAGACGGCGTCCCATGGAAGAATTCTATTCAGAGCTCTACCAGAGGTACGCCGCATATGGTTGACGCAACTGGGAACCGTTCCCACCGCGTCTTTAGATGGAGTGTTCAAACCGTGAGTCTCAATCGTAATGAGAAAGCGGCAGTAATTGAAGAAGTATCGGCACAGGTTGCCAATGCTCAATCTATTATTGTTGCT
>Ga0265293_10001939_pt1 | contig 43395 bp, 37 predicted proteins | sample Munlanlewell138R_FD_192505 | JGI IMG/M metagenome (GOLD analysis project Ga0265293, IMG submission 192505) | Leachate microbial communities from a municipal landfill in Southern Ontario, Canada - Leachate well 138R | ecosystem: Engineered > Solid waste > Landfill > Unclassified | place: Canada...
ACATGAGATTGAGGAGATCTGAGTTTAGTGTTATTATATTGAGTTTGTATTGTTGATGTTACATTCATGATTTATCCTTTGTATTCATTTCATCAAGTACAGAGTTGTCAAATATTTTATCTCCGTATTTCTCTAAAATCTCTTTAGCGTATATAGCGTTGTCATATTTTGTTTGAAAACTACTTTTAAAATTTTCGTTGAACTTACCATCTTCATTTCGCCAGTCATACCAATCTTTACCGTTTTCGCTCTCGTAAGCTCTATCTTTAAGCTCGGCTAGTTTTGTATCTACTATATCTTCATTTTCAAGTAAAAATGAATAAAGTTCTATATCATATAAAATTCTCGACTTAACTCCAACAGAGTCATTTCCATAAGTGTCTAAGTAAGCATCACTCCAAAAATTATGCTCAAAACCATAATCACTTAGATTTATCTGTTTGTCATAGTCTATCTCCTCTTCTGCTATCTCTGTTGCTGCTTCTATGTCTTCAGGTAAGCCTGAGAAGAACATCAGAGAAAAACTTTGAGCTTGATTACCACCAAATGTAGATAGTAAACTACTTGCCTTTGCGGTCGCCTCGCCAATACTCAAACCACTCTCAAGTCCCTCATAAACTGCAAAATTATACGCTTTACTTGACTCTTTTGAAGCTGCCATAAAACCTCCAGTGGACATATCTAAGTCATGTTTTTCTCTTAAGTATTTATTGTAAGCTTGATAATCCCAAAACATCTCTTCAAAGGCTTCTTTGTCCTGCTGTGTTCCACCCATATAAGCTTTTTCTCTCATCGCTCCAAACTCTGGAAACTGAGCGTTTAGTTCTTGCCCTATTTTATCGGCTTTTTCGGTTGTGTAGTTAGAGTAGATCGGAGTAAAAACATCTTTATACTTCTCATAATGTTCATACTCTTTTTGGAAGTAAGGCTCATGTTTTGCCAAAGATGCAGCTCTTTGTTCTTCAAACATTCCCTCGTAAGCGATTCCGCCCTGCCCGGGCATCGCTCTATACTCCGCTATAATCTCCTCAGGAGTTCTTGTCTCTACTTTTGTACTTTTTATAGCTACTGCTAGTGGTTCTTCTTTTACTTCGTTTTTATTCTCTTTTATTTCTTGTTTTATCTCTAATTCTTCTGCGGTGCTTAGTTTCTGGGCTTTAGCTTCAACTTCTTCTATGGCATTTTGTAAAGCTTCCCTTAAACGCTCTAACGATTTAATAAGTTCAGGAGATGAATATCCCCCATCAGTTGAATTTATTTTCGCATCTACTTCATCTAAAACATCCAATACACTAAGAGTTTTTGGGCTATATGGTTTAGATAGTGTTTCATTTATAAAAGCTCTTATATCAAACGAGGCACTCTCTTGCATCTTATCTATTTGAGCATCAGACATTTGACTTAAGTGACTAGCTATTTGACGGTTATTGAATTCTTCATTTAAACTCATGGTCATTACACTTATACCCATTAAGTCATCACCCATGGCGTTTAAAGCCTTGACCCAAGCCTTTTTTGCTTCATCATCCATATGCTCGGGAATATGTGCTAAAGTTTTTGCCGCACCACGCATAACAGCGCCATCGCCATTAAAATCATACTTTTCATAATCATGAACTAGTAAATTATAAGCACCCTCATCACTCAAACTCCCTACATCTATAGCATCAGCCAAACCCTCAAACTTTTGTAAAGTTCTAAGTTCATCGCGTGATAATTCACTAAGAAACTCTTTTGCATCTGAGAGTTTTACATCTGCTTCTTTTGCTTGTGCATAGATAACTTCAAATTTATCTTCAAAGGGTTTTTGATTTTCTCTAACTCTGTTGTATAGATTCAAATCTTTTACTATATTTACATGATTAATATAATCTATTGAATTTTCCACTTCTTTTCCTTAAGTATCAATCCTTTGATTTATTTTTGTTATATTCAAGCAAAAAACATTCCATTAAGTCTTGTAAAACAACATTTAGATATAATTCAATTAAATATTACATAGGATATTAACAAGTATGAAATTCACTCTAGATGCTACAAGTAAAAAAGCCCGCGCATGTACAATAACAACCGCCCACTCAACTATTAAAACACCGGTTTTTATGCCTGTTGGGACTGTAGGGAGCGTTAAGGCTCTTGATATGGAAGATGTTTTAGACCTTCTAGGTGCTGAGATAATCCTTGCAAACACTTACCACATGTATCTTCGTCCCGGGGATGAGACGGTTGCCAAAATGGGCAAACTTCATGGCTTTACGACTTACCCTAAGAGTTTTTTAACAGATAGTGGCGGTTTTCAGGCATTTAGTCTTAGTGACATCTCTAAGGCATCAGAAAATGGCATAGAATTCAGAAGCCACATTGACGGTAGTAAACACTTCTTTACTCCTAAAAAAGTTATAGACATCCAGCATAATCTAGGTTCAGACATTATGATGATTTTAGATGATTTAGTTGCACTTCCAGCAACTCAGGAGCGCATTGCTCTAAGCATTGAGAGAACTACTGCATGGGCGAAAGAATCCATAGATTACTTTAGAGAAAAGCAAAAAGAGGGTGTTGGAGTAGAGCAAAATATCTTTGCAATTATCCAAGGCGGAACGGACAAGACTTTTCGTACAAAGAGTGCGACTGAACTCTGCGCGCTTGATTTTGATGGTTTTGCCATCGGAGGTCTTAGTGTCGGCGAAGCAAATCAGGACATGTACGATACAGTAGAACATACAGTAAAACATATGCCTAAAGATAAACCTCGCTATCTTATGGGAGTAGGAACTCCTGAGGATTTGCTAGAAAATATTGAGCGTGGGATTGACATGTTTGACTGTGTTATGCCGACACGAAACGCAAGAAACGGTACTCTTTTTACATCCTTTGGAAGACTTAACATAAAAGGTGCAACATATAAAGAGGACAACTTGCCCGTTGATAGCGAGTGTGAATGTCTTACATGCAAAAGATACTCCAGAGCCTACCTCAACCACCTCTTTCGTGCTCGTGAGATAACATACTTCAGACTTGCAACTATTCACAATCTTCACTACTATTTAAACTTAATGAGAGAAGCAAGAGAGGCGATTTTGGAAGATAGATTTGGGGAATTTAAAGCAGAGTTTTATGCAAAAAGAGGTTAATCCATCAAAAAGATGATGGATTAAAGATTGTGCTCTTTTTTATATTTTATAAGAATACCGTACGCCTCATCTTTTAACAATAGTTTCTCTTTTTTAAGAGTCTCTACCTCTTTATCAGTTAGTATGACATCACCTTTTTCAGCTTTTACAATTTTATCATCAAGCTCGTTGTGCTTGTTGAAAATTCTCAAAAAGTGAGCATTCTCAGCTCCCGTTTCTTTCATATGTGTAATAATATCTCGATATTCATGTAACATTTTGACTCCTTATTTTTTTTGAATTCTAGCATATAGTTAGTTAAAAATCTTCTCAACTTCGCCGTAGAGTTCTTCCCCGCAGTACAAAGAGAGCTTTTCTTCCATTATAACTTTTTTATTTGGATTAAAAAGCATTGCACTTACTCTCTCTTTGGTTTTTATCTCGCCTGCGCTTTGCCCAATAGCGTTAGCGGGATTTTTCACGCAGAGCCTTATAAGTTCTTGCATAGGTATGATACCGCTCTTTATGAGTTTCGTGTAGTAAACACTCATGGCATTTTTAAGACCTTCGCACCCATAAGCTGCATCATAAAAAGCAACCTCTTTATTTAGTGGAGAACTTGGTTGATGAAGAGTTGTCAATATATCTATTTTACCACTCTTTAGAGCCTCTTGCAAAAGTTGTAAATCCTCTTTTGAAGCAAGCGGGGGATTTAGCTTTGCAGCGGTATTAAAATTTTTACAAGCTTCATCCGAGTTGCTAAGATGATGGATAGATACCTCACATGCAACATTTACGCCATCTTGCTTTGCCTTGTTTATAAGATAAATAGAACGAGGAGAAGCGATTGATTTGAAAAGTATCTTTATCTTAAAGTGTCTTGCTATCTCTATCATGCGTGAGACATGCAAAACTTCGCTCAAGTCAGGTATGCCGGCAAGTCCTAGTTTTGAGCTAACATCACCTTCTAGCATCACGCCGCTATTTATAAGAGAGTTATCCTCCGCCTTGCAAAGGAGCGTTATCCCGTACATCTGACAATACTGCGCTATTTTTATAACAACATCATTCTTTGCAATGGTGCTCATATAAGGCGCAATAGCTCCACGCTTTAGTAAAATAGCAATATTACTAAGCGTGTTATCCTCCTTTAGAGTGTTTAGCATCAAATCGACCTTTGCACCGCTTAACGCATGCAATCCATTTTGAGCAAACTCTAAAACTATCTCGTTATCTATTGCAGGAGTGCTCTGGGCATTTAACACAACATGCCCTATACCGCCCAAAAGTGCCTCCTCTGAGAGAGCTTTAATGTTTTTTGCATTAAGAGAAGAGTCTTGAACCCTTACATTTATATCCACTAAAAGAGGGAGAAAATATAGCCCTGTGGCATCTATAGTTTCCTTACAAAAAAGGTCTGCACCTATCTCTGTAATCATGCCCTCTTCTATACGGATATCAACCTCTCTTTGCCCATTTACGTCACAAACTGTTGAATTTTTTATTACCATCGCTTGAACCTTTGATTTGATAATGAAATTGTAGTCGATTCTCCCTTATAAATAAGATTGATTTTACGACCTTTTAATCAATTTTGGTTATACTAAATCCGACATATATTTTGCAAATAAGGTAACTATTGATACACTCTTTGAAAATAATCAAAATACTTATTATACTTATATTTTTATCTATATATTCTAGTGTCTATATTACCACTACAGCAGATAAAAACTCCCGTCTAAAACTTCTTTTAAATCAAGAAGTTGAGAATCTAACAAACAGCTATGAAGTAACAAAGGATAGATACGACGATATATCCAAGATTATAAACCAAGAAGTTTTTAACAGCAACAAAGTTCTAGAACTTTTTTACAATGCAGAAAATACAAAAGATGAAAATGAGCGCAATATACTTCGTGCAATTCTCTACCGGGAACTTTTGCCTCACTTTAAAAATCTTCAAGAGACGGGGATAAATATTATCCATTTTGTCTTTAGAGACAACAAATCATTTCTAAGAGTTCATGAAAAGGATGTATATGGGGATGATCTCTCGCATACCCGTCCCTCTATTGCACATGTAAACGAAACACACAAACCTATAAGCGGCTTTGAACAAAATAGTCAAACGCACGCTTTTAGCAATATTTTTCCGCTCTTTTATAACAATGAATTTATAGGAAGCGCAGAGGTCTCTTTTTCATCACAGAGTATGCAAAAAGCAATGCTAGAGCTTCATTATACATACACAAATTTTATAATTAAAAAAAGCGTTTTTGACTCATATCTTTATAAAAATGACTTTTTTGCACACTATATCCATAGCGTTGAACACGAAGATTTTGTTTTATTAAAAACAGATAACAATAAAAAAAATATAGCTGTCAAAAATATACTCTCAGATAAAAAATTAAAAGCAGATGTAGTTAAAAATATTGAGCATCAAAACCCTTTTTCACTCTATACTCACCACCTTGATGACTTCTACATTATTTCATTTTTACCCATTAAAGATATAGAAAAAAAAGAGACTTTAGCATATCTAATCTCCTATAAAAAAAACAGATATATCTATGACATGACGCACGAATATCTTATAGTAAACAGTGTGGCATTTTTTGGTTTATTAATCCTCTTTATTGTTGTTTATTTCAACATAAAACAGCGCATCAACCTAGAGATGATAGTAAGCGAAAGAACGCAGGAGCTTGAGAGTGAAAAAACTATAGCTCAAAACGCAACAGAAGCAAAGTCTCAATTTTTGGCAAATATGTCACATGAAATCCGAACACCAATGAATGGGATTATAGGGATAACTCATCTGCTTTTTAAAACCGGCTTAAACGAAAAGCAAATAGATTATCTTACAAAAATTGATGACTCGGCAAAATCACTTCTAAATATTATTAACGATATTTTAGATCTCTCAAAGATAGAAGCAGGAAAATTAACTATTGAGAGTGTGGAGTTTAATCTCAAAAAAGCAATAAGTCAGACTTTAGCTCCCCTAGAGATAATCGCGAATCAAAAACATATAAAAATCACAATTGAGTATGCTAATAATGTAGGAGATTTTTTCATAGGAGATAGCTTGAGAATCTCTCAGGTTTTAACAAATCTTATAGGAAATGCAATTAAATTTACACATAATCAGGGCAACATAAATATCTATGTTTCAAAGATTGATGACTCCGTATATAGATTTAAAATTCAAGATTCTGGAATAGGTCTTAGCGAAAAAGAGCAAAAAAAACTCTTTAAACCATTCTCGCAAGCTGATGAGAGCACTACAAGAAAATATGGTGGAACTGGACTCGGTCTGGTAATCTCAAAACAGCTTGTAGAGTTAATGAGTGGCAAGATTTGGGTTGAGAGCAAGGAGGGGTTAGGAAGCAGTTTTTTCTTTGATATCAAACTAAAAGAGATAAGCTTACCTAAAGTGAAAAATGAAGTCAAAAAGATAGAACATAACAAAAATTTCATAAAAGCAAAAAAAATACTTATAGTTGAGGATAACGTCACAAATCAACTTGTTCTGCTTGGTCTTTTAGAAGATTATGTAGAAAAAATTGATGTAGCAAAAAACGGCAAAGAGGCGGTTGAGATGTATGAAAAAGGCAAATATGAGCTTATTTTTATGGACCTGCAGATGCCTGTTATGGATGGATATGAGGCAACTAAAATCATTAGAGCAATGGATGAAAAGATTCCTATCATTGCGCTAACAGCAAATGCCATGAGCGAAGAGATGCAAAGAACAAAGGCTCTTGGAATGAACGGACATCTTGTTAAACCCATAAATTTAGAAAAACTTTTTGATACTTTATTTAAACATATTAACTCAAATACGAAATAATTTTATTCTAAGAAAGCACGGGAGAGAGTATTGAAAATAATATTTTTATATATAATGTCATTTTTACTTTTAAATGCACAAAGCGACAGATATGAGCTGGGAAAAGAGCTATATATTAAAAATGGCTGCTATAGTTGCCATGGGATGAAGCTAGAAGGTCTTCACCAATATCCATATCTTGCAAATCGAGCAAAAGGTTACATGGTGCACAAACTAAAGAGATTTCGCTCAAAACTATCAGACAACCAGCAGCAAGAGATGATGATACCCTTTGCAGTAGGCTTGAGCGATGAAGATATAGAGAATCTCTCAATATACATAAATGAATTTGTAGAAGAAAAAAACAAAGAGAGGTATGATGACAGTTATCAAATCCATGGAGACGGTGATTCATGAAGATTTTAGTTAGCGCACTGGAGCACTCGGCAAATATCCATCTTAAATCCCTGAAAAAAGAGTTAAGCGATAGTGTGGAGTTTATAGGTATATTTGACAGAGAGCTTGGAGAGAGCATAATTGATTTGAGAAGTTTGGCGATAATGGGCTTTGTTGATGCTATAAAGAAGTTAAGGTTTTTTTTAAAACTAAACAATCAAATGGTCAAGTTGGCAAAAGATGCTGATAAGGTTCTACTGATAGACTCCTCAGGATTTAATCTCCCACTTGCCAAAAAAATCAAAAAAAAGTACCCAGACAAAGAGATAATCTACTACATTCTGCCACAAGCATGGGCTTGGAAAAAAAAGAGGATTCAGGTACTTGAAAAAACAATAGACCGCCTAGCCTCAATCCTTCCGTTTGAAAAAGGGTACTACTCAAAAAATGCACCAATTGAGTATGTCGGGCATCCTCTACTAGATCAGATAAAAGAGTTTAAAGGGAGCCTAAATGATGAGAAAAAAAGTATAGTATTTATGCCAGGTAGCAGAAAAGCAGAGATAAAAAAGCTTCTTCCTGTTTTTAAAAATGTTCAAAAAAAGCTAGATATTGAAGCCATAATTATTATCCCAAAACACTTCTCTGAAGAAGAGATAAAAGAAGTTTATGGTAGCCTTTCAGATTTTAAAATAGCTTATGATGCACACAAAACGCTTTTTGAGGCAGACTTCGCATTTATATGCAGCGGAACTGCCACTTTGGAAGCCTCGCTCATTGGAATTCCTTTTGTGTTAACATATATTGCTAAACCACTAGACTACTTTATTGCAAGCAGACTTGTGAAATTGGAGTATATAGGGCTAGCAAACATAATGTTTTCTAAGTTTAAAAACAGGGCGTTGCATCCGGAGTTTATACAAGAAGAAGTTACTGCCGAAAATCTCATAAAAGCATATCAAGAGTATGACAGAAGCAGATTTTTAAGTGACTCAAAGGCACTAAGAGAGTATTTAGTTCACGGCAGCTCAAAAAAAGTAGCTGCAATTATAGAGGAAAAAGATGAAAATTAATTTTATAGATTTACAAGCACAGTATCAAGAATATAAGTCAGAGATAGACAAAGAAGTTTTAGAGGTTTTTGCTTCAGCACAATTTATAGGCGGAGAGAAGCTAAACTCCTTAGAGAAAAATCTTGCAGCTTATACAGGCTCTAAACATGCAATAGGTTGCAGTAGCGGGACAGATGCTCTTTTGTTAGCCCTTATGGCGCTTGGTGTGGGAGCCGGTGATGAAGTAATCACGACTCCTTTTACTTTTATCTCTACTGCTGAAGTAATTGCGCTCTTGGGTGCTAAAAGCGTATTTGTCGATATAGACGAAGATAGTTACAACATAGACCCCACAAAAATAGAATCGCGCATTACTGACAAAACAAAGGCAATAATGCCAGTCTCTCTTTACGGGCAATGCGCCAATATGGAAGCTATAAACGAGATAGCCGCAAGGTATGAGCTTCCTGTTATAGAAGATGCCTGCCAGAGTTTTGGCGCGATATATAGAGGCAAAAAGTCATGTAACCTCTCAACCATAGGATGTACAAGCTTTTTTCCCTCAAAACCTCTTGGTGCTTACGGGGACGGTGGAGCTATCTTCACGGATGATGATGAGCTTGCCACTAAGATGAGAATGCTTTTAAACCATGGTCAAAATGAGAGATATAAGCATAAATACATAGGTATAAACGGTCGTCTTGATGCAGTTCAAGCCGCTATCTTAGATGTAAAACTAAGACATTTTGACAAAGAGGTAAAACTAAGGGATGAGATAGGCTCAAGATATAGCGACCTACTTGAAAATGTTGATGTCATAACTCCAAAAATTGCCGAAGCAAACACAAGCGTTTATGCACAGTATTCAGTAAGAGTCAAAGATAGAGAAGCCATGATTGCTAAGCTTGCAGAACAAGAGATTCCGACTGCCGTTCACTACCCTGTTCCGCTTCATCTTCAAGAAGCATTTGAGCATCTAGGCTATAGAGAAGGTGACTTTCCTATTAGCGAGCTTGTCTCAAAACAGATAATGTCGCTTCCTATGAGTGCTTATCTAGGCGAAGCCGAACAAGATTTTATAGTTCGCGCTATTAAAGGTTAACTATTGAAAAAAGTTGCTATCCTCGGTCTTGGCGCCATGGGAAAAAATCACTACAACACCCTTAAAAATATAAGCGGTGCTAAAATAGTCGGACTATGTGACGTTGTAAAAAACTCTGAGTTCAACGAACCGTTTTTTACAGATTTACAGAGTATGTTAGATAGCGTAAAACCGGATGCTGTTATTATCGTGACACCCACGTTTCTTCATAAAGATGCAGCTCTAAAGTGTGCCGAGCGTAAGATTGATATCTTTATAGAAAAACCTGCTGCTTCAAATATAGAAGATGCCAAAGAGATACTAAGAGCGGTAGAAAAAAACTCCATAAAAAGTTGTGTCGGACATATTGAGAGATATAATCCGGTTGTAAATTCCCTTATAAATGAGATAGCTGACCATGAGATACTATCTATCTCAATAACAAGAAGCGGCTCTTTTCCCGAGCGCATAGCAGATGTCGGGATTTTAACCGACCTCTCTGTTCATGACAGCGACTTGATACGCTTTATAACCAAAAAAGATATTGTAAATAGTGCTGTATTTAAATCTCAAAAAATTCACAAAACACATGAAGACAACGCAATTCTTGCATTTGAGCTAGAAGGTCAAATTATCGGTGACATATCTACAAACTGGTTAACTCCCTACAGAAAAAGAACTATTGCCGTTGCATGTAGAGAAGATGAACATAGCAAGATAAAATATTTTGAAGCCGATTTGATTTCTCAAACACTTACAGAGAGAATCAATATAAATCCAAACTCACACATAACAAAAAACTGCTTTGTAAATAGAAGCAATGCACTTCATGATGAACTCGAAGCCTTTATAAACTACTTACAAACAGGCAACCGCGGCTCCTTGGCAAGTGTACAAGATAGCATAATTACTCTAGAGATTGCGAGCAAATAGTGTCGGATAAAAAATTAAATATTCACAAATCAACCATCGTAGAACATGGGGCAAAGATAGCTTCTGATGTTACGATAGGTCCGTTTTGTTTTATCGATAAAGATGTAGAGTTAAAATCAGGGTGCACTTTAGAGTCAAATGTCATATTAAAAGGCAAAGTGAGCGTTGGTGCGAATGTAAAAATATTCAGCTTTGCCGTTATAGGTAGTGATGACTCAGAGATACACATAGGCGAGAAAACACACATAAGAGAATTTGTACAAATAGGTGCTCAAGAGAGTCTTGATAATAAAAAGATAGTTATAGGTGCTAACAATTTTCTCATGGGGTATGTTCAAATTCTTAGCGGCGTAGAACTTGGTGATTTTTGTATCATAACAAATGCCGTTAAACTTTACGAAAATGTTAGATGCGAGGAGAGAGTCATCATCGGCGGTCTTAGCACTATTGAAGCAAACAACAAGATAGGCACCGGTGTTATGATAGGCGGAGCATCAGTTGTAAACTCAGACATCCCTCCATTTATGCTTGTCGAGGGAAACAAAGCGACTATAAAAGGACTCAATGTTATCGGTCTCAGAAGAAGGCTGGAGAAAAAAGGAGACATTGAGGAGATAAAGGGTGTCTTTAAAAAGATTCTCGGTGATGGTGCGGATAAAATCTTAGCTCAAGAGATAGCAGATACAAACACCAATGAATTTATAAAAAAACTAGCATCTTTTGTCGCGTCTAGTAATATTTAGAGCCCTGCTTACTTGCAGGGTTCCGTTTTTAAAATTATAAGCCAGCGCGTTCTCTTATAATGTTAACTGCTTCAACCATGTTTTTCAGACTTGGTTTTACCTCCTCCCATTTTCTTGTTTTTAGTCCACAATCCGGGTTTATCCAAAGTTGCTCTTTTGGCAATACCTCTAGTAAAAGCTCTATCTGTTTTACTATCTCCTCTACACTTGGAACTCTCGGTGAGTGTATGTCATAAACCCCAGGTCCAACCTCATTTTTATAGCCGACCTCTTTAAAAATCTTAAGTAGTTCATTTCCGCTTCTTGCCGTCTCTATGGAGATAACATCTGCGTCCATATCTTCTATGGTATTTATGATATCGTTAAACTCGCTATAGCACATGTGCGTGTGAATTTGCGTCTCTTTTTTAGCACTGCTAATGGCGATTTTAAAATCTCTAACTGCCCATGCTTCATAAGCTTTTATCTTATCCTCTCTTAGCGGATATCCCTCTTTAAACGCCGCTTCATCAACCTGTATAATTTTTATACCTGCTTTTTGCAAATCATCTATTTCATCACTAAGCGCAACTGCAATCTGTTTAGAGACTTCGCCTCTTGGCATATCGTCTCGCACAAATGACCAGTTTAAAATCGTAACGGGACCCGTTAACATCCCTTTCATAATCTTGCTTGTTTTGCTTTGTGCATAAGTTATCCAATCAACCGTCATGGACTTAGGTCTACTTATATCTCCATAGATAAACGGCGGTTTCACGCATCTGCTCCCATAACTCTGAACCCATCCGTTTTGTGTAAATCCGTATCCGTTTAACTGCTCGCCGAAATACTCAACCATATCGTTTCTCTCAGGTTCCCCATGAACCAAAACTTCTAAGCCGCACTCCTCTTGAAACGCCACACAGTCGTCTATGTAGTTTTTAATCTCTTTTTCATACCTCTCTTTTGAGATAAGAGAATTTTTAAAGTCGCTTCTAGCCTTTCTCAGCTGCGGAGTTTGAGGAAAAGAGCCTATGGTTGTCGTTACCAAATCTTTATACCCCAAAATCTCTCTTTGATGCGCTATCCTCTCTTTTGCGCTGCCCTCTCTTTGAACTTTTGTATGATTTTTTACCCTTTCCTGCACGGTTTTGTCATGTATAAGAGTGGATTTTTTTCTGTTTTTGTTTGCTTTTATATTTCTTTCTAACATCTCTTTTCGAACCTCATTCAGGCTCTGTTGAGTGTAAAAGAATATTTTTGAAACAAGAGAAATTTCATCCAGTTTTTCAAGTGCAAAACTTAACCACTTTTTTATCTCGCTACTCATCTTTTCTTCATATTTTAAAGTAAAGGGGGAGTGAAGAAGAGAGCAAGATGAACCAACCAAGATATTCTCTTTTTTCACTACTTTTGAGATATTTTTCAAAAGCTTAAGACTCTTTGTGATATCACATCTCCAGATATTTCTGCCATCAACTACTCCAGCTATAAGTTTTTTACCGCTATTTGCAATAATCTCAAGGGATTGTAAGTTTTCATCTCCATGTAAAAAATCTACTCCTAACGCCCATACAGGCGTATGAACCAAAATTTTTGTAGCTTCATTTGAGTGTTCAAAATATGTAACAAGCGCAATTTTTATATTTGATGAAACATTTGAAAGCCTCTCATACGTCGGTTTTATAAGACTAAGAATTTTCGTATTTAACTCCCTAGCAAAAATCGGCTCTTCTATCTGAATAGTTATCTCATCATCAAGGATGCTAATAATCTTCAAAAGCTCTTCATATATCGGCAACACCTTATTCCACAGTTCATAGGCATCACCGCGATCAACTCTTTTACTAAGTCCCAGATATGTAATGGGCCCTATAATATTTATCTTTGTTTTTATTCCTAGCTCTTTCGCCTCATTATATTCATCTATAATTTTTGAAGCATTTAGCGAGTAACTATCTTCCACACTAAGTTCTGGGACTATATAATGATAATTTGTATTAAACCACTTTGTCATCTCCATAGCCACGCTTGAAGCATTACCTCTTGCCATTGCAAAGTAAAGCTCTTCGTCGCTTAGATGTTGAAATCTTTTTGGAATAGCTCCCAGCATAATTGAAGTATCAAGCATGTTATCATAGAGAGAAAAATCATTTGAACTTATAAAATCTACTCCGGCATCCCTTTGATACTTCCAATGTCTATTTTTCAGCTCTTTTGCTACTATTTCAACATCCTTAAATGAACATTTATTTGCCCAAAACTCCTCTAAAACTCTTTTTAACTCTCTTTGCTCCCCAATTCTTGGGAATCCAACTATATAATTTTTTGACATTAAAATATCCCTTCTACTATTTATAATGCTAAAGGAAGTAACTCCTTTGGCTACGCTAGCCACTGTGGCACAAAACTGTTTTCAGTTTCTTTAGAAAAGCTTCATATCTGAAGATATGAGAATTATTATGGTAATTTTGTAAAAAAGGGTATTAAAGTGGAGGGTGCACGCCGGTGCGTCTGAATGCAAAATATGTCGTATAATATGGACATCTAGGGATGAAGTGATTTATTAGAAGCGAGATTCTTACCTTATTGGCAAAAAAGATATTACAGTAACAAGGCTTAGAATCTGAAATGAACAACAATTTTGACAATTTAAAACTATCAATACCATAAACTGATTTCAAACACTCTCTCCTTATTAAATAAATTTTTTAAATTATACCAAATTTGTTTTTATTTTCATGCACTATCTTACATACTCTTTATATTCTCTAAAAACTCTTTAGGCTCTATAAAACCGACTATAGTTTTTGACTCTATCACATTTAGCTCTTTATCAAAAAATATCAAAACGGGCGGACCGAAAACTCCGTACTTCTTGCTTAACTCTTTTTGCTCTTTATTGTTTTGAGTAATATCTGCTGCGATAAGTACAAATTCGCCGAGTTTTGCTTTTACAGTCTCATCTGAGAATGTTTTTTTATCAAGCTCTTTACATATTGCACACCACTCAGCCGTAAAATCAAGCATAATTTTTTTGCCTCTGTTTGCCTCTAAAACTTTATTAAGCTCCTTGATTGAGGTTACCTTTTCAAACTTTAGATGTTTTGCACTATCAGACGTTGTCGTCACTGATGGTTTTAAAAACTCCAATGGTCTTGTCATACTGCTCGAACCACCCAGAACCCCTATAAAAAGAGCTACAGAGTAGATAAAAATAATGATTGCGGTGCTTTTTCTAAATGTATGTGCATCCTTCTCAAACGCACCAAAATATACGGCAAAACCAATTCCCAAAATAGAGTATAGAAGCACAATGAGGTGGTTATCTAAAACTCTCTCAAGCATCCAAATAGCAACGCCGAGCATCATTACGCCAAATATTGCACTAACCATAGTCATCCATGCACCAGGACGCGGCATAAACTTACCTGCACTTACACCTACTAAAATCAGCGGAAGCCCCATTCCGATGCTCATGGCAAATAAAGCCCCACCTCCAAGAAGCGCATCTCCGGTTTGACCTATATATACTAGAGCGCCAGCAAGAGGAGCCGCAACACATGGACCTACTATAAGAGCCGACAAAAAGCCCATTATAGCAACACCGACATAACCGCTTTTGTTTGCATTATTGTTTGAACTTATCTTTGCCACAAAGGAGTCAGGAAGTTTCAGTTCATAAAATCCAAACATGCTAAGTGCCAATGCAACAAAAATTCCTGAAAATGTATATATAGCCCATGGCGCTTGAAGAGAAGCTTGCAGATTTGAACCAAAAAGACCCGCCAAAACTCCCGCAATCGTGTATGCAACCGCCATAGCAAGAACGTAAACCAAGGAGAGCATAAATGCTTTTTTTGTTGTTATTCCCTCGCCTTGAGATATGATAATTCCTGAGATAATTGGAATCATAGGAAATGTACAAGGAGTAAGTGCTAGAAGAAGTCCAAAACCCAAAAAGCTAAGGAGCACAAACATGATGCTTCCTTTTTTAATAGTATCGGCAATAGAATCACTCTGTGAGTGCTCTTTTATTACTTCAGTTTTTTCTACAACTTTTTCTACAACTTTTTCTACAGTTTTTTCCTCTGATTTTACCTCTATTTTACTCAAAACCTTTCCGATATCAAGCTTTGTGCTATCTACCTCTAGGCTAAAAGACTCTGTATATGGCTCATAGCAAAGGCCCTGCTCCGAGCACCCTTGGTAGGAGAGTTCAAAAGTGATATTTCTCACACCCTCTACATCACTATCTTTGTTTAGATGAACTAAAAAAACAGGCGATTGAAGATATGTCATATCTCCATGATGTTCTACGCTCTTAGGTTTTTCAATCTCTTGAATATTTATGCCACTTCCATCTTTTATGACTAACTTTAGCGCATCTTCATAAAGATAAATATCCTTTGCTAAGACAATAGTAGCCTCTATCTGCATCTTGTCGTTTAGTTTTGCAGAGGGCTTAAAAGCCTCTTCGGGCATCAAAAATTTAGGTTGTGCACCAAAAAGCAAGAGGGATGAGAAGATAAGTAAAACAAGTTTTTTCATAATGTATCTATCCAATTTTTTAAATTTTGCAAATTATAACAAATTTATACCAATAGCAGAGATGCTAATTTTTTGACAAAAGATTGTAATCTTTAATTTGTTTAGAGACTTCAATAACAACTCCAATTTTATTACTCTTTAGAGCCTCTTTATTGTTTTAGAAAAAAAAACAGTACAATTTGACATGGATGTACATAACTTTTTTTTAACACTATTTCTTATCTTAATAGTAGCAAGAATATTAGGCGAGCTTTTTGCAAGAGCAGGCATACCTTCCGTTCTTGGCGAACTTTTCGCAGGAATCCTTCTAGGTTCATCTGTTTTAGGCATTATTGAACCCAGCGAAATTTTAAAAATACTAGCAGAAATCGGTATTATCTTGCTCCTTTTTGAAGTTGGTTTAGAGACAGATTTTACTCGCCTCAAAAATGCCGGAACAAAATCTCTCGTAGTTGCACTACTAGGCGTTATTTTGCCTTTTAGCTTTGGATTTGTTACGGCACACTACTTTTTTGAACTTGCTTTTGATATCTCTCTTTTTATAGGCGGAACGCTTACTGCCACAAGCATAGGCATAACGATAAGGGTTTTAAAAGATATCCACATGCAAAACACCAACATCGCTCAAATCGTAATCGGTGCGGCTGTTATTGATGACATCATAGGGATTATACTCCTTGTTTTTATCTATGATTTTTCTATCTCGCAAGAAGCAACTTTTAATCATACTCTGTCCGTAGCAGGAATGATTGTTACCTTTTTGTTTTTGGCTCCGATATTTGCCAAAATTCTTTCCTATATGATACATAAGTTTCATGGAAACGATTTGGTTCCCGGATATATTCCTACGATTATCATCTCGCTTATTCTTCTTTTTTCATATATTTCATATCTTGTCGGTGCACCCGCTATTTTAGGCTCCTTTGCAGCTGGAATTGCACTCTCAAGAAGATTCTTTTTACCCTTTGGAACACTTTTGAGTGCAAATGAACCTCTTCTTAGAGTGGTGCGTACTAATATGACGCCTATAATTCAAATATTTACACCTATTTTTTTTGTTATGGTCGGACTCTCTATGGATTTAAGTATTATAGATTTTTCATCATCATCTTTTTGGATAATGGGGCTCTCTTTTATCTTCATAGCCTTTTTAAGCAAATTTTTAGGTGCATTTTTTATTATTCAAAAATGTGCAAGAAACAATGCACTTATAGGAATATCTATGGTTCCACGAGGGGAAGTGGGTCTTATATTTGCCGAAATGGGCAGAGTAAACGGTGTTTTACCAAATGAGATCTACGCGATGCTTATCTTTGTTATTATCATCACAACTATTGTACCGCCATTTTTACTTAAGAGATATTTTAAAGGGGAATGTATTTAGAGAGCCAGAGTATTTATTTAAGCGCAATATTAGTAATATTTCTCTACTCTACAAAAAATTCATATAAAGAAATTAACATGTCAAACAGATTAAAATCAGAAGATTCACCATACTTACAACAGCATAAAAATAATCCTGTGGATTGGTATCCGTGGGGCGAGGAGGCTTTTTTAAAGGCAAAAAAAGAGAACAAAACCATTTTTATCTCCATCGGCTACAGCTCATGTCACTGGTGCCACGTTATGGAGGAGAAAGTTTTTGAAAACAAAGAGTGTGCAGATATACTAAACGAGAATTTTGTCTGCATAAAAGTTGACCGAGAAGAGCGCCCCGACATAGACAAACACTATCAGGAAGTCTATACGATGTTAAATCGCCGCGCAGGAGGATGGCCCACTTCCATATTTTGCACCCCAGAGAATAAACCTTTTTTTGCAGGAACTTACATCCCGTCAGAGTCAAGAGAGTCAAGCATAGAGGGGATGGGTTTTATAGAACTTACAAAACTTATAGCTGAGAAGGTTTCGCAAAAAGATGAACAACTTCTTAAGAGTGCTGATGAGATTGAGAGTTTTTTAAATCATAAGGAGCATCCAAAAGAGGCAACGGTTTTAAAAGAGGATTTTGTTAAAAACTTTATGCTTCAGGTAAAAAACAACTACGATACTCTCTACGGCGGCTTTTCAGTCTCCCCGAAATTTCCACATGCAAGTACGCTCGGCACACTTCTTGTTATCGACAAACTATATGATGACAAATCGGCAAAAGCTATGCTCACAAACACGCTTTTAAATATGAAAAAAGGCGGGATGTACGACTTGATAGACGGCGGTTTTTGCCGCTACAGCGTTGATGAGAAGTGGATAGTTCCACATTTTGAAAAGATGCTCTACGACAACGCCCTGCTCTGCGAACTATATACAAATGCTTACCTCGCATACTCTGAGGAGAGTTTTTTAAATATAGCAAAGGAGATTGCTGATTTTTGGCAAGACCGCATGAGCGAAGATAATCTCTTTTATAGTGCTAGCGATGCCGATAGCAAGGGCGAAGAGGGAACCTTCTTTATCTATAGTTATGAGGAAGTGCATAAACTTTTATCAGACAACGGATATAAAAATGTAGATGCAATATTAGAGATGCTAAGCATTACTAAAAATGGCAATTTTGAGGGTAAAAATATAGTTAGATTTAAAGATGATGAGATGCCGAAAGATTTTGAAAATATAAACTCTTTGCTAAGAGGATTAAGAGCGCAAAGAGAGTACCCATTTATAGATAAAAAAATCCAGACTTCATGGTCAGGCATGATGATAAAATCTCTATTTAATCTAGGCAAGGTTGATGATGCGTATAAGCAAAGAGCGATAAAAAATCTAGATGCTTTACTAAGTGTTATCTATATTGACGGCAAACTTTATCACACCACTCTTATTCATAAAAAACCAAAAGTTGAAGCGTTTTTAGAGGATTATGCATTTTTGGCTCAGGCACTTATAGAAGCATTTAACGCAACGCAAGATGAACTGTATCTCATTCGCGCCCAGCACTTTGCAAATCTTGCATTAGAGAAGTTTTACGACAAAGGAGCGTGGAAGTTTAGTATAGGAGAGTTTGAGACAAAAGCGGAAATCTCAGATAACACCTACATAAGTCCAGTAAGCATAATGGTTGATGTTTTACTCTCGCTAAACTCCTTGCTAGAAGATGACAAATATAGACACTTTGCATTTAAAACACTTGAGTACAGCTCTTATGAACTAGGAAAACGCCCCATAGTTTACCCATACATGTTGCGCCAAATGCTAAGATATTTAAAGGGCGATAGAGTTATAAAATCCAGCCAAAAAAAGTTACAAGCAAATACTTTAAAGCTCGCCCTACTTGAGTATCCGTTTATCCAGAAAAAAGTCTCTGGGGATGAAAACTATATGGTTTGTGGCGATAAAAGCTGCTTTGCAGGCACTAATGACATTAATGAAATCAATGCTATAATCAAAAAAAGTTTTTAGGATTTATGATGAAAAAGATTATTTTAACAGCTGTTTTAGCACTTGCCGTTATGAGCATTTTTAGTGCATGTGAGAGAAATGATTATCAGCATCCGATGCACAGAAAGTAGAAAAAGATTTGAATAACATGAAACTAGGCGTAAACATCGACCATATAGCAGTTTTAAGAGAAGCAAGAAGAGTAAATGACCCTGATATTTTAAATGCCCTTTATGTTGCTTGTCAAAATGGAGCCAATCAGATAACTATTCATTTAAGAGAAGACAGAAGACATATACAAGATGTAGATGCCTATAATATTATGAAACACTCTACTGTTCCTGTAAACTTGGAGTGCTCTATAAACAGAAATATTTTAAATATAGCAACAGATTTAAAACCTCACCGTGCGACTTTAGTTCCAGAGAAGAGAGAAGAAGTCACAACAGAGGGCGGGCTCGATGTTTTTGCCCATGAGGATGAAATAACTTATGCGATTGAGTTATTGCATGACTACATCATTCCTGTTTCCCTCTTTATAGATCCAAACATTGAAGCAGTTGAGCAATCAAAAAAGTTAGGAGCAGAGATGGTTGAGTTGCACACTGGAACTTTCGCAAATATTTATGCTATGTTAAACGGCTCACTTCTGCACTCAAGCCACTCACTAAAGGAGCTTGAACTTCCACGAAATGAGCTATCTATCAGACTTGAAAAAGCAGTTAGTGACATAACTGCCGCTGCAAAATATGCCAAAAGCATAGGTCTTGAAGTTGCCGCAGGTCACGGGCTTAACTATCATAACGTACATGAGATGATGAAAATAGCAGAAATTACAGAGTTAAATATCGGGCAAAGTATTATTGCAAAAAGCGTATTTGTCGGTTTAGCTGATGCTATAAAAGAGATGAGAAGATTAACTACAAGATGAACAAAGCACACATTGCCGTAAGTGTTGGCGATTTAAACGGGGTAGGGATAGAGATAGCTCTTAAAGCCCACAAAGAAGTCTTAGCATTTTGTACTCCACTTTACTGCATAAACTCTGCCATGCTGCATCAGGCAGCCGAGCTTTTAGATGCAGAGATTCCAGCTGATTTTGTCCTGCATGAGGTTGAGGGAAACTTTAAGATTAAAAAAGGATGCGTTGATAAAAACTCCGGCAGATACTCCTACGACTCCTTTGTAAGCGCTATTAAACTTTGTGAAAACAAAGAAGCTGATGCTGTAGTTACGCTGCCCATTCATAAAGAGGCATGGATGTTAGAGGGCATAAAATACAAAGGACATACCGACCTTCTGCGTGATTACTTTAAAAAAGATGCCATTATGATGCTTGGATGCGAGAAGATGTTTGTGGCTCTGTTTACTGAACATATCCCTCTAAAAGATGTGGCTTCGTCTGTGGGGTATAAAAAACTCAAACAGTTCTTTTTAGATTTGCACAAATCAATTCCAAAAGAGAGAGTAGCAGTTCTTGGTCTAAATCCGCATGCAGGAGACAACGGTGTGCTTGGAGATGAGGAACTTAAAATTACAAAAGCGATAAAAAGTGCAAATAAAAAGATAGGTTTTGAGCAGTTTATAGGTCCAGTTGTTCCGGATACCGCTTTTACACCGAACTTTAGAGAGAAGTTTAGATACTTTGTGGCTATGTATCATGATCAAGGTTTAGCACCTCTAAAAGCGCTCTATTTTGATGAGAGCATAAACGTCTCGCTAAATCTACCGATAATAAGAACATCGGTAGATCATGGAACCGCTTTTGACATTGCTTACAAAGGCAAGGCAAGCACTCTTAGCTACATAAATGCAATCAAGAGTGCGATAAAGCTTACTACAATGGCTTAACGTTACAAAGAAGAGCTTCTATCTTTGTTTTAAAACTGATTGCAACATCGCTCCATGTTTTTCCCTCATGAAGGTCATAACATGCTTTATTAATCGATGAGAGAGCTTTGCTTGCGCTAAAATCTAAAATATCAATATCTCCTTTTGCCTCAAAAACACCATCACTAAAACTATATGCCATAGGAACTATTTTTTTAATGCCGTTCATCTCTATCTCTACCTCGACAACACCTGTTCTTGGTGCATCTTTTACTTTTTTGTCTGCTTTTATATCTACTATTTTTGCATTTATATTCTTAGCACTCATCATGCCAAAGAAAAACTTTACAAGCTTTTCGTCACGCTCTGAGTGTTTTGAGTTTACAGTTGATGTATCTACAACAACGCTTGAGCCCACTAAAATAGAGCGGAAATTCTCCCCGCTTTTTGCAACAGGAGTATATAGCACATTGTCGAAACTTCCACCCACACCCACTTTCTTCTCTGTTTTATATCCAGTCCAACTAACTTCAACAGCGCCGACTTGAGAGAGTTCACAACCAGCTTTTTGACTTGCATCTACGCCTGATGCAATAAAAAGCACCATAAGTGCAGAAATAACTACATTTTTCATTTTTTAATCCTTGCCATAATTTTGACATAGTATATCATTTTAAACTGCTTTTTTTTAGCAAGTTATTTTTCATAGCTTCTTAAGTGCTATCTTATTTTATGAAGGTTACCCCTGCTTTATTTGCAGGCAAAACAGACAAAGCGTTCCGTGTCCTATACCATCACTTTTAAGTGTGACATCTCCGCCTAAGATATTTGCCATTTTTTTACTTAATGATAAACCCAAACCCGTTCCTCTGTGCCTCTTTTGTATGACATTTTCAAGTTGAGTAAAGTCATTAAATAGATGCTTCATATCATCTTGGGATATTCCTATGCCACTATCCTTTACACTGACACATAGTTTTTTTTCATCATTATATATCTCTAGCAGTATGCTTCCCTCAGGAGTGAATTTTATGGCATTTGAGAGAAGGTTTACAACAATCTGCTTAAACATTTTGGGGTCTGTTTTATAAATTTTATTGTCAAAATTATCAGACAACAAATCAAATTTAATTTTTTTATCTTTAACTAAAGGAGAGAGCATATTGTAACTGCTTTGAACTATCTCTAAAATATTGACATTTTCAAGATGCGCTTCCATTTTGCCGGCTTCAATTTTAGCTATGTCCAATATCTCATTTATCATGCCTAGAAGATATTGCGCCGATGATTCAATATTTTTAACTGTATCTTTTTGGTCTTCATCTAACTCTTCATACTCAATCATATACTGTGCAAAACCTATAATCGCATTTAGCGGAGTTCTAAGCTCATGCGACATGTTTGAAATAAATGCGGATTTTGCTTTTGATGCCGAGGTAGTTCTCTTTATTAGTCTAATTCTCTCAAGCTGCAATGTAATCATCGAAGCGATAGAGTTGTAAAAATCCTGTTCATTTTTATCTTCAAAGCTCTCTATTCCTAATTCAATTGAACCAAAATAAATTTTCTCATCATTCTCAAAATCCGTAACATAAAGATTTGTACACTCTTTATCTCTAGCCCTATTTTTATCTTTTTGAAAATGTAGATTTTCTTTATTTGTTAATTTTTTTATCTCCTCAATGGAGACATTTATGCACTCATCTTCACTTTTTGTCTGAATGATAGTATTGAAAACTTCGATTAGCTGCGTAAATCTTTTTAGTCTTAGCCTGTTCTCTTCCTCTAGAGTTTGCAGCGCGGAGTAGGTAGTTTTAAGCATATTATTAAAAGAGTGTGTAAGTGTAGCTATCTCATCTTGCGAATTTACATTTAACTGTGCAGAGTAGTTTTGCGTTTTCGTAATGAAATCGGTTGTGGCAGTTAACTCTTCAATCGGTTTAACAATCTCTCTTGATTGTTTGATGGACATATATATTATCAGTATAAAAATAACAATCGATATATAGAGCATAAAGCTTATAAAGTCATACAAAAATTCAAGAGCAACACTTTTATCTACAGCATAAACAATGTACCAATCATTTAAAAAAGATGATAATTTTTTATATACGACAACATAGTTATTATCTATAATACTGTTTGTCTTGTTGTTAAAGTTTATTTTTAAATTTATATCTTCACCTATAATAAAACTATTTTTCGAGTCTATTATGTATGAGTGAATTGTTGTGTTGTGTGTTAGATATAAATCTAAATTTTTTAAATTATACTTTAAAACCAAAAAACCCAATTTTTTTGTTTTATCAAAAGAGGCATTTATTTGTGAATGCATATATAAGTAGTTATCTTTTACATAGGCTCTACTATTTTTTACATTTAACTCATCTATGCTATATTTTTTTAGTAAATTATCTCTGCTTGATGAGGCGATTATTGTAGAATCAGGAGCAACAGCCATAAAGCTTATATCTAAATTTAAATCGTCTCTTTTTTGGGTTAAAAGTCTTGAGATTCTTTTATCGATATCTTCTGCTAAAAGGTCATCCATCAAATCAAGAGAGCTTAGAAATTTAACCTCTTTAGTTAAGCTCTCTAGATGGTTGTCAATTAGTTCTATTACAACTTTGGTTCTCTCAAGATGTTCATCAATAGTTTTGTTTACTATTTTTGATTCACTTAAAAAAAGCGTATATATTAAAAGTGTCAAAAATGGCAAAAACCCAATAATTATAAAAATCGATAGAAGTTTATTGCGTAGTGATTTTTTTATAAAATTAAACATCCTGAAGTTTTGTTCTTATTGCTATAATTTCATCCAAGCTATCCATAAATAATTCAACTACCTTTGGGTTAAAATGTGTCCCTGAATCATTTTTAATAATTTCAAGAGCCGTCTCAAGCGTAAAAGCTCTCTTGTAAGGCCTCTCGCTAAGCAACGCATCAAAAACATCAACAACAGCTACGATGGCACCGCTAAGCGGAATATTGTCGCCTATTAAGCCATTCGGATAGCCTTTGCCATTATATTTTTCATGATGTGTGTTGGCTATTTCAGCCGCAAGTTTTAGCAAAGGTGTCTCTTTTTGAGAGAGTATTGAGTAGCCAATAGTGGAGTGCTGTTTCATTATCTCAAACTCCTCCTCATCAAGTTTTCCAGGTTTTAGAAGTATATTGTCTGCAATGCCGACTTTTCCAAGATCATGCATAGGAGATGCTAACCTAATAAGCTCGACATCATCACTGCTCCATCCGATTTTTCTTGCTATTAGTGCCGCCATTTCACCAACTCTAAGAGTATGTACTGATGTTTCATTATCTCTGTATTCAGCAGTTTTGCCCAAAATAGAGATGATATCTTGTTCACTTTTTTGAATTTCTATGAGCGCATCTTGAAGCTCTTTAGTTTTCTTTGCAACTTCTTGCTCCAAAATTTTCTTGTGCTCTTTGAGCATATTTTGATAAGCTCCGAGTTTAATAGCATTTTTGACTCTAAGTCCGAACTCTATGATGTCATAAGGTTTTGTCAGATACTCATCTGCACCAAGTTTCAAACCTTTGTTAATGGCTTCCTTGTCTGAAAGAGCGGAGATTATAATTAGAGGAATCGTAGAAAATCTATCGTCACTTTTTATAATAGCCGTGGCTTCATATCCGTCCATAACAGGCATCATTAAATCCATCAAAATCAAATCAACTTTTTGTCTATTTAAAACTTCTATAGCTTCTTTTCCGTTTTGTGCCTCGATAACATTAAAACCCTCTTTGTTTAATATTTTGGAAGCCACTTTTCTATTCATCAACTCATCATCACACAAAAGTATCGTGTTCATTATTCACTCCATCTGTATAAAACTTTTACGCTATCGTCAAGATTTTTAGCATTGATATATCCTATGGCGCCTTCAACTTTTTTTACAAAAGCTATGACACTCTCTTGAGATTGCATAGTAATCGGCGGCCTTTTTCCAAGATAGTGCTCTTTTGTCCAGTATGATTTTAGTCTCTCAAAATCCATCTCGACTAGTCTGTTTTCAAATTTTTCTCTTATTGAATCCAAAGCTGACAAATTTACAGGAACTGCATTAAGATTATCTATGAGGGCTATTTTTTTCAAAAATACCGCCTTAATTTGTGCAGTTGATAAATCTTTCATTTTAGAGTTTGAAATAACAACATACTCCTCTCCAAAAGATAGGGTGGATAACATAATAGTTGATAAAAAAATTATGCTAACTGTTTTCATTAGAAGAGCACTGAAAAAGAGAATAAAAACTGATTTTGGTCACTTTGTGAGTGAAACTGATATTCAGATTTGATTGCGATAGGATATAGCGGTCTATATGTATAGCCAATAATCAACATGTCATCATCGATTGCTTTTACATTGTCATCATATGACTCAACTCTTATGACTCCTATATGCTGTTGGCTAAAGCGATATAAACCCTGAATATATCCAGCGTACTCAGTCGTATATCGACTTTTTGATTTTTGAGAGCCTATTTCGGATAAAATTTGATATTTACTAGATTCATATCTTGCAGATAGAAGCAGATAATAGAGATTGTCTTCAACTGCATTCTTATCAAGATTGTGAAAGTAACCACCGTTTAATTTAACTGCATAGTCATTTTTTTCATACGATACGCCAAAACCGTAATGTTCATTAATCTTATAATTATTATACTCAAAATCTATGTCATTATTATGCTGAAGCATAACATCAACTTTTAGTTCACCCTCGCCATATGAGATATAAGAGCTGTTTAGACCGGTTGTAAATTTGGGGAAGAGTATATTTACACTCATAGGATTTGATGTTGTTTCTCGCAGAACGTTTACGGGTAGGAGGTTCCAAAAACCTATGGGAGAGTTGTATTTACCGACTCTAAACATGTAGTTTTCATTAAAATTATAGTCTAAATAGAGCCTTTCGGTATAAAGATTGTTATTATTTGTAGATGTTTTTAAGCCATTTTGCTCTGTTTTTACATACAACTCTTTAAACTCAAACTCTGCCATGTAAGAGAATTTTTCATAATTTCCATAACCTATAATAGCTACATCATCAACTCTATATCTATCTATATCATCTGTATGTTTGTAGTCAAGTGAAAAGTAGCCGCCTACATAAAATGGGAGTGAGCCGACTTGTATGCCTTTGCCTAACTGATACTCTTCCTCAGCTTGCAAAAAGAGCAGAAATATAAAAACAAGAGAGAGATAACGCATATTAAATTTCCTTTTAATTGTTTTATATATTTAACCACTTTTTGCCAATAGCTTTTAGGGATTCTCTTTTGTAAAATAGTTTTGAAGCGCATTTAATATTGCCAAAATATCTATTTCACTATAAATAATTATATACAAATAAAAATAAAAAAATAGCTATTAATTTCAGAAAATTAAAAGTTAGATAGCATCAGAACTTAATCTTCTTGTTAAATCTCTCTAGTACATTGCAAGTCTAGGCTTTTTTTGAAAAAGAATAGTGTTTTTAGAGTTATGTTTTATTATTGTAAGAGAGTTTTTTTTCGCTAAATACTCGAATGTTGCAAGAGTAAAAAATCCTATATGCGTTACATCGCGAATATACCACCATTTTAAAAACTCATCATCATTTGAGGGATGAAAGGCACTCATAAGCAGAAGATAGCCGTTTTCTTCTACATGCAAAAGCAACTCTTTTAAAACTTCAAGCGGATTTTGCAAATGTTCAAACACCTCGGTAGAGAGAATTAAATCATATTTTTTGTTTTCATAAACTTTTTTGGGAAAGTAAAAAAGATCATATCTATCACATAAAATAGTATTTGTCTCTAACAAAATAGGCAAAACCTCTCCCTCCCCGCATCCAAAATCAAGAGCACTTTTGATATCTTTTTTGTATGAAAGAACAAACTCCTCTATCAGATTTTCAAACATCTTTACATAGCCTAGAGATTCAAAACTATTATGATGCTTGTCATAATGCTTTTTTTCATAAGCCTCATCAACATAAAAAACTTCATCCAGAAATATATAGCTGCATGCGGGGCATTTATGATATATTTTTTGAGTTTTTGTATCGGTTATAGAAGTTATAGCGCTGTTACAAATTTTACATTTTTTCATTGAGAGAATGATAACATTTTTTCAATTTTGATATACTTCCTCTTATGAACTATATACTCTTTTTTACCGCTTTTATCGGTGTTTTTATCTTACTTAACATCTATATATCAAAAAGGCTTATTGCAAAGCTTGATATAAGTTTAAAAAACAAACGCTATCTTCGCATATTTCTTATCATTAACCTTTTTGGCATTTTATGCTACATGCTCTCAAGATACTATATAGATACGCCAAGCTGGCTCTATTTTCTATTTTCTCTTCCTATTGGCATACTCTTTTTGCTCTTTTGGAGTGCCGTTGTTTATGATATCTCAAGACTTTTACTCTACCTTGCTCCAATCTCACAGCAAAGAAGAAAATTTCTAAAAAAATTACTTGATATTGCATCTGTAACAGCCGCTGCTACTTTGACACTAAAATCTATCTACAATGCCAAATATGTAGAAATTCAAAAAGTAGAGGTAGAGATTAAAAACTTAAAAAAACCCTACAAGATTATCCAGCTAAGCGACTTGCATATAGGCGGGTTAATTGACAAAGATTTTATAAGCAATATAGTAAAAAAAGCAAACACGCTAACTCCCGATATTGTGGTAATAACAGGCGATTTGATAGATATTGATGTACGTAGTGCAAAAAAAACATTGGCAGAACTAACTAAGCTAAACTCTAAATATGGAACATACTATATCGTTGGAAATCACGAATATTTTCACTCCATAGAAAAAATTATAAGCGCTGTAAAGTCTCTTGGCATCAGAGTTTTAAAGAATGAAAATGTCTATATAGGAGAAGATGACAAAGGCTTTAATCTTGCCGGTGTTTATGATATTTTTGGATATAGAGTTAAAAATTATATACCGGATTTACAAAAAGCTCTGCAATATAAAAAAGATGCTCCAACGATACTTTTAGCGCATCAGCCTCTTTATGTTCATGAAGTTTTCGATGGGGTTGACTTGATGCTAAGCGGACATACACATGGCGGGCAGCTCTACCCTTTTAAATATCTTGTTAAATTACAGCAACCTTACATAAGCGGTCTGCATCAACACAATAAAAACTTGCAGGTTTATGTAAACAAGGGAACGGGGTTTTGGGGACCGCCCATGAGACTAGGAGCGAGTAGTGAAATAACAGAGATAGTTATTAAGCCCCTTAAGAACTAAATTTAAAGGTTATCTCTTTTTAAAAATAAGAAGTGTTTTATCTTTTGTGTCATAGAGAGAAAAGGTCTGTTTTTCTATGAGTTTTAGCGCAGAGAGCTTCTCAAAAGCTCTTATTTTATGAAAATACTGAACTATTGTATCTTGATATTTTGTATATCTCAAATCTTCATTTTTTTCAAAAAGAGTAAATTTTGTGAAGAGTTTTTCATCCTCAAAAACAGCATCAACTACTAAAAATTCTCTCTCATTTTCACTGCTCATAGTGCCCTCTGCCACATCGCTAAAACCATAAAGAGTATTTATATCTGCTATAAAAACACCATCGTCGCTGAGTCTGCATGCAACCGCATCTAAAAAGTTCAAAAGTTCTTCTTGGTTTAAAAAGTTTAGCACGTCAAATATAGCCACAACAGCGTCATACTTCCCCTCTTCTTGAGCAACATCAATGCACTCTGCATCCAAACCTTTAGCCCTGCACTCATCAACCATAACTAAGCTAAGATCGATTCCCTTGCATGTTACTCCATCACTCATCATGCGCTGCATAAATCCGCCGCGTCCGCATCCCACATCTAAGAGTGTTTTTATTTTATACTCGTCAAGTTCTGAGCGATATAGGTCATAAAGAGCCTCTGTCGCCTCCTCGATGCCTAGAAGATGTTCTGCTTTTGCGTATAAATCAAGATTTGTCATATTATGCTTTTTGCTCGGCTTGTACAACATCGTTTATCTTTTTGTATATATCCAAGACTTCATCTTTTTTTGCAATATAACTATTTTTGTTTGCGATTAAGTATGTTGAGGATGTCATGATATCTTGCACAACTTCTAAGCCGTTTTGCTTCATCGTTGTACCTGTTTCTACTACATCGACTATCATATCTGCAAGTCCTATAAGCGGTGCCAACTCTATAGAACCGTAGAGTTTTATGATATCAACAGAGACCGCACGCTCCTCAAAATAACGCTTTGTAATGTTAACCATCTTTGAAGCTACTTTTATCTCTGGCTTATCTAGGTTAAATTTCTCACCCTTTTTCATCCCGATAGAGACTTTACAGATTCCACGCTTCAAATCAAGCAAGCGGATAACATCCAAACCCTGCTCTTCTAGCGTGTCAAGCCCAACAACGCCGATATCTGCCGCCTGATGAAAAACATAAGTCGCAACGTCTTGATTTCTTACTAATAAAAAACGAAACTTTGGAGTCTCTAAGATTAATTTTCTATCATCAAAAGCAAAATTATCGCCAAAAATAGTCTCAAAAATCTCTAATGTCTCTTGCGCAATGCGTCCTTTTGGAAGTGCAACTGTTAGCATATATTGGCCTTTTTCATAATATTTTTCATTCCTTTAAATAGCAGCATCTCGTCTATATGTGAAGCAGGGAACAGTTTTGCAAACTCAAAAGCGTCTCCTCCTGTGAGATATATCTCCATTTTATATGATTTTACTTCACTTTGGAGCAGTTTTATATATCCATAACTGATAGCATCACGGGAATTTTTCGGCATTTTATCTAAATCAAGCTCAAAGTTAAATGAGTAAGCAAGCGCAGCTGATATATTTTTATAGCACTCACCCATAGCTCTTACTCCGGGATAGATAAAACCGCCCTCAAATTTTCCAGCTTTTACAATATCAACGGTAATAGCACTTCCGGCATCAACAACAACGCCCTCTTCTATAGCCTCACATGCCATGATTCTGTCAATTCCCATCGTATCGTAATAATTTTTTCTATCTACATATTCAGAGAGATCAATCCAGTTTTTAAGAGGTTTTAAAAGCTCCCTTACCTGCTTATTTACGCAGATATAAAAGACCTCCTCTTTCACAGAGGAAGGCATAAACAGCTCCGCATCTTCCTTATAGCTCTGATGCTCATCAAAAAAATGGTAGGTCGTATTTCCTATATCACAAAGAAGCATTATTGAATCTTCCAGCCTTGTCCCACTAGTGCTTCTTTGGCTTTTGAACATATCGGCGCATCGATAAAAATAATTTTATGCTTAAAGTTATGTCCATAAAAAAGGGTCAATTTTGCGTATATCTCCTCAAATTTATGTACATCTTTCATAAATAGTTTGCTTTTTTGACTTATCGCAAAAATTGCCCAAAAATAGCCGCTGATATCAGTTGCTTTAAATATTTTTATTTTGTTTCTCACGCCTAAATCTCTTGGCGCAATCTCTTGCATTTTCTTATAAATCTTCCCTTTTTTTCTAAGAGAATCAACTACACTCTGCATAACTTTGCCTTTTTATCGAAAAATGCTATTTTATCAAAATATAGCTTTAGACATGAGTAATTCTTACAATAGTGCAGAAGACACAAACAAAAGAAGTAAATTTAGCTAGAAGTACCGTCTTGGGACTTTTAAGCTATTATAAATAAAAGTTAACTTAAATAGAAGAAAAATAAATATGCTATAATTCGCTCTAACTTTTAAACAAAATCAAGGATGACTATGAAAGAAATATTCGCTTTTGTATTTGTAGCACTCTATATTTTTGCCTCCTCGTTGCAAGCTTCCCAAGCTATCAACTTAAGCAGTGCTATTGAAATATTAAAATCACAAAATTTGGAGATAAAAGGTGCTCAAATAGAAATTGAGAGTGCCCTCCAAGATGCTAAAACAGCTTCTGCAAACCACTATGGAAAACTTGAATTTATTCAAGATTTTGCCAGAAGCGATGATGCGGGAAATGTGTTCGGATTTAAACTAAGCTCAAGAGAAGCAAATTTTGGAGATTTTGGAACTCAAGAGTTTATGGATAACTTTATGGCAGGAAGCCCAGACTATACGACTCCTCCTCATGATTTAAACTACCCAGAGTCAAGAAATTACTTTCAAAGCAAATTGAAATACGAAGTGCCTATCTTCACAGGTTTTAAAATTTCAAGCTATGAAGATATTATGAATTCTGTTACAAAAATCAAAAAACTTGAAAAATCACAAGTAACAGATGAGAAGATATATGAAACAAGAAAAAGCTTTTACGACATGGCGTTGCTTGAGGAGTCCATTTCAAACCTAAACGTCATCTTAGAAAACATAAAAACGCTTGAGTCAATTACAAAAGAGATGATTGAAGTCGGCTATGCAAAAAAAGTGGATCTGCTTGAAGTAAAAGCAAAAAAAGGAAATGTTGAGAGACTTGTGTCACAAATGGAGTCAAACAAAGAGCTTCTCTACCACTATATAAGTTTTTTACTAAACCAAAAGGTAACAGCTATAGAGACTCCCCCGCTAGAGATAAATACACCTTCTATTTCAAACAGCGATATAATAAATAACAACCTAGATATACAAAAAGCAAATACAGGACTAGCTATAAAGAAGAAGATGATAGATGTATCAAAAGCTTCTTACTACCCAATGGTAGGTGCTTTTGCAGAAGTTGCAACTGCTGATGATACCTTTTTAGGTGATGCTAACGATCATAAATCATATACCGTTGGAGCAAGGCTGAGTTGGAATATATTTAACGGTGGTGCCGACATGGCAAATATCGAAAAATCAAGACTTAACTTTCTTAAAACAAAAACTGATGTAGCTCTTGCAAACAGCGGCATTGAGCTTCAAATACAAAAGATAAAAACAGAGATAGAGAGTTTTAACAAAGATATAGAATCGCTCAAAAAAGAGCTTGCATTTGCTGATGAGATTTATAAAAATTATGAGGCTAGATATAGAGAAAAACTATCTTCAATGAGTGACGTTATTATTAAACAATCAGAACAAATACAGAAGATTCTGCAACTGCAACAGACAATGAACAAGCGAAACGAGAGAGTTTTCGCACTAGAAAAATTAGCAAACGGAGAACAAAAATGAAAAAACTACTACTACTTTTAGCTTTAGCGGCTTGGCTTATGGCAGAGGGAATAACACTATCAGGAACAGTAATAAGTGATAACAAAAAGATGATTACAAGCCGTTTTATGGGCTTTGTCACAGATGTAAAAGTCTCAGAAGGCGATGAAGTTAAAAAAGGAGATTTGCTTTATACGATTGATTCAAAGGAGATAGATTCGGCTCTTATTCAAGTTGAGCTTGGAATTTCTCAGGCACAACTCTCCCTTCAGATGTATCAAAACCAATACACAAACGTAAAACTAAACCTTGAGAGACACAAAAGACTTTTAGAAAAAGATATGGTTTCAAAATTTGAGGTTGAAAATTTGGCACTTGCTGAAGAGAACCTAGCAAATATGATTATTATCGCAAAAAAGCAGGTTGCTCAAGCACAAGCGCAACTTGAAGAGGTTAAAAACCAGTACCGCTACTTAAATATAACAGCACCAAATAACGGTGTAATAGTTAGTAAAAATATAGAAGTCGGAGAGATGGCAATGCCCGGAATGCCAGCACTTGAGCTTTCTGATTTAACGAATTTGAAAATATCCGCAGAGATATCAGAAGATAATTTAAGTCGCATTCAAGAGGGTAAAAAAGTGGTAGTAAATATCCCTTCTCAAAACATAAACACCATTGGTACCGTAAGCGCAATCATACCTAGCTCAAACCCAATGACACACTCTTTTAAGATAAAAATATCTTTTAAAAATATCTATAAATCAATCTACCCCGGTATGTATGCTACCGTAGTTGTTGAGTAGGAATTTAGTGATGAACAGTTATAAACCAACAGATATATCAGGACGGTTGGCCGCTGGATTTTTAAGAAATCCGCTTACTGTGGTTCTTGGTATTTTTTTACTCGCTATTGGATATTTGTCACTTAACATTATGCCTCGTGAAGAGAATCCGCAGATGGTAGTAAGCGGCTCTACGGTAATAGTAGCACTTCCCGGAGCAAGTGCAGCTGAGATACAAAAAGCCATAGTAAAGCCTCTTGAAAGAAAATTAAAAGAGGTTAAGGGTGTTGAGAATATATCTTCTATGGCTATGGATAATGTAGGAATTGTAAATGCCGCATTTTACATTGGAGAAAAAAAAGAGGACTCTAACCTTAAAGTCTATGATAAAATAATGCAAAACTCAGACATGTTTCCCGAGGGAGCCATGAATCCAGTCATTAAACCTTTAGATATTGACATTGATATTCCCGTTGTCTCTGTTGCCTTTTACTCAAAAGATGTGAAGATGAGCAAGACAGAGCTTTACGACAGAGTAAAAGAGATTCAGCACCGCATCAACGGACTGCAAAACGTTGCAGTTACCGAGATAAAAGGCGGAAACAAGCATCAGTTCAATATTGAAGTGGATTTAAACAAACTCTCTGGATACAACGTCTCCATGGGGCAGATAGTTCAAGGTGTGCAATCACTCTCTTACAGTGTTCCTGCGGTAAAAAACAGAACAAAAGATAATGAGATAATTATGCTTGGCGTTAAAAATGCCATTGATAGCGCTGAGGACATAGGCAATATCATAATTGCCAAATATATGAACTCGCCAGTATATCTTAGACAAATTGCAAAAATAACCGCTTCATATGATATGCAAAATTTTAAATCTGCCTCAATAAGCAAAAAAGATGAGAGCGGAAATTTCTCATCTTTGCAAAATCAGGTAACGCTTAGCGTATCAAAACTCCAGGGCACAAATGCAGTAGTAATTGCAGATGCCGTAAAAAGTGAACTTGAAGCAAGCAGAGATTTTTTTAACAAAAACAACATCGGGTATGTAATTACTAGAAATGATGGACAAAGAGCAAATGAAGCCGTAAACGAACTTGTTTACCACCTGCTCTTATCTATTGTAATCATCGCTATTTTACTTATTATAGTGCTTGGATGGAGAGAGTCTCTTATCGTTACTTTTACCGTTCCTGCAATTTTAGCAATTACGCTTTTTGTTGCCTATCTAACAGGGCAAACTATAAACCGTATTACTCTTTTTGCTTTCTTACTCTCGCTTGGACTTTTAGTAGATGCTGCTATTATCGTAATTGAAAATATTCATAGGCACTACCACTCAAAAGAGTCTGCCAACAAAAGTGTTGATGACATAATGATTGAAGCAACGGATGAGATTGGACCGCCGACGAATATTGCAACCTTGGCAATTATTATGACGATGGTACCGATGGCATTTGTTGGGCAGATGATGGGGCAGTTTATGAAACCGATTCCTGCAAATGTCCCAGTCGCACTTATAGCATCTCTGTTTGTAGCATATATTTTTACCCCATATCTTGCAGTTAGAATGCTAAAAAAACCGAAATTTCATTCTCAGGATAGCGAACATGTTTAAAAAATTTCAAGATGCCGTATTTAACGGTATTCAGACTCCTCTTAAGAGAAATTTAGTTCTAATTGCAACATTTGTTGCTTTTGTTGTGTCTGTACTTATGATAGCACCCGGCGAAATCGTCTTAGCAAAGATGCTCCCCGGAAAAAACAACGATACCTTTACTATCTACACAACTCTTGCTGAAGGGAGTTCGATTGAGCAAACCAGAAATGTGACAGAGTGTGTTGCCGATTTTATAAAAAAAGAGAAAGAAGTTGAAAATTTTGAGATATTCTTGGGAATGGGCGCTCCGCTTGATTTTGCAGGATTGATTAAAGGCTCACACTTTAAAAATAGTGAAAATGTTGCAGAGATTGTAGTAAATATATCTCCAAAACATCATAGAGATGAGCCATCATACTTTATGGTTCAAAGAATTAGACCTACAATCCAAAAAAGCTGCACCGAGCTTTATGATAAGACAACGATAACATTTGTAGAACCGCCGGCTGGACCTCCTGTTTTAGCAGCTATAGTTGCGGAGATATACGGAGATGATACAGATGGGATAAGAGAGCTCTCAAATAGAGTTGCAGATGTCTTTAAAAATACTAAAGGCTTAGTTGATATAGAGATTATGCAAGATGAGATTTATGATACATTTGAAGTAGAAGTTGACAGCACAAAGGTTGCACTCTCGGGTATAACTGTAAAACAGCTAAACGATATACTCTACCTTGCATTTGAGGGCATGCAGATTGCGGTTAAAAACTCAGATGTTATCAATGACCAAATTCCTATATATCTATCTCTTAGTCTTGAGTCAAAGAAGTTCTCATCAAAAGATGTTAATGCTATAAAAGCAAAACTATCATCCCTAAAACTTATGAACCAGATGGGGATGATGACTCCTATAACCGAGCTTGTAACTATTGCACCTAAAAAATCAAATCCGATGATTATGAGCAAAAACTTACATCAGTTTACAAACGTCATGGCTGAGACGGATATGGTATCGCAGGTTTATCCACTTATTGAGGCAAGAGCTGAGATATTAGACAAATTTAGCGACAAATATGATATTGAAAAAACAGGTCTTTTTAACCTTAAGCTTACAGATAAAAACTCTAAAAATGTTTATAAGTTAGTTTGGGATGGAGAGATGGAAGTGACACTAGATACTTTTGTTGAACTCGGTGCTGCATTTATTGCAGCCCTTGTACTTATCTTCTTGCTAATGGTTATATACTATAAAAGCTACGCACTTAGTGGGATAATACTTTTAGGTTCGTTTTTATCAATCATCGGCGTAATTCTCGGGCACTGGATTATGGATATATTTACGACAGACACATTCTTCCTAACAGCAACCTCGCTAATCGGCTTTATTGCACTTATCGGGATAAGTTCAAGGAACTCCCTGCTTCTCATTGACTTTACAGCATCGCTAATGAGAGACGGCGGCATGAAAAAAGCCGAAGCAATAGCTTACGCAACAGCAACTCGTGCAAAACCGATTTTTCTCACAGCCGCGGCAATTATACTTGCTTCAACTCTTTTAGCAGGAGATGCTGTATTTGTCGGCCTAGGCGTTGCTCTTATATTTGGAACGGTAGCAGCAGTAATTGCGTCACTTGTTGTTGTTCCTATACTTTTATATAAGAGCGATTTAAATAGACATTTTAATTTGGATAAAGAGTAGGAACTTCTAAAAATTTTAAGAGGGTTATAGGGATTTTTATCCCTGCCTAACTGTATGGGCGGCTTTGCCCATACAGTAGTTTGAAACTATAATCTACATTCTTGCATATTGAACACTTAGACAAGCATCAATATCTAATAACTCTTTGAGCGTAATGTCATTTATAACATTGTCCACTAAAATTACCGCAAGAGCCTCTTTTTTATCATTTCTAGCAAGTGAAAAGTCTGCAATATTTACGCTGTGCTTTGATAAGGTTGAACCGATATTTCCTATAACACCGGGAACATCTCTGTTTTTAAGAACTATCATATCGCCCTTAAGTGCTACTTCTATATCAAAACCGTCAATTGAGACGATTCTAAAGACATTATCGTCAAAAATTGTAGCGCTTATTGTAGTAGTACCACCTTCTGCGGTAGTCAACTTTATAGTAATTAAATTTTTATAAACAGAGGAGTCAAGGAGTGCTTCAAATTCTATCTTTATCCCTTTTTCTTTAGCAATAAAATCTGCATTAACATAGTTAATAGTATCATCGCTGATTTGGCTCATAGCGCCTACTGCCACAAAGGTAGCAAGTGATTCTACATATTTTGAAATTTCACCCTGCCCGCTTACTTTTATAGAGATAATCTGAGATTTGTTAAGCTGAGACTCTAAAAAACCAATTTTTTGTCCCATCTCTAAAAATGGTTTTACAAACGGAGGAATTTTGCTCTCATCAATAGGTAAATTCATCGCATGTGGATAAGAGATTCCTTTTGCTGCAGCAATAGCATTTGCAGCAGCCTGAACCCCGATATTGTATTGAGACTCATAAGTGTTTGCGCCTAGATGTGGAGAGACTGTAACATTATCAAGATCAAGAAGAGGATTGTTGATTGCTGGCTCTTTCATAAATACATCTATACCCGCAAAACGGATTTTACCACTTTTAAGCCCTGTGTATAGTGCCTCTTCATTGTAAAGACCACCTCTAGCACAGTTTATTAAAACCACTCCATCTTTCATTTTTGCAATCTCTGCACTGCTTATCATATTAACAGTCTCTTTGTTTTTAGGCGTATGGATAGTGATAATATCACATGCTAAAATATCTTCAAAGTTCTTTGTATAGAGCATATTGTAGTCGGTAACTTTAGACGGATTTATGTATGGGTCGTATGCCACAATATCCATCTCAAAAGCCTGGGCTCTCTTTGCCACGCGGCTCCCAATATTACCAAATCCAATAACACCGAGTTTTTTGCCTTTTAGCTCATATCCGTACCACTTCTCTCTCTTCCATACTCTATCTTGTTTTAAGTGATTGTGTGAATATGGAAACATTCTCATACATGAGAGCATATGTGCCATAGTTAGTTCAACTGCGGCAATAGTGTTTGCAGTAGGAACATTCATGACTATAATTCCCTCTTTAGAACATCCGGGAATATCAACATTATCTACTCCGACGCCTGCACGCACGATTGCTTTCATGTTTTTAGCATGTGCAATAAATTTATCGTCAACATCTGTTGAACTTCTTGTAATCGCAACATCTGCTTGTTCAATAATATCTAAAAGCTTTACTTTATCTTCATCAGCTGCCATTATAAAATTTATATTTTCATCACTTCGAAGCATCTCTAAGCCAGCTTCATGAATATGGTCACAAACAACTATTGTATGTTTTTGCATTATGTATCCTCTTTATATAGCCCAACAGTGGCTGAAATTTGGTAATTTTTTAAAACTTCCACGAGAGAGTCTAACTTGTCTCTCTTTTTTGAGTAAATTAGCAACTCTGCACCACTCTTATCTTTTTTTAGAAAATACTTCAGTTGATGCTGTTTTAGCTCCTCTTTTAAACAGAAGAGCTGATAAGGGTCAACTATCGGCGCAGATAATTTATATATGGTTTGACTTGCTACTTTCTCACTTAAATCAACTTGAATCAAAACTTCATTAACTGGATAAAAATATCCTAATCTCTCTGTTTTAGAAAAACTATCTAACCAATTATTTTTCGGTTCTTTTATAACAACTTCACTTTTGTGTTCAAGCGGAGTTAAGCTAATGGATGTTTCATTAAAGTTTATTGAAATAAGAAAGAAAACAACAAAAACAGCTACCCCTACTGCAATAAGTAGGGCTAACCATTTTAAATTTTTTTGCACGATGTTTACTTAAATTTGTCTTTTATCAAATCACCTAGAGAGTGTGATTCATCATCATTTATCTCATCAAGCATCGCCTGATTTTTTATATAATCAAGTTTTTTAACAGATAGACGGATACGGTCACGACGAGTGTCGATAGCCGCGATTGCCGCTTCAATTTCTTGACCTATCTCTAGTTCACTCTTCTCTAACGGAGAGAGATCTTCATCACGAATAAGTGCATCAACGCCATCTTCTAAAGATACAAAAACACCAAAATCTTTAATGTCGCGAACAGTTCCTGTTACAACACTGTTGAGTTTGTGAGTTTTAGCAAATGCATCTATAGGACTCTCTAGAAGTGCTTTTCTATTGAGTGATATTTTTTGATCTTCTGGGCTGATTTTAGCGATTTTTACTTCAACTTCATCCCCTGATTTTAAAACGTCTCTACATTTAACATTTTTATCCCATGAGATATCTTGGTTATGAAGAAGTCCCTCAACACTGTCAATGCGTACAAATGCACCAAAATCAGTCAATGATGTTACAACTCCTGTTACAACATCTCCCTCTTTGTGATTTTTAACAAACTCATCAAACGGTTTAGGAAGAAGTTTTTTCAGTGAAACACGAAGCTTGTGAGTTTTAGGATTGATTTCAATAACTTCAACATCTAACTCCTGCCCGACTGTTAAGTAGTCATTAGGATTTTTGACATTTTTGTCCCATGAAATCTCAGATATATGCAAGAAACCTTCAATATCATTTCCTAAATCAACAAATACACCATATGCTTCAACATTTGAAACGGTAACAGTAATCGTATCCCCTTCATCTAGCTCGCTCTCAACCTCTTCCCATGGATCAGACTGAACTGCTTTGATAGAGAGAGAAAGATGTCTTTTGTCTTTATCATAAGAGATTGCTTTTACGGATACGGTATCGCCCTCTTTATAAAGTTTTGACGGATTTACTGGACCTTTATAGCTGATTTCGTTGTAGTGGACCAAGCCATCAACACCACCGACATCTACAAACATACCATAGCTTGTAATTTTCTTGATAGTGCCTTCTATAATAGCATCATCTTCCATCAGCTTGTCGATAATCTCTTTTTTCTTTTTACGCTCATCATTAAAAAGTTTACGACGAGAAACGACTATTGAATTTTGCTCTTCATCAATTTTAACAACTTGAGCTTTTATCTTACGACCTACTACTTCATCTGTCTCTTTAAAAGCAGCTAATGAACGAGGCATAAAGAAAGATACTCCATCTGCTTCTAAAACATAGCCGCCACGATTTTTCTTAGTGATAATACCATCAACAATTAAATCTTCGAAGTTTTCTTTGTATTTGTCAATAAAGTCTATTGTTTTTTGTTGTTCTAGCACCTTTTTGTAAGATATTTTAGGACGCTCATTGTAGTATCCTGTTACCATTACTTTGATTTTATCGCCAACATCAAACTTTAATTTTCCATTTTCGCTAATCTCTTCTAAACTAAGGATACCCTCTAGTTTATCGCCAACACCTACTAATGCTCTATTTTCATCCGCTTGGATTTCAACAATCTCACCCTCTACAATGCGACTTGTCTCTTGCTGCTTCTCACTTGCAGCAAACATCTCTGCAAAATTTTCTTCTTCTTCAAATGATTCGTTATCGAACGCCATTACCTATCCTCTGTTACATAAAAATTTCGTGATTATATCCAATTATTGATAATTTTTTCATTAAATTAAGCATGAATAAAAATAAAAAAAGATGTTTTTATGGCTAACTGCTTGCTTGTTGATTCTTTTGTATAGCATTAACTACATTTTGTATAATCCAGTCAGGAGTTGATGCTCCCGCGCTTATACCGCAAAACTTTTTACCCTCAAACCATGAAAAATCTAGGTCATTTTCATCTTCTATGTGATAGCTGTCTGTGCAGTTATCTTGAGAGATACTAAAGAGTTGTTTTGTATTTGATGAGTTTTTCCCGCCTATAATTATCATAACATCAGCTTTTTTAGAGATTTTTCTTACCGCTTCTTGGTTCTCAAATGTTGCGTTGCAGATAGTGTTAAATACTCTAACTTCTTTATGGCGCGGTATAAGATAGTTTGCAACTTCCAAATAATCTTCAACTTTTCTTGTTGTTTGCGCGACAAGAGCTATCTTCTCTTTTAACTTCAAATTCTCAAGCTCTTTTGGTGAAGTGACTACTGTTGCGCCATAGGTTGCGTAGCTTTTAACGCCCTTAATCTCAGGATGGGCTTCATCCCCAAAGATTATAATATCATAACCCTGCTCGCTCATCTCTTGACAAATCTGCTGCGGTTTCGTCACATAAGGGCATGTGGCATCTACTACATCTACTCTGTTTTCTTTTAACTCTGCAAGCTCATTTTTAGGTATTCCATGTGTACGAATAACCGCCTTGTCTCCCGAAGAAAAACTTTTATGATTATTCGTTAGGCTCACTTTATAATCTTTTTCAAGTCTCTCAATCTCTTTTGAGTTGTGAATAAGCGGTCCGTATGTTGATGAGTTTTTATTCTCTTCGGCAATTTTAATAGCGCGTTTTACGCCAAAACAAAAACCGTAACTCTCAGCTAACTCTATCTTCATTATTATCTCTCTCCTTTTACAAAGAAGTAAATTCAACTTTTGTAATCTTTTGTAATAGTTCAAAAAAGTTTGGAAAGGAGGTATTAATACAATCTAAATCGCTCACTTGCATCCCGCACTTAAGCCCAGCTATAATAAAGCTCATAGCAATCCTATGGTCTCCATGGCTATCAATAGTAGCATCTTTAAGCTCGCCACCTTTTACGCTATAGCCGTCTTGAACTTCTTCTACTTCAATACCACAGGCTCTAAGTCCATTTACTACCGTAGAGATTCTATCGCTCTCTTTTACTCTAAGCTCTTCGGCATTTTTGACAACACTCACCCCTTGAGCACATGCAAAAGCTATAGAAAGCGCAGGAAGTTCGTCTATTAGCCAAGAAATATTATGCTCAACAGTGATTGCTTTTAGAGGAGCATACTTTACATGAATATTGCCGATTGGCTCATACTTACTATCCGTAGTTTCATAGCTAATATTAGCACCCATTCTCTCTAGCGCTTTGAATGCTTCTATTCGAGTAGGATTAAGAGTGACACCCTCTAGCACTATATCAGAATCAGGCGTAATTGCAGCTGCTACTGCAAAGAAAAATGCACTTGAGGGATCTGCAGGAACTCTTAATTTAAGCGGTAAGAGAAGTTTTTTCATAGGTTTGATTTTAGTAACCAAACCCTCAACTTCTATCTCGGCACCCATTCCTTTTAACATTCTTTCCGTATGGTCACGGCTAAGTTCAGGTTCACTGTAGCTGCATTCGCCATCAGCTCTAAGAGCAGCTAAAATCATCGCACTCTTAACCTGTGCCGAGGCTATTTTACTCTCATAATGAAATGCTCTAAGCGAAGCCCCACGTATGCTCAAAGGTGCTAAATCGCCTCTATTTCTTCCGTCAAGTTTTGCACCGATATCACGCAGGGGCGCAGTCACTCTATTCATAGGACGGCGTCTTAGATACTCATCTCCACTTAAAATAAAATGCCCCTCCGCTGAACTTAAAAGACCGCAAAAAAGTCTCATTCCAGTTCCGGAGTTACCGCAATCTAAAATTTCACTACTCTCTTTTATACCCTCTGAACTTATTTTTATAGTTACCCCATCATCAACTATTTTTGCACCTAAATTTTTGATAATATTTAGCGTGTCAAGCGTATCTTCAGCTCTTAAAAAGTTGGTAATCTCACTTGTTCCCTCTGCAAGCATTGCGAACATAGCGGACCTGTGTGATATAGACTTATCAGGTGCAATCGCCGAAATAGCAAGCGAAAATGGTGATGCTTTTAGAACTTTTACACTACTCATCTAATCGTAATTCCTAGTTTATTATTTAAAGCATCTAAAATACTTTGTGTGAATCTTGTCATATCCTCTTCTTCTAGCGTTTTTTCCATTGACTGCAAAATAAATCTAATTGTTAAACTCATATTCTCATCCAAAGATTCATCACTATATTTATCAACCGGGTAGAAGCGAACAAGATGTTCTACAGAGGACTCCTCTATGACGCTTTTGACTTTTTCATACTGCATCTCTTTTGGCATAACCAAGCTCAGATCTCTATATGATGCCTGATATTTTGAGCTGTTTTCTGCGGTTTTTAGCCCACTTGGAAGCTTTGAGAAATCTAGCTCACACATATATGTAGTGTCTAAATCATAACTATCCTCTACCTCTGGATGAACACGAAATAGCTCGCCTACAGCCTCCCCGCCAATAACAATTTTGGCAGATTGAAAAGGGTGTGAGAGCGAGTGTGTGGTTTTAAACTCACAAAGTTCAAACTCTCCTATGATGTTTGAAATCTTCTGAGTAAAAAATCCAAAATCTACTTTTAGAGGTTTACCCGTATTTGACAAACTTTGAGACTCTCTATCTCCAGAAAAAAGCATTGCCATCTTCACGGACTCTTCTCTTTTGGAATTAAATACAGAACCGATTTCAAAAAGCTTTACTGAGAGATATCCATTTTTAGAGTTATTTGATGCAGCTCTAAGCAAGCCGCTCAAGAGTGTGGACCTAAGGGTATCAAGCGTATTTACGATTGGATTAAGAAGTTCTTTATCCGCATCAAGAGTTTGAAATCCATACTGCTGCAAAACTCTCTTCTCATCAAACACAAAATGAACAGACTCAAAAAAGCCGCTAAATGCCGCTTTGTGTCTATACTCACTCCTCTTTTTATAAGCAAAATAATCATCTTTTAGTCTATTTTCTTCAGTAAATATAAAAGGTTTTGAGGGAATATTGTCAATACCTACAAGTCGAACAATCTCCTCAACTATATCTTGTTTATTAGATATATCATGTCTAAATTTAGGAACTAAAACAACAATACTGTTAGCTGAGGATTTTGTAGTATCAAAACCGAGATTTTTAAGTATTTTCGTTATTTTAAGTTTATCGATATTTGCACCGATTATCTCATCTATCTCTTTTTTGCTAACACTTATAATCTTATCTTCATGTAAGTCGCCGAGTTCAATTGTTCCACCGAAAATAGAGGACGCTGAGTTTGCCTCTATTGTAGAGATGCAGTATGAGAG
>Ga0265293_10001940_pt1 | contig 43387 bp, 42 predicted proteins | sample Munlanlewell138R_FD_192505 | JGI IMG/M metagenome (GOLD analysis project Ga0265293, IMG submission 192505) | Leachate microbial communities from a municipal landfill in Southern Ontario, Canada - Leachate well 138R | ecosystem: Engineered > Solid waste > Landfill > Unclassified | place: Canada...
AGCATGTATGTGGTTGGGGTAAGCTTCTGTCCTCGATCTGGAAAATGGATATATGCATTCCCCACCAGACGGAAGGTGACGTTATTCTGGAAGGAACCGCCCTCACCACTGAATTTGATACTCAAAACCCCGCTGTCTGGATTTTGCCCGCCGGGGGCAGACTCAGCGCATACCAGAGCTCCCATGTAATTGTCCGTCATGGTGGTGCTTTCAACCTTTAAAGCACCGTCTGCAAACATCTCAATCCGGGCACTTAAATCTGGCCGGTCAATTTCCTCCCCTTCAGGTGTTAGCTCTACAATCCGGGCATAGACCGTTACTGGTTGGGTATCATAACGGATCCCATCGCCAAAGTCCTTGCGCAGGCACATTTTGTAGCGACTTCTCCTCTTGCTGTTATTGTCCCCTCCATCTCCGCCTCCTCCACCTGCACCGGCACCGGCCATGGCCATGGCTGCGGCTCCGCCGATGATGACTATAGCTAAGGCTTCAGGGATACTTACCCCTGTTTCGCCTGAGTCCTTGTCGGCTGTAGTGCCGATTACGAGAGAGTCTGGCTTATTCGATTCCTCTTTCCCCACTGTCTTCCCTATGACTGGCTCTAAATAAATTACCTCAGGTTCGATATTTATCATTTCAAGCGCTACTTCATTATTGGCTGTCTCAAGCTGTTTAAGATAACCCTGATACAGATCTTCCGCATATTGGTCAATTTCACCGGATGCATCTGTTTTTTCGTAACGAAAATCTGTAAATACCGTCGTAGTGGTGGTTAAATAGATCTCGGGAAATTCTTCGGGCTCAATAATTGTGTGATAGCCCCAACCTGTTTGGGAAGATTCCCATGTATATGTATGAGAATCTACATTATAGTCTTTGCCTTGTTTAAATTCCAATGGATAATACTGTTTTGTCAAAAGGACTCTTCTATTATTTATCCTGAGTTCTTCCACAGTCCTTTCTGCATTTTCAGGTCCACCTTCTAGATACGACTTTTTCGCTTCTTTTAGATATTCATCTATAGGCTCTTTTTCTTTTAATTTCATAGAACAATTCATTCCCACATAAATATTATTGACAAACCAAGAGTTTGCATGTTTTCCATTGGCTGCATACCATTCTTTTCCGGTTCCGGTAAAATACCTGCCTTCATCTAAATCTATCTTGGTTTCCTTGTTTTTTCCAAGTACGTTATTAGTACCGTATGCTTTTTCAACCATAGTAAATGTTCGACCGGGTCCGAAATCCCGGAGATATGCGGGGGTTTTCACAAACCTGAATAATACTTTTTGAGCCCATGCTTCGGAAATCCATTTGTCCCCATCCATGTTATCTATTACATACCTTACCGACAGCGTGCCGAACGTGTTATCATCTTCAGCTTTATCATAGAATGCGCCGACGTTCGTTGCTTTAATTCTAAATTTTTGGGGGTCGCTGAAATTCTTGCGATCAAACTTTTCTACCGCAAAGGCGCTTATAGTTGTTAAAAGCATCAGGAGAACGATTAAAATGGTTGTTGTACTACGCATTACTGTTTTTCTTTTCATCTCGCTGATACCTCCTTGTTCGAATTTTTCGCTATAACAGCCAAAACACCACCGACAATTATCAGCAAGACCCCAATTAAATAGCCGTTTCCTCCACCGGGCAGTAGACTCACCGCCGTAAAGGCTGCAAATCCCAGGGTCCAGCCGCCCATTACGGCTGTCACTGTGACATTGTTTGATTTTGGTATAAGCGTTGAAATCAGCCGTCGCAGAAAGCCGTTTTGTGTCATCGCCTTAGCCGAAAGCGCAAAGCCCGCAATACATACCATTGAATTTTGCAGATTGGACGAAATCATCACGTTGCAGATAATCAGACCGACCCCTGCTCCAAAAAGCAACGGAACATAACCTTTGTTACCGCCCTTAAATGTGGCAGTAAGCTTGCCGACGCCGCCTTTCAAGCTTTGAAGCGTCCTTTTGTCGGTTACTAATTGTGCCAGAAATGCTGCAACCAGCCCCTTGCCTACACTGCCTCCAATAAGGCTGCCCCGAGCGGCTGTCAACCAGGAAAGGATCCGGACCGGCAATGGGAAAATATCAAAAGCCGCCAGGAAGTTGACCAGCAACCAAACAACAGCAAGGGCGATAACAACAACCAGACGCTTTTTGTCCCCTAAGGTCTTTTTGATGCCGCCGACCAAACCTTTGAAACCGCTTTTTAGTAAGGACAACAGCCCTTCTCCTGCAAAATCACCGGTGAAGGGAACCAGTTCTGACGGCAAGGCAAGCTCACCTGCCGAATGATATGCAGGGACCGCCCCGGAGAACATACTTTTCGCGTAGTCGGCTGTCTTGATTTTTACTTCTCTTTTCATTTGTTTGACAGTCTTTGACCGGACGGCCTCATTGTTCGGCGCCGCCTGATCCGGAATCGCACTGACTTCCCCCGATAGGGGAGAAGCTTCGGCTCCACAATTTACACATAATCTCACGCCCTCATTTAAGGGCGCACCGCAGCTTTTGCAGAATTTTCCCATGTTGTTCACTCCTTCTTTCATAACTCACACGCTTTTATCATGCTATCATTAGCATTCCCATCCAGTAATGTCTGCCGTTACACCGGTTTCATGCCAGAATTTTCGCTTGACATCCAGTATCTCCGTTTGGCCAGTCATCCCGTGTAGTAGCTCGATTTGCATTGAACGGGTCTATTTTTCAAAGATCAGTATCATCCGTGAAAAAACAATCGTTGCGGAACGGTGGGAAGTCTTTTGTTTGGGCCGTTTTTACCTTTGACAGGTCACCACACCCCACTCTTTATCGTTGTAATCCCGCATGGAGGCGCTAAAGGATGTTCCGTCAGCGGAGAATACAAATTTTGCTCCCGCAATATTTGCCTCGCCTGTCGACCACCGCACGAAATAGCTGCCGTTGATGTAGGTGCTCCCGGTTTCATCCTTTGAACAGACGATTTTATAGTAAGAGCCGTCGCCAAAATCCTTTTCATAGGTGACTACGGTCGTCACTTCGATATCCTTGCCAGTTTCTGTAACGTTGAGAATCCCAGTATAGGTCCCTGAATAATCAATTTTCTTAACGGGGAGCTTAACCTTGACCTCAAAGCTGCCAGATGTTCCCGATGCCGCCTTGGAGGTGACTACCACAAGATATACGGCATTGCTGTTGGTAGAATCCTTAAGACCGGTAAGAGAGCTGCCTTGATTGCTGGCCTTGCTGCCTATGGCTGAGATAACCGTGACGGAAGCGCCCTTACATTCCACTTTTGGGTCCACTGCGTCGGGAAGTTTTTTAAGTTCATCTTTATCCACGGTAATAGCAATCAGCCGACTGCCCTGACCGTTCATGGTTACAGTGGCCGAGCCGAGAGGAATCTCCTCGTCACTGCCCTTCTGTACCTGTTCATCCGCATCAGGAATGCTCAACTTCAGACTAGTACCCACATCTTTGCCGTAAACCCCGGTGCTAAGGTTCTTATGCAGGGTATAGGTTCTTTCCAATCCCCCCAGACCAGAGGCCAGAGCTGTGTAGTATTCGTGAGCCCAGTCTGAAGGATCACCAACCAGGGATATGATAGCTTTTTCAGAGCCACCCTTTTCATAGAGGTCAATAATCCAATCGTCAATGCCAACACCCATTTTTTTACTAAGGAAGACGATTAGGGGTGAGCGCGCATAGCCGTCGTGGGCCGTATCCTCAATTGGAAAGACACTGGCAAACTGCCTTTCAAAGTGAGTGGAGGTAAGGTTGGTGGAGATTCCATCAATAACATTTGCCTCATAATAAGTTGCGGCGGCCTCATCGATCCAATTGGTACCTCCAAAATAACCAGTATAGCAACTTTGCACATAATGGAAGAACTCGTGGGTAAGCAGAGAATCGAGGGCTCCTGATTCATATTTATCGGTAAATTTATTCACATTCAAGGCAATGTCTTTAAGCAGGTATTGATATATACCATCTTCATCAATCTTCTTAATGTGTACTTTCATGGGAAAGTCACTTTCATTTAGCTTATAACCAAGGGCTTTAAACTTATCATATACCGCTTCAAGGTCATTCAGTATAGTTCTCGTCCCATCAGTGCCTACTATAGAATGAAAGAATTTGTCCCCAACCTTAGTGGGATAATAGAGTCGAAAGTGCCCACCCTCGTAGTAAGCTGTGGAGGAGAAAAACACTCCCAGAGTCCATTTAAAATTCTTCACTGGTGTAGCTGTGCCCTCGCTAGCGCCCAAATGCAGAGGACCTTTCGCCAGCTCCGCAGGTACGAAGCTAGCTGTTGCTACCCCATCAGCGACTTCGGCAGGAAAGTAGAAGTACTCAACCCCCACTCTGCCACTATCATATTCACACTCCAACCCTAGGCCCACCAACAAGGCTTCCTCCGCCGCCCCAGTATAGTCCTCAGGAACAGGAAAGCTCACGGTCAGGGGCTCCATATACTCTTGGTTCAAGGTCAATTCATAAAGTTTGGAACTCAAACCGTTTGCTACTTCGTATTTGGTGGCCTCGATGGTTCTCATGGAGGCGGCGTCCTCACCGTCTGCCACATTGTTTTTTCCAAAGCTAATTGTGGCTCCTTCTAAAACGATGATGCCATTTTCCACCCCTACTCCCCTAGCTTGTTCCTTTTGCCCTGTTTTGGAAGAACACCCACTCAAGGTGCTAATTATTAAAGCCATTGTAAGCAAAACCAACAGTAAAGAACGAATTTTTTTCAACATCCTTTTAATCTCCCTTCTCTTTCTTTTTATGGTGCGGCAAACTTAAATACCAGATCTGGCGCTACATTGACAAAGCTGGAGCAATAGTGCATGGTGACCTCGCTTTTGTCGATCTGCCGCTGATAGACCATCCAGCCGCCGGTTCCTGAATCGCGCTGACTTCCTCCGATTCGGGGGAAACTTTGACTCCGCAACTTATGTAAAATTTTCCCATGCTTCTCGTTCCTTCTTTCATTCCTCACACGCTTTTATCATGCTAGCATTAGCATTCCCATCCAGTGATGTCTGCCGTTACACCGGTTTCACGAAGCAGCTTTTGCGCAGCATCCAGTACCGCCTGCTTTTGAGTCATTCCGTGCAGCAAATCTACCCGCATGGTCTGAGCCGCGTCGCCAAAGGTCAGGCGCATCTGTTCCTTATCAATTTCAATGTTGCTCAACCGCACACCGTGAACACCATCTAGACCCCATCGGTAGATTTTTGTGCCAACCAGGATACCGAAGGTAGATACCACCGTCTCCTCTGTTTGGCTTTGCCCTGTACCGACTGTTGTAGAGATAAGAGCCGATGAAACAGTAAGTATGCCATTATCCCAGATGAGCGTCGCATCGTAGAGCAGACGACTCTGCCTCACCAATAAAACTAAAGAGATAAGGCTAACGGCTCCCAAAGCGAAAACTACTTCAAACATAAGCATATCGCCGAGCGCCACAGTAAACACAACACTGATTGCAAACAATAAGGCATATACATTACGTCGTTTGCGGATTGATTTCATTTGCACCGTCCCTCCTTCATCATATAGTTTAGAGAAGCATGCCTGAAAAAACATCATTCTAAAGGATGATTTTACGAAAAAAGCCTCTCACCCAAAAGGGTGAGAGGCGGGTTAAACCCAGTATTTATGCGTTTTTATGTATCATCCAACCGTTTGGTTTTTCAGCAGGGTGCTGATGAGCTCACACGGCAATAAATTCGAATACATTTTTCTCGTTTTGGAGGCAATGGCGGTATAAGGTGAATTGTTTTATTATCGGCCATGACAAAACCTCCGTGATTACAGGGTCATTGACAAATCCGGATTTGAGTTACTACATACTATACTCATAATCCCTGATTTTAACTTTTATGCTTTTTCTTTTTACGCAAGCGCCAAACTGTAAAGATGCCAACTGCCAGAACTATTAAAATAAAAGGTAGTATTCAATTTCCCCTCTCTTTGCATTGAAGTCATAATCAGAATACTCTCCTAAACGGTAGCGTTAAGAAACCATTACATCATATTCCTCATTTGGTGTAAAATCCATTTCAAAGGTTATGGTGTCAACTGTCTGTTCCTCGTTACGACTTGCTATCTCATCATCTGTAAGTACAACATACTTCCAATCATTTGTTTTTATTTCTGTATCGTAATTTAAAGCATAATTTTCAACTGTAAAAGATGTGTCTTTGTCATTAACTACTACCTTTACACCACTATTTAAAATATTTGGAGAAAGAAACATAGATTGTGTAGAAATGCTTTCATCACTAGTATTTTTCATTTTGTAAGTCACAAATATATCTGCTTCCCTAGGGGCTGCCATGTTTGCATAAGCAACTTGGAGAATAGACAATGCGAAAAATAAAACAAATGCAAAGATTAAGCTAATCTTTTTCATAACATACTTCCTTAATGTTTCAAATTTTCCTTATTAGTTGTTCCTGAAATTCCACCTTCAACAATATTACCATTTTTAATATGGTAATAATATATTGACGTCGGTTCATCCGTGTAGACAACCGCAATACTCCATTCATTATAGGATAAAATAATGTTGAGAAAAGAGTGATTAACATCAATACTTTGAATTTCAGATTGAGAATATCCTTCCTTTTCAAGATATTCCAACATAAGTTTATCGGCATTTTTTGTTCCTTCCAAAACATAAATAAAGCAAGAAAGAATAATAACTGCAACAATACAAAGTGCTATAACAATTCCTTTTCTTTTCATTTCACTACCGTCCTTATAAATAATTTCTAACAAAATTCTCATTTGCAAAATTTCTTAATCTACTATTAACGTGAATTCATATTTCCATTCACTTCCACGACTAATAAACATATTAACATATTTCAACCATGATGGTTAGTCTATTTAGCGGCTTTTTAAGCTTAACATCCAACCTGACCACACAACCCTGCCAAATTCGAAAAACATCTAAATCGACCACTCGCAAACCTATGTTATCTAAACTAACCACTGGTCAAGCACCGACATCTAAATCGCTCTATCACCTAAAATATCATGCATCTGGACTTGTTCCCATGAACGAATATTTATATGATTTTACACATCGGATTTTTATTCTCAAATCTCAAAAATCCCTTATATCAAGCCTTTTTCAGACACTCACTCTTTTACCCTTGTTATCAATACCACGCACTCAACATGCCTTATATGTGATAACATACCAATACACCTCAACACTTATCTGATATCTGTTTTTGGTAAATTCTACTAGATCTTTTGCCATGACTTTGGATTAAATAATAAATGCCTTAAACTCAGTAACATCCTTTGTATTTATCAGCTTTTCTTCTTGTTTTCTTCAATCTTTTCGGCTAATTCGTTTAAGTAAACCCATCTCTGCATCTTTTCATCTAATTGCTTTTCTAGTTCTTCTTTTTGAGCCAATAGCTCTTGTAATAAGACATAATCAGTAGCTGCTTGGCCTATTTTAATCTCTGTATCTTGTATTTTTTCTTCTGTTTCAGCAATTATATCGTCTATTTCGTCATATTCTTTTTGTTCCTTAAAGGTAAATTTAAGTGGTTTTTTCTTTTCATTTTTTGTATCACTTTTACTTTCTTGACTAGGAGCCTTATTACTCATGTCCTTATTTTTGATTGTCTTATATTCAGAGGTATTACCCTCATCATCCGCAGTTTCACTTTCTTTAAATAATGAATAATTTCCTGTATACTGCTTTATACTTCCATTCTCATGAAAAACGAATATCTTCTCTGCCATTTTATCTAAAAAATATCTATCATGAGAAACAGCAATGACTGCTCCTGGGAAGTCCTCTAAATAATCCTCTAAAATAGTAAGGGTTTCTATATCTAAATCATTAGTTGGCTCATCTAAAAGTAATACATTAGGTGCATCCATAAGCACTCTTAGTAGATGCAGCCGTCTTTTTTCTCCGCCTGAAAGCTTGCCTATTGGAGCCCACTGCTCTTTTGGAGCAAATAGGAATCTTTCTAGCATCTGTGATGCACTTATTTTTTGTCCGTCAGCTGTGGATAGAAATTCTGCACCCTCTTTTATAAACTCTATAACCCTTAGATTATCATCCATATGGTAAGTCTCCTGAGAAAATAATCCAATTCTAACGGTCTGTCCAACATCCACTTTTCCGCTATCAGGGTCAAGCATTCCACTTATTATATTAATAAGTGTTGATTTCCCTATTCCATTTGGTCCTACTATACCTACTCTATCATCTCTTAAAACTACATAACTAAAGTTACTTATTACCTTTTTATCTTCAAAGGACTTATTTATATTTTCTATTTCAATTATTTTCTTTCCAAGACGGCTGCTGGCTACTGATATGTCTATCTTATCATTAGCTAAATCTAGAGTCCTTTCATTGAGCTTTTCAAAGCGTTCTATCCTAGCTTTTTGCTTAGTTGTTCTTGCCTTAGCGCCTCTCATTATCCACGCTAGCTCTTTTCTCATTAGACTTTGTCTCTTTCTCTCGCTTGCAGCTTCAATTTCTTCTCTTTCTAGCTTTTTCTCAAGGAAATAATTATAGCTTCCCTTGTATATATGGAGGTTTCCAGTATCTAGTTCAATTATCTGATTCACTGCTCTATCTAAAAAGTATCTGTCATGGGTAACCATGAGAAGTGCGCCTTTTCTCTTATTTAGATATTGCTCTAGCCAATCTATGGTATCGTTGTCAAGATGGTTAGTTGGTTCGTCTAGAATAAGTAATTCTGATGGGCTAATAAGCGCTGATGCAAGGGCTATTCTCTTTCTTTGCCCCCCAGATAAAGCACCTACCTTTGCGCTAAATTCCAATACTCCTAGCTTTGTTAGTACTGTTTTGGCCTCACTTTCAATTTGCCAGGCATTTACTGCATCCATGGCACTTGTAAGCCTTGTAATCACTTCAGCTGGTGTGTCTTGGTTCTGAATAGCCTTTTCATAGTCTCTGATTACTCTCATAACCTCTGAGTTACCCCTAAAAACCTGTTCAAGCACTGTAGCTTCAGTGTCAAAATCAGGATTTTGTGAAAGATATTCAATTCTTACAGAATTTCCTTTTATAACTCTGCCCCCATCTGCTACTTCTACTCCAGCGATTATTTTTAATAATGTGGATTTACCAGTGCCGTTTATACCTATGACACCAATTTTGTCTCCTTCATTAATTCCAAAATTTATATTATTAAGCAGTTGTTTTTCACTATAGCTTTTTGTTATGCTTTCTAAACTTATAAGGTTCATATTGTTTTTCCTTCCTATTCATTTGTGTATAACTCTTTATAGCATATACGAAGTAAAATCACAAATACGAAGAAGCCATTAAAAATTAATTATATCCTTTATGCCTTCTGAAGCTAAGCATGAATCTCATATCTTGAATGCTTTTAGAGATCCTTAACTATGGCTCAGGATGACAAGTTGAGACTTTTCAATGGCTTCAATGCGACAAGAAGTGGTTATCTGTCGCAATTACTGTATCATTCTATTTATTTTAAATAACTTGTTTAAGTACTTGGCCTATGCTCTCATTGAATGTCAAAGTAGCTCTTCTATCATATTGTGTCTGCGATTTATTTATTAGAATTAGCTTATCTCCTCTATAATACTCTACTAAGCTGGCTGCTGGATAAACGGTTAGAGATGTTCCTCCAACTATTAGTACATCCGCCTCTTGAATATGTTTTAAAGCTTTATCTAGTACTTTCATGTCTAAGCTTTCTTCATATAAAACTACATCTGGCTTTACTATTCCATCGCATTCGTCACATTTTGGTGTATTGTTAGATTCTAATATATAGTCAAGGTCAAAAAACTTATTGCATTCTGTACAATAATTTCTATAAATAGAACCATGTAGCTCAAGGACATTCTTTGAGCCTGCGATTTGATGAAGCCCATCTATATTTTGAGTAACTATTGCCTTGATCTTACCTCTGCTTTCTAATTCAGCTAGAGCAATGTGAGCATCATTGGGTTTTGCTTCTTTATATATCATTTTTGCTCTATAGAAGTCATAGAAATCATTAGTATGTCTCTCAAAAAAACTATGGCTTAATATCGTTTCAGGTGAATACTTTAAACTACTCTCTGTTGAGTAAATTCCTGAACTAGACCTAAAGTCGGGTATATTGCTTTCGGTAGAAACTCCTGCTCCTCCGAAGAATACAATATTATTGCTTTTTTCTATAATGTTTTTAAGTTTTTCAATACTCATGATTATCCTCCCTTCATTCCACTTTATCTAATTTATCCTATTTTATTGCTCCTTATTAATTAGTTTGTTGTATGCTTCTATTATTTCAATCATTTTATCATTGTCTCCACCACGATCTGGATGATATTTTTTTGCAAGTTCTCTAAATCTTTTCTTTATATCATTAATAGATGCCCCTGGACTTAGCCCAAAAACTTATAGAATATCTACATCATAAATATCATCAACACTTAATCCATTTTCCTTGCAATGCTGGAAATAGACGCTATAAAAGTATTCTTCAAAAACACCTTCTAACTCCTCTTTGCTAAGTTTGATAAGCTTCCATAATGGGTACCTTACAGTTTAATTGCTCTATTTACATCTTTATATCTCCCATATGAGATTTTATAAATGTTAATTTGACTATTTTTTTATTATTATTATCCTAATTGTTATTTGTTCTGTTGACCTTTAATTATAACTAATCCTAGAACAGTGATTATTCCAGTAATAACTGTGACAATGGCAACTATTTTACTTGATTTCCTTATTCTATATTTATTTCTATACAAGTTAGCTTTCTCCTCCTAAAAAACATTTTCTTACAAATTATTAACCACAGAAAAAGCGATAGGATTAAAATTTCTCCTGTCGCATTAATTATATCATGAAACTGAATATTCATATTTTAATCTAATGGAATATCAATAGTCTTATTATAGGCTTGTGTATAAGTCATCTTTTCTATACTCAACTGATATTTATCCCCCGTTTTAGGGAAATGTATTGTTCTAGTATGCAATAATGTTCCATCCTCTAGCTTTTTTAGATCGCTATTAATAGTTTCTTTGAGACTTATTCTTTCTCCATCTGCAATAAGACCTACTTTTGTAAGCACTACATCATCTCTTGTGGTAAAGGTAATATATGTGCTGCCTTCTGCTTCATATAATTCATTAATCTCAATACTTTGTTCTAAGATTTTAATCTGTTGATTTTTTAAGTCCTTTTCAATGACTACCTTTTTATTTACATCACGGTCTACTGAGAAGTTTACTATATTTAATTGAATAGACTTTAATTCTTCTGGTAATGCATCATATTCGCTGTGAAATCTAATCCCTTTCATATCTGTACTCATGCCTCCGCCCAGATGTTCTACTTCTTGGCCATTTGCTATGAGCTTAATCTCTACATTGTTAGGGCGAAGTCTTTCACCAAGCATTTGATCCTTAGCTAATTCTATAATGCTTTGTATTTCCCCATGCAGTATCGTTTTTGTAGGGGACGCTACGATTGACTCTATATAAATTTTTGTTTCCCCTGCCTCTATTGTTTTATTAATTTTTTGCTTTAAAGTATGCCCCATTGCTTCCCTTGAATCTATTCTAAAGCTAATGTCTCCTTCTTCAATTTTATTATTTTCTATTAGATTCATCTTTAAATGTAATGTTCTTTCAAACATAGAAGGTTTCTCAAAACTATGAACCCATTTTATTTCTGTTTTCTCATCATTCATTTCTCCCTGTCCACTCTCAGGGTTATATTCCTTAATGAATCCTTTAATGGACGACACAAGGATATTTGGAGTCTTATCAACTTCCCCCTTTGTATCCTTTACTGTATAGAAAGCTAGAAGTTGGTTGTCGTCAACCATAACCCCGTCAAGTGTTACTGTTAAACCATTTTTGAAAGTATAGCTTTTCCCAATAGACTGACCCTTTCCAAGCTCATTCAGCTCTTTTAAGGTTCCATTCATTACATTGTCATATCCAAGAAGCTTTTTCCCATAATATGCAAGAGCATTAAAGTTGTATCCAATCAGCAGAAATGCAATACAAGTTGCTATGACTACTCTCCTCCAGTTTTTCTTCCTTGCCTTAACTGATAGGCTACTTTCTAATGCCTTATACAGTCTTGAATCTAATTCTTCTGGTACCTCTATCTTATCTATATCTTTCTTTTTTTCATCTAATAGTCTTTCAACTTCTTTCAAATTCATCACCTCCAAGACTTTCTTTCAAATTCTTGAGACCTATAGACATACGTGACTTTACTGTTCCAAGAGGGATTTTCAATATATCTGATATTGTCTGATAATCTAGGTCTAAAAAATATCTCAATTTAATAACCTCTTGGTGCCTTTCATTCAGCTTTGATAAATGCTCTTCAACCATAATCTGCTCGTCCTTAGCTCCTAACTCATCTTCATAACTCTGCTCTTCAACAATGTCCAATGAAATCAGCTTGTTTTTTTCTTTTATGAGCCTTTTGCAGCAATTTACTAAAATAGTTTTGCTCCAGCTATAAAAAACATCTGAATTTCTTAGTTGATAGATTTTTTCATGCAAAATTACAACCATATCAGACATTGCGTCTAATGAGTCGTCTTTATTTTTCATATATATGAAGGCCAATTTATAGTAGTCCTGCTTTTTAGCCATAATTAGCTGAACTAACGCATCTTTATCACCTTTTTTTGCTTCTTTCACTAGTGATTCTGTGTTCACGTAAACACCCTCTTTCATATATAAGAGTATATCACTATGGAAAAAGTTCATTCTAAATATATTTTACAAATAAAAAAAGAATCCTTATGGATCCTTTCTCTTAAAAACTTAAGTTCTAGTTTCTCTATTACACCAATTGAAGCTCTATTTAATCACTTGGCAAGGGCTCTTATGTTATTAAATTTCATTAACAGCTTAATATTTTTGATATTTTATTCCCTGATAGCTATTTCTTCTTTTTAGTTCCATGTCTATCTCTGACAATACCCTTAGCTTATCTAAACTCCATAAAGGCTCTACTAATAGTGCTCTCTTGCAATCTCCAGTTAGTCTATGAATAACCATATCTGGTGGTAGCAGCTCTATGCTGTCTACTACTAATGAAATATATTCTTCCTGAGATAATATATGAAAAGGTGACTTCTTGTAGTGTTCATGTAAATCAATCCCTTTTTGTATATATAAGAGATGTAATTTCACACCCCAAGTATTTGTATTGGCTACATATTTTACTGATGAAAGTATATCCTCTCTTGTCTCATTTGGTAATCCGAATATTAAATGAGTAACCACCTTGATATTTCTCTTGTTCAGTTGCTTTACCGCCTCGTCATAGCATTCTAAGGTGCATCCTCTTCTTATAAAATTAGCAGTTCTCTCGTGTATGGTTTGCAGTCCTAGCTCAAGCCAAAGAAAAGTCTTTTTGTTTATTTCCTCAAGTAAATCTAATACATCTTCAGATAGACAGTCTGGTCTTGTAGCAATGGCAAGACCTACTACATCCTCCTGTGATAAGGCTAAATAGTATTTTTGCCTTAGGTCTTCATAGGTAGAATAAGTATTGGTAAAGTTCTGGTAATAAGCAATATATTTGCCATCACGCCATTTTTTAGACAAAAGCTCTTTTTGGCTTTCCATCTGCTTAGGTATATCTAAATTTCTAGAAGCCGCAAACTCTCCTGAACCTTCTTCACCACAAAAAATACATCCTTTATTACCTAGAGTTCCATCTCTATTAGGACAAGTAAAACCTCCATCTAAGGATAGTTTAATTATCTTAGAATTAAATATTCTTTTCATTTCATAATCAAAGGATCGATATCTTTTCTCTCCCCATATCATGTTATCACAGCCTTTGGTTGTCTTGTGTATTTTTACTGAAGATACTCTTTTAATAGGTCATTAGCTTCTCTTTTCCTATTCTTAAGCCTCTAAAAACTTCTTAATTTCCTCTGAGGATAATACTTTTCCTTTTGCCTTTATTTCATCATCTACTACTAAAGCTGGTACCTCCATAATACCATAAGCTACCATCTCTTTAAGGTCTGCCACCTTCTCAACAGTAGCATCAATTCCTAGCTCCTTTACAGCCTTCTTTGCATTTTTCTCTAGTTTATCACATTTTGAACATCCAGTACCTAAGATTTTAATTATCATATAATCTACCTCCTAATTAAAATATTTGGAATTGTATCCCTAACAGGCAAAGCTGAGTCCTAGCCCTTACATGTTTCTAGATATTTCTCTGCACCATTGATTTTTTCTATGTCAACCTTTAATGTTGGATAATTATCTTTATTCTCTACAATGCTCTTCAGTATATTCAGTAGAACTTCATCCTGAATATTTATGTTGTAATATATGAATTGTTCTTGGCGTTCATCTTTGACAAATCCCATATCTCTAAGTTTTGCAAGATGTTTAGATACCTTTGGCTGGGATTCATCCATTATGCCGTAGATCTGACAAACACAGAGCTTTTTGTGATACAGAAGAACTAATATTCTAAGCCTTGTATCATCTGATAGCACTTTGAAAAAATTTGTTAGATTGTTCAAAACATCACTTCCTATCTTAACTTCATTTCTTTTCCTATTATTTCTTCCCATGCGCTGAATATAGGCTTAATAATTTGAGGACCTATTTTTGATATAATTACTAATCGAGAACTTGGCTCTACCTTATCAGTAACCTTATAATCAATTTTTCTACCAACTACATCTACTTGATTCCAACCATCCTCTAGCTTAAAAAAGCCCTTAATTCTATAGCTATCCATTTTAACTATGTCAATAAATTGAGTAAGCTTTTCCTTAGTTATTTCACCTTCATAAGTAAGTGTTAAAGTCTTTGGCTTGTTTTCTGGTGTATTTGTAGTTTCTTCTGTGCTAGTCCAGTCATTTTTCATAAGGTCCTTTTCTAAGAATTTGTATTCTAGTCTTCCGTTTACTGCTGTTTGGATCTCGGTTTTATCATTTATTTCTCTAATTCTATTTATAATCTTGTTTAAGTTTTCTTTCTCTATTAAATCGGTCTTGCTTACGATGGCAAGATGGCAGAACTTTAGCTGTCTTTCTACCGTTTCAATATTTTCAATTTGTTCTAAAAAATTTACTCCGTCTACTATACAGATAGCGCCACTATATTCATAAACATCTCCTTTGGCAACTTCTACAGCTCCTAGAAATTCTCCAATGTTTGATGGATCTGCAAGTCCTGAGCTTTCAACAAAAACATATTCCATATTACGATCTGCCATTTCCATAAGTGCAGACACAAACGAAAGCTGTAAGCATGAGCAGAATATAGAGCCTCTATTTATTTCTATTAGCTCCATATCATCCTTTTTTATAATAGTTCCATCTATTCCAACCTTCCCAAATTCATTCATTATAACTCCTACTTTTCTATCTTCTAAATCATTTAGTACATTAGTTAAAAATGTTGTTTTTCCTGATCCTAAAAAACCTGTAAGTAAATATAATTTTGTTTTATTAGCCATTTGTACGCCTCCTAATACAAAGTTCTATACTCATATACGCATATGAGTATGTGTGTATAATATTATTATTCATATGAATTGTCAACTATAAAAAATCCTAGGCTATAAACCTAGGATTCTATTAGCTATTGTTGTCCTTTTTTAACCCAAGATGCTACTTCTAATGTACGCTTTGTTTGATGCTTAACTGCATCTTTTACGTCTTCTACCATTTTACCTTCTCCATCTATTGTTACTGATGTTCCGTAAGGATTTCCTCCTGCTTTAAATGCGGAGTTATCAGTATATCCTGGAGGTACTATTATAGCTCCCCAGTGCATCATAGTTGTGTATATTGCATGTACTGTAGCCTCTTGGCCACCATGAGGATTTTGTGCTGATGACATTGCTGATACTACTTTATTTGTTAATTTTCCTTGAGCCCATAGTCCGCCTTGTAGGTCCATAAACTGCTTGATTTGAGATGCTACATTACCAAAACGTGTAGGGGAACTGATAATTACTGCATCTGCCCATTCTAAATCTTCCGATGAAGCTACTGCTACATCCTTTGTAGCTTCTACATGAGCCTTCCATACTGGATTTTTTTCTATTGCTGATTCTGGTGCTAACTCCTGCACCTTTAATACTTTAACTTCTGCTCCTGCTTCCTTTGCTGCCTCTTCTGCCCATTTTGCTAGTTGGTAGTTGCTACCTCCCATGCTATAGTATATAACTGCTAATTTAACTTTTCCCATTATGCTTCTCCTCTCAATAATTCACTTATATTAATAATAATAGTATTTGATACTAGATTAGTTTTTAACCCTGCTAATCTTAATTTACCCGAATTTTTTAACTCTAAACAGAATACCCTACCAGGGTACTATGTTTTTCACAATCTCGCTACATAAATTTGGTGTTCGTTGCGTATGAGCTATGCTGCAATTACCAAACCTTTGATTTGGTGTAATTGTAGTAATCAGAAACTTGCTTTCTGAGCTTCCTTAATTTCCTGATAAAAACATTTGCGAAATCTGGTTAAGTCATAAAAAGACACCTTCTAGTCTATAAAAGGTGTCTGAATCTTAATATCATTTATTTAATCAAAAAGGTCAATCCATACTTCTAGAAGCTACTAAATCTATTCCTGTATCCAATATATTTTTAATGATTACCTGCCCTACTTTTATTGGTGCTTCAATTTCAAGGGAATTTATAAGCTCCATGCACTTGAAGTTCATATCCTTTGGTATGGCTCCATTAGTCTTTACAGGCAATCTCTTTAAATGTGCTTTGTTTATTTTTACAGTTGAGGTAATTACTCTAGTAGGATTTGTCATCTCTAGTATTCCATAACGCTCTCCTCTTTTACATTGATTTCCACTAACTAGGTATCCATCAGGACTTGTAGTATCCTTTGTAATAGTTAAGCGACAACCAATTGGACAAACTATGCAAATAGTTTCCATACTATTGTCCCTCCTTTTCTATTTCTACAACTAAAGTCTCTCTAGCAGTACCTTTTAGGAGATTAATATCTATATTTACTCTCTCCATTTCTCCTGGAGTGAGGGTTCTCTTCTTAATCCTTTTGATCACTTCTTGGCCTAACTTCACATTTATGATTAGATCAGAATACACATCATCTGACCTCATGAAAAGAGTTATTGAATTATCTAGATTTTCTAATCTTATTTGCTGAGGCACTATATATCTAATACCTTTCCCCGACTTGGTTTGGATAGTTCTTTCTGAGTTACTAAAGCCTTCTAGTACATATTTAGCTGCATTTTTCCCTGCTCTACGTCCTTCTTCACTTACATAGTCAACCAAATCATGAACATGAACTACATTACCGCAGGCGAATATTCCTTCTCTGCTTGTCTCCATAGATTCATTTACTATAGGACCTCCTGTTATATTGTCAAGCTTTAGGTTGGCACTCTTCGAAAGCTCGTTTTCGGGTATTAAACCTACTGATAATAGCAATGTGTCACATTCATAATATTTCTCTGTCCCTGGTATCGGTCTTCTATTCTCGTCTACCTCTGACAACTCTATTCCCTGAATTCTGTCTCTTCCATCTATCCTTATTATAGTATGACTGAGTAACAATGGTATGTTGTAGTCATGAAGACATTGAGTTATATTTCTTGTAAGTCCCCCTGAATATGGCAATAACTCTGCTACGCCCATAACCTGTGCTCCTTCTAATGTAAGCCTTCTCGCCATTATAAGTCCAATATCTCCTGAACCTAGTATAAATATTTTCTTACCTACCATGTAGCCTTCCATATTTATATATCTTTGAGCTGTCCCTGCTGTAAATATACCTGAAGGTCTTGTTCCAGGAATATTTATAGCTCCTCTAGTTCGCTCTCTACAGCCCATTGAAAGTATTATTGATTTTGCTTTTATATTAATTAACCCATCCTCTGAATTTACTGCACTAATAATCTTATCCTCAGAAATATTCAAAACCATTGTATCTAGCTTGTATTCTATTTGAAGCTCTTTTACCTGGTCAATAAATCTTTCTGCATATTCTGGACCAGTAAGCTCTTCTTTAAATTCATGAAGCCCAAATCCATTATGGATACACTGCTGTAGTATGCCTCCTAGCTCTCTATCTCTCTCTATTATAAGAATATTATCTACTCTGCTCTTTTTAGCTTCTACTGCTGCTGCTAGGCCTGCTGGACCTCCTCCTATAATTACAATATCATAATCCAATCCATCACCCCCTTATTACTCCCCTTTGCTTGTCTTTCCAGTCAATATATATGAGCCTTCATTATCTTTCACTATTTCAGCTATATCCTTATTAAGCTCTCTAGCCAATATCTCAGCTACTCTAGGTCCACAAAATCCTCCCTGACATCTTCCTGTTCCTGGTCTTGCTCTTCTCTTAACTCCATCTACTGTAGTTGCACCTGCGTTTCTGTTTATAATATCTACTATTTCTCCTTCTGTGACACTTTCACACCTGCATATTATTCTTCCAAAGCGAGGGTCTTTCTTTATTAGGTCAGTTTTTTCTTCGTCGCTTAGCTTGTCAAATCTAAGAACCCTTCTTCTCCTTGGATTGAATTTGTCTTTTTCAATAAGTTCTCCTCTTATATCCTTCATTATGTCAACTACATATTCTGCTATAGCAGGTGATGATGATAGTCCAGGTGATTTTATACCAGCTACATTTATAAATCCCTTTGCATCCCTTGCTTCTCCAATAACAAAGTCTCCTGTGCTTACCTCTGCTCTTAAACCTGAATATGTGGTTATTACCTTATTTACAGGAACTGTAGCAGCTGACCTTCTAGCCACTTCCTTTATGTATTCTAGACCTTCTGCAGAAGTAGCAGTATTGTCCTTTTCCTCAATATCCTCTGCATCAGGACCTACTAATAGATTGCCATGAATTGTTGGTACTATGATTACACCCTTTCCTACATTTAAAGGACATTGAAATATTACTGTATCTACAAAATCTCCAACGCTTTTATCTAGTACAAAATATTGCCCCTTTCTAGGCGTTATTTCAAATGATTCATTAGATACCATATTATTTATTTTATCTGCATAGACACCTGCACAGTTTATTACATATTTGCTATCTATCTCTCTTTTGTTTGTAATTATCTTATAAGCTAAATCCCTTTTCTTAATATCCTCAACCTCATTATTTAATAGAATCTCTACTCCGTTATCTGCTGCATTTTCAGCTAAGGCTATGGTTAGCTCCCATGGACTAAGAATTCCACAAGTAGGCGCGTATAAGGCTCCTTTTATTGTGTCGTTTAAATTGGGTTCCATTTCCCTTACCTTATCTCCGTCAATTATCTCTAAGCCTTCTATACTATTTTCTATTCCCCGTTTATATAAACCTTCTATAGTTTCCATGTCAGCATCATCAAAACCTATAACAAATGAGCCTATTCTATCAATCTCAACATCTAGCTCTTGGCATATTTTATCAAACATAGGATTACCTAATGAGTTGAACTTTGCCATATTAGTTCCAGGCTTAGCATCATAACCAGCATGTATTATTGCACTGTTTGCTTTAGATGCTCCATTAGACACATCATTATCCTTATCAATTAAAGCTATTTTTAGCTCATATCTGGAAAGCTCCCTTGCGATAAAAGCTCCGATTACGCCAGCTCCTATTATTGCAACATCATACATACATACCCCCCCTTTTTGCAAATACCATATAACTACCAAAAGACTATTTGCTATAAAAAAGCCGCATAAATCTACCTCTATGCATCTTCCCACTTAAGAGCTCTGTTCACTGCCTTCTTCCATCCATTATATAGTTCAACCTTCTTGTCTTGGTCCATTTCAGGATTGAACTCTCTGTCTACATTCCACTTCTTTGCTATTTCTTCTTTGCTTTCCCAGAACTCAACTGCTAGACCTGCTAAGTATGCAGCTCCAAGAGCCGTTGTTTCTATAACCTCTGGTCTATGAACAGGGACACTAAGAATATCTGATTGAAATTGCATCAAGAAGTTATTAGTCACTGCTCCACCGTCTACCTTAAGAGCTTGAAGATCTATACCAGAATCCTCTTGCATAGCTTCTAGAACGTCTCTAGTTTGATAGCAAATAGACTCTAATGCTGCTCTTATGATATGATTTCTGTTCGCTCCTCTAGTTAGGCCAACAATAGTTCCTCTTGCATACATATCCCAGTATGGAGCTCCTAATCCCACAAATGCTGGCACTAAATAAACTCCATTATTATCTTCTACATTTGTTGCAAAGTACTCGCTATCCTTTGCACTTTCTATTAGCTTCAATTCGTCTCTTAACCACTGAACTATTGCACCAGCTATAAATATACTTCCCTCTAATGCATATTCAACCTTTCCGTCTACTCCCCATGCTATAGTAGTAAGAAGCCCCTTCTTAGATGGAACCATTTCTTCTCCTGTATTCATTAGCATGAAGCATCCAGTACCATAAGTGTTCTTAGCCATACCAGGCTCGAAACAAGCCTGACCGAATAATGCAGCTTGTTGGTCTCCAGCTATACCAGCTATTGGTATCATAGCTCCACCAAAGGTTGCCTCATGTGTATATCCATAGATTTCACTTGATGGTCTGGCTTCCGGAAGCATTGATTTAGGAATATTTAATTCTTCAAGGATCTTCTCATCCCATCTAAGCTCTTTTATATTATAAAGCATGGTTCTAGAAGCATTTGAGTAGTCAGTAACATGAACCTTTCCTCTTGTAAGATTCCAGATAAGCCAAGTATCTATATTTCCGAATAACAACTGGCCATTTTCAGCTTTCTCTCTAGCGCCTTCTACATTATCTAGTATCCATTTTACCTTTGTTCCAGAGAAATATGCATCTATAACAAGACCTGTATTTTCTCTAATATAATCTTCTAGTCCTCTTGCTTTTAAGTCATCACATATGGAAGCAGTTCTTCTGCATTGCCATACTATTGCGTTATATACTGGCTTTCCAGTATTCTTATCCCAAACAACTGTAGTTTCTCTTTGATTTGTAATGCCTATAGCTGCAACTTCATCAGGTCTAACCCCTGCAGTTTCTAGAACCTCTCTAGCAACTCCACTTTGAGTTCCCCATATTTCCATTGCATCGTGCTCTACCCAACCAGCTTTTGGATATATTTGTGTGAATTCTTTTTGAGCACCGTTTACTATTTTCCCATCATGGTCAAATAATACTGCTCTCGAGCTTGTAGTCCCTTGGTCAAAAGCTAATATAAATTTCTCTTCCATAAAGTAGCCGTTACTGAAAACTTACAAGATGAAGAAATTTAAGTTTTCTTGTAACGGTTCCCCTCCCTTCTCTCTCATATTTGTTCGATATTCTTAGCTGTAGCTTATTCTTTCTCTTTTCTACCACCTTAACCCTTTTAATCTTATTGATATTTTTATAAATATTACCATCACTTATTATTGTTAGCTTTTCTACCCCTAAGTCTATCCCTTGACCTATCAGAAGAGAGTATTAGCTAATACTCTCTTCAATAATGTTATATTTCATTGTTATTTACTCTTCTAATCAAATCTTCTACCTTTTCTTTTATTAAATCTCTGGTCACTCTATAACCTTCTATTGGACCACCTGAAGGGTCTTCTAGGCCCCAGTCCTCACTATGGCTATTTGGTACAAATGGACAAACCACATTACAACCCATAGTAATTAATACGTCTACTTCTTCAGGAATATCAGTTAATAATTTTGGCATTTGGTCGCTCATATCAACTCCAGCTTCCTCCATTACCTGAACAGCAAGTGGTTTTACTTCATGATAATTTTCTGTTCCTGCTGAATATACCTCTAATATATAGCTACCTAATTTCTTAGCCCACCCTTCTGCCATTTGTGAACGACACGAGTTGTGAACACATATAAAAGCTACCTTCTTTTTCATTTAAAATCCTCCCTTATTATTACTCCCTATTATAGAAGGTCTACAATGTTTGATATACTTCATTTTACACTCTTAACCTTTATAACTAGGCGTAGGGAACCAATGTTTCGTCTTATTTACAACTTTAACAAGTAATAGCATAACAGGTACTTCTGTAAGTACCCCAACAGTACATGCAAGAACTACTGGTGAATCTACTCCAAAAAGAGCTATTGCAACTGCTACTGATAATTCAAAGAAGTCAGAAGCAGCAATCAGAGAAGCTGGAGCGGCAATATCATGAGGTAGCTTAGCTCCTTTGCTCACTAAGTATGTCAAAGTGAATGAGATAGTATTTTGAAGAATAAGTGGAACAGCAATTAATAGTACATAAAGTGGATGTTCCATAATAATATCACCTTGAAAAACAAAAATAATTATAAGTGTCAATAGCAAGCCAATAGTGGTTACACCATCAAACTTAGTAACAAATTCTTCATTAAAATACTTTTCTCCCTTATTCTTTATTATGAGAACTCGTGAGAGAAAACCAGCAGTCAAAGGTACTACTACAAATAGCACAATTGATAAAACAAGTATATCTAGTGGAAGTACTACATTACTAATACCAAGCAATATTTGAACTATTGGAATAAATAACACCAAAATTAGCAAATCATTAACAGAGACTTGAACTAGTGTCTGTGCTGGATTTCCTTTTGTTAGAGCACTCCAAACAAATACCATAGCAGTACAAGGTGCTGTTCCTAATAATACTGCTCCTATTACAAAATCTTGGGCTATATTTACTGGGATTAAAGAACTAAATATAATTTGAAGAAATAATGTGGCCAATCCAAACATCAAAAATGGCTTAATTGCCCAACTAGCAATACTTGATATGATTATGCCAGAGGGATGCTTTCCAACGTTTTTTATAGCCTTAAAATCAATCTTTAACATCATTGGATAAATCATAAACCACATAAGAATTACAAGAGGAATGTTTTGACCAGCAATTTCCATACCTTCTAAAAACGAACGAACTCCCGGAAAAAATCTTCCAATTAAAATTCCTGCTCCCATACATAGTAACACCCAAATAGTAAGATACCTTTCAAAAAAACTTATTCCTGAAGGCAATTTTTCCTTAGACATAGTATTCCACCCTTTCTTAGTGAAGGTCAAGTGCCTTCCTTTTTTTATTTGCATTCCTGTTTAGATTTATGCTTACATATACAATCGTCAGTATCAGTTATGAGATTCATCAGAAACAGAATAATATTATTACACCCTAGCTATTTCTTTTGGCTTTAATACCTTGCCAAACGAAACAACCTTTTCATCAACAACCAATGCTGGAGTGGACATTACCCCATAACCTACAATTTCCTTAAAGTCTGTGACTTTTTCAATCTCTACTTCTATACCTAATTCTTTTATAGCAATCTCAGTATTTTCTTGTAAAGTAACACAGCTTTTACATCCTGAACCTAAAATCTTGATTTTCATAACATATCACTCCTAAATTTGATTTGTTCTAATATGGGAGAATATACAATTAACAATTTGTAAAACTTAAACAATATACTACATGAAAGTATACCCAAAGGCATTAAATCCATATCCGATTATAATAATACCTATTGTAACAATTCCTAAAAATATTACTAAAAGTTTTGGTTTAACAACTTTCTTTAACATAATAATAGATGGCAATGAAAGTGCAGTTACTCCCATCATAAATGATAACACTGTTCCAAGCCCTACTCCTTTTGCAACTAATGCTTCTGCAATAGGTAATGTTCCAAAAATATCAGCATACATGGGTATACCTACAAAACTAGCAATTAAAACAGAATACCATTTATCCTGACCAAGTATTGCAGATATTAAGGATTCTGGAATATAGTTGTGGATAGCAGCTCCTACCCCTACACCTATCAAAATGTATAACCATACTTTTTTAACTATGTCTATAACTTGATCCTTTGCAAAATCCATTCTCTCCCCAGTAGTTAGTTCACCTTGCTCAGTGTCAATCACCTTGTTTCCAAATACAAATGGCTCTACATAATTTTCTAGTTTTAACTTACTGATAATAGTACCACCAGCAACTGCAAGAATAAGCCCAAATACAACATATGCTATTGCTATTTTCCAGTTAAATATACTAGCAAGTAAAATAATTGATGCTAAGTCTACTAGTGGAGAAGATATTAAAAATGAAAATGTAGTACCTATTGGTAAACCTGCACTAGTAAATCCAATGAATAGAGGTATTGAAGAGCATGAGCAAAATGGTGTTACCGTACCAAGTAAGGCTGCTAAGATATTAGCAGTGATTCCATTAAACCTACCTAGTATTTTTTTAGTTCTCTCTGGAGGAAAATAACTTTGAATATATGAGATCACATATATTAATACAGAAAGTAGTATGAAAATCTTTATTACATCATAGATAAAAAAGTGAATACTTCCACCTAGTTTACTTTCAACACTTAAGCCAAACACCTTTTCAACTAGCAGTTTGACTAAGTTAAAAAGCCACTCCATTTTAAGTAATTGAGCATTTAACCATTCAAATATAACCATAAAATCCTCCCCTTCAAAACGTTATCATTATTTATTACTTTTTTGGACATTTTCATCAATTTCATCAATCAGTTTCCTTAACGAATTTAAGTTGCTTCTATTGACTGAATATTTCATCCACACTCCGTCTTTCCTGCTATTAACAAGTCCGCTGTCGCATAATATTTTCATATGGTAGGAAAGAGTTGGCTGAGTTATATCGAACTCTTCAAGTATATTGCAGGCACAAAGTTCTCCTTTAGAAAGCATATCAAAGATTTTTACTCTTGTTTCATCCCCTAGTGCTTTCATAATCAAAGCGTATCCCCTATAGTTTTTATCCAAACAGCTCACCTCCACTTTAGTATCATTTTATAAACATAGAGAGTTATCTATGTTTATTGTATCCCAAGACATAGATAAGTGTCAATATGTATGTTTTTATTTCATTTGCTCTAGATAAAATACAGCTTTGCCCTAATAAACTACAAGTAGAACCTTCCTTGCCTGTCTAGTTTCATATGCTATATGATACAATTAAAGTATGATATAAAAAGAAAATATTTGAAAGTTTAGATAGCTAAAAAACAAGACTGCAGGTGAACATACTGTTCACTTGCAGTCTTTATAACCTACTTAAATTATTAAATAGTTCTTTTTGTATGCTGGGTTGCCTTTCTATCTTCCTATAGTTCTACTTTTAGAAAATCTAGTACTTGATTAAAAGCCTCTACTGTCGCTGGTCTTTTCATATCAATATCAAATGTATGTCCTTCATTTTTCAGTATTAGCAGCTTGTTATATATTTTGTTATCAACTAATTTTTCAGCCAACCTAATTGATTGTTCATAAGGTACATCTGTATCCTTGTCTCCATGTATTAAAAGGGTAGGTGGGAAATCAGGGACTATATTATAAATTGGGCAAAAAGGCAATATTTTTTCCTTTTGAAATAGAGTATGATATCCGCTTACTTCCTTTGTCCATATCCCTTTCTGTCTACAATATAAATAATATATGAATCTCTCCCTATTGCCCTCTGTTATAGCCTCATTTCCAATAACACTATAAGCCTCTTCTCTAGTAACTAAAGGCATTTTACAATAATGCTCACTTGGTCTTTCATACCAATCTGCAAGTATGTCTCCATAGCCATAAAATGATACAATTGTATTAGGCTTTTCCTCAAAGGTTCCAGAAAGCAAACTTAAATAAGCTCCTGCCGAACTTCCAACTACTGCAATTTTATTTGGATTGATACCTAATATAGCTTGACCGTTTTTCTTCATCCAAACCAAGGCATCTTTTATATCTTCAACTATATATTCCAGCTTAGTTTCAGGTGCCAGCCTATAATCTAAAGATATAACTGAATACCCTGCTTTTATATATAACTCAATCTGTTCTGGGATAATATCTTTTCTTGAGCCAAATATCAATGCTCCACCATGAATGTATACAATCACTGGAGAATTTTTGGTGTTAGAACTATAAAAATCCAAGAGTAAGGAACAATCATTGGTTTTTTTAAATATATGTGTAGTTATGTTAGTAGTCATAAATTAACCTCTTAAAATTTTTTTGTATTACTGTCTACTCTTACCTATTTCTTTACTATTCTTTCCTTAATAGTTACTTTAATAGTATCTCCTGGTTGCTTGCCGATCTTCGCACGAATATCTTTTCTAATTCCTATGATATGACATGGTGTTTTCATCCTGACTAAGCTACCATCATAAGGCTCACCATCAAATGTAGCATGAACAGGTACACGCCCTTTACCGAACTCTGCCTTTACATCAAATGGTATTTCGATATATGCACCATCAATGTCAGGCACTTTTTTTATTTCAGCTTCAAATTCGTATACTTTACTCAATGATAAACTCCCTTTCCATATATTTTTTAACCATCTATTTATTGAGCTTATTAAGCACTATTATATCACTACATATGATACCCATCAAACATAGATAACTACAAACTAAACTATTGAACCATCTTTTTTACTCAACATATTATGTACTAATAAGTAAGTAAAGGAGAGAATTATATGTATCCTGTTTATAATTGTATTACAAGATCATCAGTAATTTTAATGAACCATATCCGTATGCTATGGGAACAACATGCCGCATGGACAAGGATGGCCATTACAAGTATTGTATTTGGGTTGCCAGACGAGGATTCCACAGTCAAACGGTTTCTTCGCAATCCAACGGATTTTGCACATGCTCTGAGCCCTTTCTATGGGAATATAGTTGCTGCAGGATTTGAAAAATTGTTGTCAGAACATCTTACTATTGCAGCAGAATTGGTTAAAGCAGCTAAAGCAGGGGACAGTCAAAAAGCAGCAGATATTGAAAAAAGATGGTATAAGAATGCAGATGATATTGCAGCTTTACTTGGTAGCATTAACCCATACTGGTCAGAAGAAAGTTGGAGAGAAATGTTACATGAGCACCTAGTTTTTGTAAAGGCACAAGCAGTTAGCATGCTTATGAAGGATTACCAAAAAAGTGTAGACACATACGATAAAATGGAGATTCAAATATTGCAAATGGCAGATACTATGGCTAATGGGATTATTGGTCAATTTGCCTACTATTTTTGTTATTAATCCAAAGACCTCCCGCTGCTACTAAAATAAAAATGCTATAGAAGCACTTAAAAAGCTTCTATAGCATTAAATTTATTCTTAATTAGAAAGGTTCTTATTCCTAGCTTATGGTTCTTGATCAGTAACTTGAATATCGCCTTGATCAGTTTCTGATGTTGGGATTTCTGGCAACTCACTTTCATCTAATTGTATAGAGTCTTCTGACTGCTCTGGAGCTTCAGGTCTCTCAACTTCTTCTCTTCCTTCAGGAACCTGAGGATTTTCTGGCTCTTCTGATTCTTCAGGTTCTTTTGGTACTTCTGGTTCTTTTGGTACTTCTGGTTCTTCTACTGGACTAGTGGTCCCTTCATTGACTCCTACCTTTAACTCCTCTATTTGTTTTCTTAAGCTTTCTATTTCAGTAGCAAGTCGCGAAATCTCTCTAGATAAGTCTGAATTTTCGAATGAGAGAGAACTGTTTTTAGAATCTAATACTTCTATTTCGCCTAAGAGGTTTTCTATATCTTTATTTAGTGTTTCGATATCTTCATTAAGCTTTAAATTATTTCCCTCAAGTTCATCTGTTTTTACAATGAGTTCTTGATTTCTTAATTCCAACTCTTCAATTTTGATTAATTGTTCCTCTATCTTATTTTTTTGCTCTTCATTTATTATCTCTAATTCTTCTGTTTTTATATTAAGTCTATCTATTTCTACTAGCTTTTCATTTAGTAAATCAACTAAATTACTTATAGCCTCATATAATTTTTCTATGTGTGGAAGCAACTTGAAAGATATTGCTGAAATAATTTGAGTCTGTTGTGGTGTAAGGTTTATAATCATATTAGGTAGCACATTATACCTTTCTGTCACTATACTATCTATGTTTTCTTCCTCACCAACTGTTGTAAAGTTGCTTTCAAATATAAAATCTGAATCCTCACTGAGTAAATCTTCTCTAATGCTATCTTCTTCCCATCCAAATGAATCTGACACTAATATTATTAGTTCAGTAGCCTCATTCAATGCTTCTGTATCTGATATTTTCTCAACATTCGATTCTTCTCTATCTATATTCTCCCAAAATCTTTCTCGTAAATACTTAGGGCTAAAAGATATACCTTTCACTTCATTTATAAATTCATTTAGATACTTTATTCTTATACTACCTTCTATATCACTATGGCTAGGCCATAATAAATTAATAAACTGAATCGTATTTACATTTGGTTCAATAGGGATAATATACTCTCCTGAATCAGTTAGTTTTACTGGATTTATGTGTAGTACATAATTCGCTACTTTTCCTTCCACCGAAAAGTAGATAGTTGGGTTGTAAGTTAGCCCCTCTGCTTTTTGGAGCTTTATTGCTATTGCATTGCCTTTATTATCTTTTTCAATGCTAATACTTTTAATTATATCTTCTGTAGTTGCAGCTGATACCTTAGCCTCCTGCATAGCTTCACTCGTGAACCATGAATGGGTGTCTACGTTTACTAAGAAAGCAAAGCTTACAATAGTGCTACTAGCCAGTATTAAAACTGTCTTAAGGAGTATACGACGTACACTGCTATTCATAAAAAACTTCACCTCCCTTATCTCTTATTCTCTATTTTATGTTCTACATGATAGCCCAACAACTTACATATCATAGTAAAGGCTTCTGCCCGAGTTATACTATCTTGAGCCTTAAATGTATTATCTGGATATCCCTCAATTACATTTTGCTGTACTCCTATCTTCACATATTCCAATGCCCAGTCACCAATTTCATTCTCATCTAGAAAATCTAGTTTTTCATCTTTATCTAGGGTTTTACAAAAAGCTCTCATTAGAACTGCGGTCATTTCTTGTCTGCTTATATTTCTACTTGCTTTAAAGGCGTTATTTGTATAACCTGTGAATATATTGTGTATTGTAGTTGCTTTTATATACCCTCTTGCCCAATCTGGTACATTATCTCTGTATCCAGTTTTTCCTTCTTCTTCAATTAGCTTTAAAGCTCTACCTACTAATACTGCTGTTTCTGCCCTAGTTACATAGCTATCAGGCCTTATTGTTCTATCTGGATATCCCTCAATTATTCCATGCTTTATTAAGGTTAATATGCAGTCATGTGCCCAATGTACTTCTATATCCGTAGGTTCAGAGTCATCTTCATCAAAGACTGGTTTATCATCAGGCTCTTCCGGGTCAACTTGCTCTATTGATTCGCTTTCTACATTTATTGTAAAATCTACAATGGCTTTAATGCCTTGAGCTTCATTTCCTATACCCTTATCCATAGATACAGTGTATTTCATGTCCATATCCTTATTCTTTCCAACAGATATATTGCATTTTATGCCTTTTGCAAATTCTTTAAAAGTTCCATCAAAAATTTTACTTTTGAATGTCTTATCCAATATACTTTTATACTCTACTTTTATTTTCATACTTGATAAGTAACTCTGAGCATCACTATGATCTAAGGATAGTTTTACTCCATCCCTTTCTAAAGCTATGCTCATTCCTATTTTTGTTACAGTTGTTTTTTCTCCTAAGTTATTTCTAACTCTTAAAGTATTACTCTCAGAGTAGCCTGGATACCATAATCCCTGTCCGTTTATTTTGTCACTTTTGAAAATAGGCCCAACTTTACCGCTCCCACTTCCGATTACTATGATGGCATAGTCATCTTCTGCTGCAACTATTGTGTATTGAATTGTTAGAAATAGTATAAATAAAACTAGAAAAACAGAAATATGGCCTGTAGTTTTTAGGAACTTATACAATTTTTCACCTCCCAGTTTATAAAACTCAGAAGAACTCAATAATTTGAGTGTTTCTGAATTTTATAAAGTTAAATTAACCGAAGCCAGAATTAGTCTGACCTCGGCTAACTAGTTATAGATACTTACTATCTATCAAGTGACCAATATTGCCATGTAAGAGTTCTTAGGACTCTTAGGTCTTGCATTCCAGATATTTTAACCTCAAATCCTTCCCACTCATCAGGAAATGCAGATTTTTCAATTTTTACAATATCTGCACCCCAATCTACTGTTATATCCTCTTGTTCTATTCCATCCAATGAGTATACTGTTTTATTTGTGAAGTTAATAAAAAACCATAATCTATCTGCTTCTATTTCTGTTGTTGGCTCACCAGTGTGATGCTTGATTTCTAACTTATAATACTCATATATAAGGTCATTAGGCTTCCAATCCCAATCAAAGTTTACATGAGTATCAGTATTATATGCCACTACTGAAAAATTTGGAGCTTCTCCTAAATCTTCCTCTCCACCTTCACCTGGAACAGGGTATTCGTTTTGTCTTGCATAAACTGTTAAGTCACACTTCATGCTTAGACCTTGATACTCGTTTCCTGCTTCAGGATCCATATATGCATTTATGACCATATCTTTGCTATCATCAGGATTTACTTCATATATTGGATCAAAATATCCACCATTTTCTGCAACTAGCTGACTTAGTCTACCATCATAAACGATTTTATCGCCAATTGTGATGTTAACCATTAGTACATTATTTAGCATTGTATCATCAATGTCGTTGTAGATATTACCATCAACTAACGTTGATGCTGTTATACGATAAAGATAAAATGGTAGTGAACCTACGTTTTTTAATTGAGTAGTTTGAACCTTATAAGGTGGTTCTCCTGGCTCCATATCATTAAAAGCAACAGTTGCAAATGTTTCGTTTACATCTTCACCATCAATTATTCCACCTAATATTAATGTACCTGTATTGAAAGTATTTTCACTACTCTTAGCTTGGCTAGTAAACCATGCCATTGTTCCTGCTCCCGCCATAGCACAGATTAGAGTTACTGCTAGAATGGCCGCTATAAATCTTTTATTCATAATTTTCCTCCTTAATCTATAACCAATTTCGATTTATCTTTGCTATCATATTTTGATAACTATTCTGTCCAAGTTTCATTATTAACTTGAGTAGCATCAAATACAAATGTAATGCTTGCTTGTGCATCTTGATATTCATTGTCTGCTTCTTGTGGTAGCCTGAATTGTATTTCAAATGTACCAGTTTCGCTTGGTTTAATTGTTCCCAATTCTACATACCCTAAATCGTTAATATCAGTAAATTCTCCATTATCAACCTTTACTTGTAATGGTGTAGTTCCATCATATAAAAGATTGCCTATAAGCGCCTCTACACTCATTCTATATTTAAATTCTAATGAACCAGTATTTTTTACTTCTATTTCTTTTACCTCTGACTCCCATGAAGGATATATGTTTTCAACAGTTAATATATGTTCTATCTCTTCATTTTCTCCTATTATTAAAGTTCCAGTTTCAAAAACATTATCCGTACTAGTTGCTTGGCTTGTAAACCATGCGAAAGTTCCTAAACCTGCACCAAATGCTAATACTCCTATTAATAATAAACTTAACAATGCTTTTTTACTCATTATAAATTCCTCCCTGTTTCTTACAATTTTTTGTTTTTTGATACAATAACAGTAATTGGTTTGAAGTGCTTTTTTATGGAGGGTTATCTTGGTGGAGATATCCCTTTTCCATTTCTTTGTTGATAATCATTCACCTCCAGTGTTTAGAGTTCTTTTTTCCCTTTCAATGATAAGCATAAAAAACTTGCTACAACTTATATTTTCATATTGTCTTTGTGGTTAGACTTCTTCTTCCCATTATCATCCATTCTAGACAACATGTTTTTTATTTCTCCTCCTAAAAGGAAAAATATAGGCAATATAATTAATAGTACTAATCCAATAGGTCTTCTAATGAAATCTACTATGTATCCTCCCTTAGGTATGTTTAGTGCAAGTGAGCCCACTAACTCTTCTGCTAAAACTAAGCCTCCATCTTCCACATTGTTGGCATCTCCTTTAGTCTGAAAGGCAAGTTTTCCGTCTTTATTTATTATGTCAATTACTCTGTGAGTAACTAGTGTATGCGAATTGACTCTGTATGTTACTACATCCCCTACTTTAATTTCATCTGGACTAACATCCTTTGATAATATTAAATCTCCTGGTTCAAGCGTAGGTCTCATGCTTCCAGTTAAAACTGACATGACTTTAATTCCTAGTACTGAAGGTAATTTGCTAGGATTTTTTTTGTGCTGTATATATCCATAAAAAGAAAAAATTGTAACTATTAAAAGTACTACAAACAAAAAATTTCCAGCCCACTTAATAACTTTTTTTATCATTAAGTCTACCCCCCTTGTACTTAAGCAAATAAGCTATATCTTTACTCCTGAATTATTTACCAAAACATGTTTTTTTATACATTGTTTTTTATGTTATGATTATATGTTTGTAGAAAAATAAAATACCTATAAAAAATAAAAAGATACAAGATAATCTGATTAGCTTTAATTTCATTATAGTTATATTCCTTTTTACTATCTTCCCTCTTAGGTGTATTTTAGCACCCTCTATAATCTAGTCTTATTCTTATCTTTAGACTTATTCTTCTATGGAACTAAAGTTCAATAGTATTATACTTTAGAGGTATGATGGTATGCTTTAGTGCCATATGCAGTATCCATTAGGGTAATTACTTTTTTTATACTTGTACATTAAAATATAATAAGGGGGTAGTCCTATGAGAAAGTTATCTAAAATAATTAATATTATTTTATGTATAATTGTTGCAGTAATTTTACTTGCTGCTATTACATCAGTTGTATGGCAGAGACCTGTCCTATTCTCTTCAGTTAATTCTAATAGCATGTATCCTCTACTTCAGCGAGGTGATATGATCTTAATAAGAAGTTTATCTAATGAATACAAGGTAAATACTGGAGATATGGTTGTATTTAGCTTTGAAGAAGGTAGTCTATCTACTAAAGGATGGATTGTCCACAGAGTTATAGGGGGCAATGAAGAAACAGGTTATGTTACCAAAGGCGATGCTAATAACTATACTGATCAAACTACAGGAGCAAATCCTCCTGTTAAAAGGGAATGGATTGTAAGTAAGGTAATGACTATAGGTGATAAACCCCTTAGGATTCCACTAATAGGATATATTCCTCTTTGGATAAAAAGTTTTCAAACGAATCCAAATTCTATGCCTATCATTGCTGTGATACTAGTTGGGATAGTTGGTGTTAGTGAATTAATCAATAGTAACAAGAGAAAGAAAAAAAAGAAAAGAAAGAAGGGCAATTTAGAACTACAATTAGTGTATTTTTTTGGAGGATTAACTATCACAATTATAATGGGAGCTACTATGTTAGCTACATCACAGAGGATTCCCGTAGCATATGAGGTTTCTGAAAAAAATCAAGCTATAATAATGGGTAGTAATGTAGGAATAATAAGAATTGGTGAGGAAATTGAGAAATCCTTATCAGAACTAAGTAATAAAGGCTTCTTTCCCATCATAGCTACTATAACAAGTAAAGATGAGCAAATAACCTTTAGTCATCAGTTGTCTACTTTAAAGCCTAGTAACCAAATAGAAGTAAGTATGCAATTAAAGGCTTCCAAGGTTGGTAAGTTTAATACATTGATTCATGTTGGAATGTTTTATCCCTTTTTGCCTAGTAAGCTAATTTATATTCTCTCCCTAAGGAGTTACTGGCTTGCCTTAATTATAATTTCCTTAATACCTGGACTTCCACTAATGTTATATCCGTTTATTGATAGAAGCATGCGTAAAAAAACCATAAAGAAAATTCGACGATTACTTCGTCGAATTCATAGGTCAATCCCAATGTTTAACTAACCCTTACAAGTCCTTTTGAATATGCATATAATGCTGCTTGTGTTCTGTCAGCCAGTTCTAGCTTAGCTAGTATTTGGCTGACATGTTTCTTTACTGTATTTTCTGTAACAAATAATTTTTTCGCAATGTCCCTATTGCAAAGCCCTTCTCCAAGAGCTATTAAAACTTCCTGTTCTCTAGGAGTTAGTTCTTCAAAAGGTTCACTACGGTAAGTCATTTTCATTATTTCATCCATCATGCCTGGATCATAATACTTTCTTCCTCTACTAACTAATCTTAGTGCATATAGTAATTCTTCAGGTAGAGCTTCCTTTAAAACATAGCCCTGTGTCCCTGCCTCCTCTGCTCTCTTAAAGTCATGTTCATTTGCAGAAGATGTCAACACTACAAATTTACACTCTATATTGTCTTTGTTGCATTTTTCGATAATATCTATTCCACATTCATTTCCTAGTCTTAAATCAACCAAAGCCAAATCTGGTTGCTGCTTATTTATAACTTCTAGACCTTCTCTTATATTGCTTGCCTCTCCAATAATTAATAGATCCTTTTCTAAAGACAAAACAGAAATTAGTCCTCTTCTAACTAATGGATGATCATCTATCAAAACTATTTTCATATAGCAAACCCTCCCTCATGAGTATTAGTTATCCGTTCTTCTAATGGTATCATGATATGAATTTCAGTTCCCTTGTTTTTTTCACTATTGACTTGCATGTTACCATTAAAAGAGTTTACTAGACTTCTCATATTAGAAATTCCTATTCCTTTATGCTTTCTATCATCCTCTAGGTTAATCATGAAACCTTTGCCATCATCAGTAATAATTAATTTTATAAAATCCCTATTTATTGTTGTTATCAGGTTAATTTCATTGCACTTCCCATGACGTATTGCATTTCCACAGGCTTCCCTTATGATTCTTGTAAGTCCTTTTTTATGAGCTAATGATAATATCATTTCATCTCCATTATAGTCAAAACCTATTGCAATATTGTGAAGCTTTGATACATTTTCTAAATAAGTTCTTAAGGATACTTGTAAAAAATCCTCCCCTTTTTTTTCAGAGCTTAATCTATAAATACAGTTTCTTAGCTCCTGTATAGCTGAAGTTGAAGAATTTTTTATTTCTGCCAAAACATCTTTAAACTCTTCACTCGGTATACTATCCCATCTGCTTAATATTCCATGGCTTGCATATGAAATACTAAAAAGCCTTTGACAAACACTATCATGTATTTCATTAGCAATACGATTTTGCTCTTCTAAAACTAATAAATGATCCTCCATATCTTCTATATTGAATCTTTCTAAGGTTACAGAGCTTAGTTCGGCCAAAAATTCTAGAAGTTTAATATTCTGCTGAGTTTCATCAGCTTTCAAACCCTTTGGCTTCTGTATAGCTATCAATCCATAATAATTACTTGATGACACTATTGGCATCACTAGAAACAGTCCGTTGCTTATTTTAATCTCATTTGCTTTATTTGGATCATTTCCTTCAATCTTAATTTTTCCTAATTCTAATAATATTTTTTGAATATAATTTTTTTCTAAGTTTTTGCTCGCTTTAATCATTTCCCCGCATTCTTTAGAATTAGGTAACCAAAAAAAGCTAAGGTCGCTTTTTGTTAACTTAGAGATATATACAGCTAATGTTTCAAATAATTTTTCTTTACTACTATTATTATTTAGAGTCTCCATTACTTGATACAGGGACATAATATGCGCCAAGGATTCCTGCTTCTTAATATTTAATGTTTGGAGTGCTATTATTTGAGAATATAGCTTTTTAATTAAATTGTATAATAGTTTCACTGCTAATGTAATGAGAGCAAACACTAAAAATATACTTGAGTTTTCGGCAAACATTTCTATGATAGTCTTATTGTATGGATTAAATACAACAATGGACATTATAGAACCTAAAAGCATGTAAAACACCATGTTTACCCAACAAAAATAAGCAGGTAAATAGCTTGATGCTACTAAAGTAGGGTTAAGTGCATACCATATAAATGGACTAGCCAGTCCACCTGTAGGAAGCAATAGCAGGGTAATTCCTATTGTTTCTATCAATACTAAGGTCCTTATGACTGATTTCTTTTCATTAAGCTTAATATATAATTCTGCAATTACTTTAGATAATACTAATAGAGATAAGATAATTCCTAGCTTAAATAACCATAAAGAGTAAGGCTTTGCAATTATGTATACAAATGAAGTCAGTACCAAGGATATATATCTGTAGACATAAATGAGTTTTGCTTCCTCCGAAATATCCTTGTTTATTACTAATTTGTCTAAAGCTTTCTTGAACATTGCTTTCATTTTATAATTCATTAGCTAATTCACTACCTTTAATAACAGTATTTTTACCACTGCAATAATAATAGATAATTGTAGCACCTAAGACATAATAATTGACTATTTCTTCTTCATATCTTGCATACTTTATAATAGGTTCTTCCTTATCTTCTGCTATTTGTAATAAATCCTTAAACCTTTTTAAACCAAGTTGAGGTACATCACCAAAGATAATATCATCAGAAGTTTCGATAATCTTACTTTTATTCTTTTTGTCTATCTGGCCTACTTCTGTTATCATTTTGTTATTAGATATTACTTTTTCTATAAGAGCTATAAATAGAATTACTAAGAGAAAAGCAGCTATTATGCTAAATACAAGTCTGGCTTTAGCCACTGATATATTGTTTCCAAGAAAATTGTAAAACTGAGGAATTTTATTAATACTTTCTAAAATTGTTGTCCTACTAAACTCTTTTTCTGGTGACTCTGCTATATATGTAATATATTCATCTGATAATTCAAATGGAATTATCCAATCATTATCTATTTCAAACAACTTCTTATCCTTATCCCCGTAGACAGTTCCTTCTATCTTTGGCTTAACACTTATATGATAACTACTAGGTCTAATTAAGGTCTCTTCCTCAATTTTTTTTATAAAGCTAATTATTTTTCCTAGATCTACTTGTATTTCTTTCTTTAATAATAAGTTGGATGATCCCTGTAAATTAATAGCTTGTGTAGGTAATAATTCAAAATCTCTTTCCCACATATCCTTTGCACTTATGCTATAAATCACCCCTATTTTTCCTTTAACTCTCACTGGTTTTTCTGAGTTTATAATTGAAGATAATCTTATAGATAATTTATCTGCTAGATTTATGAATATATACTTATCTGGTATTACTTTGCCTCCTTGCGGATATAAAGTACTCGGTCGCACTATAACTGAATAATCAAAGTTAGTACTCTCTTCAATTTTGTTTTCTACTATCTTTTCCTCAATAACTAATGGTTGTCCTATTGCTTTAAAAGCAAAGTATGTAAATGTTAGCCATAATAAAACTATTAATCCTAATACATATTTACGGTATCTTTTATCTATCCTCTGAAATACTTTTATATCATCTTCATTCACTGGTATCCCCCCAATCTATTTGCTTAGATTCTCAGTTCCCCGTAAAGCTTCCCAATTCCATTCCCTCATTAACATAGTGGTTTTCTATAGTCCTTCTATTTATCTAGCTAATACGAATTCTAATTAAAAACATTTAACTCTTGATATATAAAGGCTTGTCTCAAAACATCAAATAAAAACCAGCTAAATATCTTAACTGGCCGGTTGCACCATTTACTCCATACGTTCCAGGTGCCCATATTCAGAACGTATATCATTGTATCCTAGTTTTTAGTTAATACTTCTCCAACAAAATTATAACAATTTCTTAATAATAAATATGTAAAATTCTGTTGCTTGTTATTGGGTTTATTACTACATTGTTTTACAAGATATCCTCTTGATTTTTAATCTTAGGCTTATTACAACAATCTTTTCTCGAAAATGTTAGTTAAAATACATATACTTTGACATATTGAATATAAAAAAACCTACTAAAAAAGTTCCACTAGTAGGTTTTTTTGAATAAACTATTTAATTATTAATTAATTATCCTTCTAAACAAGGTGTGCTAACAGGAGTCTTCCTAAAATGTGTAGCCTGTTCAAAAGCATATGCAATTTCAATCAATCTTCCTTCATCCCATTCTCTACATAGAATTTCTAGTCCTACTGGAACTCCAATAGGTGCTAGGTCTGTTGGCTTTGTAAATCCAGCAGGTACTACGCAAGACGGAAAGCCTGTTACTGAGCCTATTACTCCGTTTCTCTCTGCTTGTGCCTCACCTACTTTAACTACTGGTCTTTTTTGATGAGGAAATACTATGGCGTCTAAATTATATACTGCCATGATTCTCATAACTAAATCTCTAAGCTCCGCTCTTTTGATAAGACGCTCATTATATACAGGACTACCTATGTCAAGAGTTTCTGCAAACTTAATATTCTCTTCTATCCCCTCATGGTATTTACCTGAGGCAATAACATCTGATAAAGAATTTACATTTGCACGCGAGCCTAAATCCTGCAAGTATATGTTTAGATGAGCCTTAAGGTCATAAAGGTGTACACTTACCTCCTTAACAAGCTTATCTGTATCTATATTCTCTTCAATAGTCACTATAGTAGCTCCATTTTTCTTCATTTCTTCAAGGCCATTGTTAACTACCTTATTTACTTCTTGATGTATGTCCATTGTGCCAAAAGCACTTTTTAATACTCCTATTTTCTTGCCTTTCAATCCTTCTTTATTTAAAAATGCTGTGTATGTTTCTGGAACACGTCCTAAAGACCAAGCTGTTTGTGGGTCAGCAGGATCATAACCAGCTATCACATCTAATACTCTGGCTGCATCTTCTACAGTACGCATAATTGGTCCAGCAGTATCTTGAGTCATAGAGTAAGGTACTATACCATCTCTGCTAACTAACCCAACAGTTGGTCTTATCCCAACTAGACTACATGCTGAGGACGGAGAACGAATTGAGTTTATTGTATCTGTTCCTATTCCTATAATACCAAAGTTAGAAGATATACCAGCACCTGTTCCACCACTGGAGCCACCAGGTGATCTAGTTAAATCATATGGATTTAATGTTTGGCCTAATATAGAGCTAACTGTTTCTCCCCATACTGCGAACTCATGTAAGTTAACTTTTGCTATTGTGACAGCTCCTGCTTCTTTCAATTTTTTAGCTATAAAAGCATCGTCCTCTGGAACTACTCCCTCTAGGCTTAATGAACCTGCTGTAGTTGGCATATCACCTGTATCTACGTTATCCTTTAATAATACTGGTATACCATGAAGTGAACCTGTAAAACCTGATTCCTTGAATTTTCTATCCAACTCATCTGCTATTTCTAAAGCCTTTGGATTTATCATAATTACTGAGTTAAGAGCGGGACCCTTCTTGTCATATGCTTCTATTCTTTTTATGTACATCTCTACTAGCTGACGACAAGTTAATTCTCCTCTTTCCATGGCACCATGCACAGATGAAATTGTTGCTTCCTCCAATTTGAAGCTGGTTTTTTCTTTACTCACAAATCTTCACCTACCATAATATATTTTTACTATCTATGTTAACAAAAACGTTTACAATTGGTCTTATACTTATTATACCTTTATTTGCCTAGTATAATCATTGTTATTTGAATACAAAAAAGACTTAGTACTCTTATAAGATATCAATAATAGGTTTACCTAAAAGTTGGTTTAATAATAAAAACAATGTTTACAAATATTGGATATTGCAATAACATGTAGACCAATAATATAGTAGCATAAAGCTATGAAGAGAAGAGTAGATAAATGAATTATTTAGCAGAGAGCTCCGGTAGCTGAAAAGGAGCAAGAATAGTTTGTCGAAACAAGGCTGGGAGCTTCACTTGGATTTTTATATTTTAAATATGAAATGATAATGTAACGATTGTTCACGTTAAAGGTCTAAAGTATGAGTATGCTTAGTATAATAGCATACCGTACTTAAGGTTTGTTTTTGAAGATATTTACTATGAATCATTGATTTATTAAGATATTTTAATTATAATGTTATTAATAATCATTTCTTACTTATTACTTTTGTAATAACCATTGAAAATCGCTGCAATCCTTGCAGGAAGGAGATAGTCATGAAATTAGATGATACTAATAAAAGAAAATATAGTCTTATTATTACTATAGTGAGAAAAGGCTTGGGTTCTCATGTTATTGACATATCCAAAAATTCCGGTGCAGAAGGCGGGACTATTGTTTTGGGCAAGGGAATTGCAGAAGAAAATGTGTATCAAGAATTTCTAGAATTGGATTTTAATCCAGAAAAAGAAATAATTCTTACTTTAGTTCAACAAGACAATGCTGATAAAATTATTGATGCCATATCAAGTGAGGCAGAACTAGATAAACCAGGTAATGGCATTGCTTTTATTATAGATGTAAAGAACCACCTTGGGATTACACATTTACTAGAAAAATGGGCAGGTCAGAAAGGGGGGTCTTTTAATGGATAATAGCAATTTTGATTTAATAATCACCATTGTTAACAAGGGTCACTCAACAGAAGTAATAAATGCTGCAAAGGAAGCACGAGCCGAGGGTGGAACTGTAATTAGTGGCCGTGGCTCTGGAATACATGAAGTTGCAAAGCTTTTTGGTTTTCTTATGGAACCAGAAAAGGAAATTGTATTAAGTCTTGTAGATACTAGCAAAACAGAGCAAGTACTACAGGCTATCTCTGACAAGGTAGGTATTAATAAACCCGGAAAAGGTATTGCATTTGTTATAGATGTAAAAAGGACTGTAGGAATAATCCATTATCTTAATAATTAAAGCATTCATAGAAAAACTATAGCCTGCAATGGTTGAACTTAACCAGTATGCAGGCTATTAAGTTGTTAGTACAAATACAGAACGCTATTTCATTTGTCTATCAATCAAACTTTTAACTTCTTCAGGAGTTAATCCACTTACATTTAATACAGGAGTTTTAGTTTTTGTAGTACTATGGCCCAACATATCTGTATCCATGCCTGATGTTACTATTACATCTAAATTTCCTAGTCTTGAAAGATTATCTATCATGGGACCACTTATTTCATGTACAGAACAACCTTCACTACTTAAGTATTCTGCAATATTTCTTAATCCTATTTCTATGCCAACTTTTTTCACATATATCACCTCAAAATTATTTTGTACAGTTATATTGTAATTATTCAGCCATAGCATCATATATTTGCATTAATAATGGAGTAATAAAGGCTATTTTATTTTAATATGTGATTCTTTAGCTTTAAAAATAAATTATATATGGTAAAATAATTGTTAGAAAAGCTTCTATACAAAGCATTGAAAACTAAGGAAACCCTAAAATTTTAAATTGGATGGTGCATAAAATGTATAATAAATTATATGAAAATCTTTCAGATGAATTGTCTTCTGGAAAAGAAGCTGTAATGTTAACCTTTATGAAGCCTACTAATAAGAAAAAGGGCTCAATAATAAACAAGATTGTTTTAGCTAAAGGTAGCCTAGAACTTAATCCATTATTTAATGATATGAATGAAGAACTTCGCAAAAGGATACTACTTTCTTTTGAAACAGGTAGTCTTCAGTTTGTTTCTAGTGAGGAAGAAACTGCTTTAATTGAACCATATTTCTCAAAGCCTAGGTTAATTATTTTAGGAGGAGGACATATAGCTAAGCCCTTAGCAGAACTTGGAGCTAAGATTGGCTTCTCAGTTATTGTCGTAGATGACAGGCCTTCCTTTGCAAATACTGCTCGTTTTCCTGAAGCTCATGAAGTAATATGCGAAAGCTTTGATAAAGCATTTTCTCGGTTAAACATTAGGAAATCTGATTTCGTTGTAATCGTTACTAGAGGCCACAGACATGATGGAATTTGCTTACGAAGCACACTGAACTCTAACCCGGCCTACATGGGAATGATAGGATCAAAGCGCAGAGTGAAATCCATGAAGGAAGAATTGCAAAGTGAAGGATATTCTAAAGAACTAATAGACAGTATTAATTCGCCAATTGGCTTAGAAATAGGTGCTGTTACTCCTGATGAAATCGCTATTTCTATAATTGCTGAGGTCATAAGCTATAGAAGAGCTAGGGGAAAGACAATAAGCAAGGAGTCTAATGTGAAGTTTAACTGGCCTGAATTTGATGAGTCTATAGTCGAAGAAATGTCTAGGGATTCAGAAATTCCTAGAGCACTTATTACTATTATTTCATCAAAGGGTTCTGTTCCTAGAAAAGCTGGGGCAAAAATGATTGTTTGGCTTGATGGCAGGGTTATGGGGACTATTGGTGGAGGCTGTAGTGAAGCAAGTATAATAACTATTGCAAGAAGCACTATATTAAATAATGAATACTCCATAGAGCATGTTGATATGACAGGAAATGTAGCTGAGGACGAAGGCATGGTTTGTGGTGGAGTAATTGATGTACTTATTGAATCTTTTTAGTTGTCTTAGTAAATGATTAATATTAAAGGGAGGGTGACACCTTGTCAACATTACCCATATATAGTAGCCCTAGATATGTTAAGATTGCTGGAGAATATAATGTATCGCCTGAAACCATAAGAAGATCAGTATTTCTACTTCAAAATATGAAGGTAGTAGAGGTCAAATAAAAGAGTGGTATCTACGTCATATCTAAAGAAAACGCAAAACAATTTATAGATAAGTTTACTGCAACAGATGGAAGATGACGCAAACTTCTTCCCACCTTATGATGCAGCAGTTCTAATAAGAAACGATACTCTTGAGAAATATCCAGAACTTGAAGATGTACTAAATAGCATTGCTGGAATTTTAACAGATGAAGAAATGGCTAGTCTAAATGCTAAGGTAGATTTAGAGCAAAGAGATCCTAAGCAGGTAGCCAAAGATTAGCTTAAGGAAAACGGTATAATATAGATTAGAATAACGAAAAGGTGATATCACTAGTAAAGTAGTGACATCACCTTTTCAACATTTTATAAATGCTAAATTGTGATAGACTATTGTATCAGATTAATATATTCTTCTAATTCCTCTAAAGGAATTTCAAATATAGGTATTCCCTCTGCATAAGGAGCAATCTCGTAAAGACCAAAATATATGCCCAACTTATCATCAGTTAAATAGTATAGCTGGTCTTCTTTTATTCCTTCATAGGCTTCATATCTAGGATAGAAGCTATCTTCTTTCCCTGATTTCTTTAAGAAATTTTTCTCATCATGGTTAATTGCTTGGATTTGCTCTTTTATCTTGCTGTCAATTATTTTAATATAGTCAGTTCCTTCATAAAACAAATCCTTGAACTCAATTAAAGCTCCTGTCTTTAAGTCGATGTTATAGGTAAGAGGATGGTACACTCCGTGAGCCCCACCAGTATATTGATGATAGACAACATATAGGCTGATTGTATCCCCTTGATTCCTTTTTTCTTCAAATTCTATGATTGCAGAGCACTTGTTTAAATCATAGTCTTCTATTTTAGCTTCTTCATGTAATTCTTTTGCAAAGCTTTCTATCTCTTCTTTAAACTTAAAAGCATCCTGCTCAAACCTTTTATTAATAATCTCTTGCAATTTTTCATCCTTTAGCCCAGTAATAACTGGAATATTTAAATCTACCTCTATATAGTCATTTGATTCTTTAATTTTCTTTGATTCTATCTCCGCAACAC